>JRYF01001792.1_pt1 | contig 33741 bp, 32 predicted proteins | sample 235331 | NCBI WGS metagenome assembly JRYF01 (sample SAMN03074217, study PRJNA261475) | activated sludge metagenome | biome: Wastewater Treatment Plant; feature: Wastewater; material: Activated sludge; isolation source: activated biomass of a wastewater treatment plant treating hydrocarbon... ...
TTATTTCAGAACAACTCTTATTAAAAATTAAAAAAGCACTCCTATGATAGAATGTTGCCAAAAAAATAATTATCAATTTAATTTACTTTAAAATTTAAATTTGGTTAAGAAATTATTAAGCAACTCAATTATTTATGCAATAGGGCCTCAGATTCCACAAATTGTAAGTCTTTTAATGCTCCCAATATTAACACCACATCTTACAAGTAAGGATTACGGAATTTACGGGGTAATAATGGCCTATATGGCAGCCTTGAGTGCATTAAAAGATTTAGGATTAGCAGTAGTTCTTTCTAATACTTTTTACAAGTTGCCTAATCGGTATCCCTTCATCTGGCAAAGGATATATGGATTTATATCTCTTTGGGCAATACCCCTTTCATTGATTTTTGCATTTATTATATGGATAGCGTTGCCGGTGTCCGAAAAAGATAACTATTTACTAATTGCTGGTCTCTATTGTCTCCCGGTACTTGTATTTGACTCAACAAAATTGATAGGGGCAAAATATTTTCAGCTCAAACAGACCCCTATACCTGCTGTGACCATAAATATAGTTGCAGCATTTGCTGGAATTTTATCAAACTTGATAACCATTAAGTATCTTAAAATGGGGTATCTTGGTTGGTTGATTTCTGGTTTCGTCATTGCTCTTTATACCTTTATCCCTTATCTATATATTGTATTTCATAAACTTAAATTCAAGCCAAATTTCGATTTCAATTATAAATGGCTAAAGCGATACTTGAAGATAAGCCTTCCTGTCCTCCCACATTTTTATGCTCTCTTCTTATTAGACTCATCTGACAGATTGATATTAAATTGGTATAAAATACCAATTGAAGAAATAGGTATATATAACTTAGGTTACACTTTTGGTGGTTATTTTGCAATTGTTGGATTTGCTTTAGGAAATGCATCTGGCCCCATGTATATTGAACTTTATGCAAAAAAAAATGAAGAATCTGATATTCAAGCAAAAAACCTAACTTTTTTAATGCAAATTGGAATACTTGCTCTTGGATTTTCATTAGCTCTCTGGCTAAAAGAATTTTTCAATTTATTAATAAAAAATAATGAACTAGTAATAGCATATAGTATGGGAGTCGTGATTCTAATGAGCTACACATATCGTCCAATTTATTCAGGATCAGTGAGTAAACTTATTTTTTTAGAAAAAACTAATCAACTTTGGAAGTTGTCATTCACAGCAGGAGTTATAAATATAATATGTAACATAATTTTTATACCCATTTTCGGAATATGGGCTGCCGTACTTTCAACCTTTGCAGCAATGATGTTCATAGGTTTCCGTGGCTATTTCCTTAAAGAATTCAAGTTAAATAATTCAGTGGATTATAAACCATGGTTGTGGTTCTTACTAATATGTGGGAGTACTATACTTGTGTTTTTATTAAAGGACATCAACTGGATAATCAAGGTTTTTATAACAATAGGAATTTTGGGATGTTTAGTCCCTATATTTCAAAGATATAGGCACCTTTTTAGCTAAAAATGGATCGTTTTCTACTATTTGAATATTTAGTAAAGTATATCCAGAATTCAAATTCCTATTTTGGTGATGACCGGATAAATTGGTTAGATGCACTGGTCTCTCCATTATATATAGGCCTGCTTCAAACATACCAGGAGGCAAATATTAAAGCTGGTAAAAAAGAATTAGTGCCTCATTTCTACACTACTATAAAAGAAAGATGGGTTGATTTTATCCACAACAAAAAAAATTTAAAACTCATAAAAAAGGTAGCTACGACATCTTCCATAACTCCTTCAAAAGATGCTATACTATTCATCCCGGCAGAACCTACACATACAAAACAATTTATACCTATATGGAAAATTTTAAGAGAAAAAGGTATAAAATATTATATCTTAAGTAACAAACCGCAAATCATACTTGACATTTGTAAGGCTGGGGAAAAAGCGATTTTATTAAATATACCAATTAATGAGAAATTAATAAACAATAGCGAAATTGATTTCTTGACCAAAAAAGTTAAATCAACAGAACTGCCTGAATCCTATCAAAAAAGGTTGATCCATTTAATCAAGCACTTCTCTGCATGGGCTTCTTCGCTGGAAAGAGAATTGGAAAAAATATTGATCAGTTGGAAGCCGGCAGTGGTTGTAGTGGGGTACGATATTACAAGTGAAGGTAGGATGTCAGTTCATTTGTGCCGCAAACACAATTTTCCTTCTGCTTGTATTATGCATGGTAGTATTTCAGGAGAGCCTTTGGACAGCCTCCATTTTGTGGACCGCTTTATTGTACATGGAGTAGCTGCTGTAGATTACTTAGGAAAACTAGGTACACCAAAAGAAAAGTTATGTGTTGCAGGCGCTCCCTATTTGGATGAGGTTAACTTGAAAAATTCGAACCCACATCAAAGTATCTCAAAATTGCTCAATCTCAATATTGATGAAAAATATACATTGATTGCTCTGTCTGGCCCAGGGCATTCAACCAGTAAGTCTCATTTTTTTAAAATTCTTTCTTCTATTTTCGAATTGGCAGCTAAAAGTCCAAAGGATAAATTCTTATTTAAACTCCATCGAAAGGATAAGAAAATTCATTATTTACCCTTTCTTTCAAATCATCCACATAAAAATGTATGGATAATCCAGAACAATGAAAATGGTTTCCCAACTGATTTTTTTGATTGGCTCAGAGGAGCTAAGGTAATGATTACAGGTACATCAACAGTAGCGATGGAAAGTATGCTTATGAAAGTACCAGTAATAACAATGGATTTGATGGATGAATATAAAAAAGTTGATTTTATAGAAGAGGGCGCTACTTTCCATGTGGCCGATACAGTTACTTTGGAAAAAGTATATCAGGCAATTTTATCAAACGATAATGTAATGATAAATGGTACACAATCAAGAGCCGATAATTTTATTAAGAATTATTTCTACAAACCTGATGGAAAAAGTTCCGAACGTTGTGCCCAAGCAATAATTGATCTATTAAATTGAAAAATCCTGTCAGAGTATTGTTAATTGACCATGAATCGCTCCTTGGAGGAGCTGAAATAAGCATGGTATTGCTAGCCAAATACATGCCTGCCAAAGATGTTAAATACATGGCTGCGATTGCAGGCCCAGGTGAATTTGCTGAACGTTTGTATCAAGCAGGAATCCAAGAAATTTATTTCCTACCAATGGACGGTTGGAGATGGTGGGAAACAGGTTGGTGGAACAGATTAAAGATATTATTAAGCCTTCCCGTTCAAGCATGGAATATTATACAATGGGTTAAACTTTACAAGAAAATAAAACCTGACATCGTTCATTTTAATTTAACTCGCCTGATTGAACCTGTAGTAGCAGCTAAAATTTGTGGACTTAAAACACTTATGCATTTTAGAGAGCACATTGACAACAATATGAACTTCTGGGGAGGAAATAAAGCGCTGTTTTATATTATGAATTTGTGCGGTTATGGAATTGCCAATTCACTAAATACAGAAGAAAGTCTAAAGTTCTACAGGCATGGTGTTAAGATAATCTATAATGGTGTTGAAACTGAGCGTTTATTAAATTGGTCAGGTAATAAATTGGATTTTAGTTCTAACAACTCGAAAACGAAAGTGGCCATGCTTGCGACGCTTGTCCCGTGGAAAAACCATTTGACATATTTTAAATTAGCATCAATTGTTTGTAAGTCAAGGAAGGATATTTTATTTATTGTAGCCGGAAAAGGGGGTGAAGAATATACTGATTACTTAAAACGTCAAATTAAAGAACTGCACTTGGAAGACAATGTAGTTTTTACAGGATTTATTGAAGATTATATTTCTCTTCTTTGGAGTATCGATATTTTAATACATACTTCTTCAAAAGAATCTTTTGGAAAGATTTATATAGAGGCCATGGCTGCTAAAAAACCTGTATTAGCTCTTCATGGTGGTGCAGCAGATGAGCTGATTCAACATGGGATAAATGGGTTTCTTTATAATGAAAGTCAGATAGAAACCATGGCTGAACAACTCATAAAATTAGTAGATGATAATGCCTATAGACAAAAATTAGGGATAAATGGTCAGCAATATGCAGTTAAAAAATTTTCAATGAAAAGGCACTGTGAAGAAATATCTAACTTATACCGAAGATTATTACCTTAAGCAGCGTTATGCAAGTTCACGCCGACACCATCATACTTTGCGGAGGTGAGATAGATTTTTATCATCTTCCAGTAAGTTCTAACACCTCCAAATCCATGATTCCAGTGAATGGAAAGCCGGTTATTGGTTGGATTTTGGATGACTTACTTGAAAAACAAATCCAATCCGCCATCATTGTCCTGCGTTCCAAAGACCATACGCTGACAGAATTTTTAGAAAGAGTTTATAAAAGTCGTATGAGCCTGAATTTAGTGAAATTGGATTCGTCTGATTCGATTGTATATTCCCTCAAAAAAGGTTTAGAGCAAGTCAGGTATTCCAAAGTAAGGGTCATCCTCGGTGATACCCTAATAAAAGACAGTTTTGATTTGACTGAGAATTTTGTGTATTTGCATGAAGTTATTGATTCGCATAGATGGTGTCTTGCCAGATATAACGGAGACCGTATTATTACGGAATATTTTGAAAAAATACCGGATGCTCCTCTACCCCATGAAACGCTCTGCGGTTTTTACGCCTTTCAAGACAGCAAACATTTGGAAGTCCAAACCGAGCAATGCCTTGCGGAGGGAAAAAAACAAATAAGCGATGTACTTTCTGCATATCAAATCAGTTACCCTATAAAAGCCCGAACAGCTACTCAATGGTTTGATTTTGGCAACATGGACAATCTTGTTGCTGCAAAACAGAAACTGCTGCAAAGTCGGTATTTCAATACTTTAACGGTTGACCCGGTGTTAAACACCATTACCAAAGTGAGCGAGTTTGACCAAAAGCTGCAAGACGAGCTGAACTGGTATGAATCTCTGCCCGACAAGCTGAAGGTGGTTGCTCCAAGGATTATCAGCAAAGAGCAGGTAAATGGCAAACTGAACTTAGTAACGGAATATTATGGCTACCCAACGCTGGCGGAATTGTACCTATACAGCGATATTCACCCTGAAACCTGGCAATCTATCATTAACCGTTTAATGCTACTGCATCAATCACTTGTGGAATTTAAAGGAAATTTGAGCGAAGAAGATTTTATGGAGGTATATGTTCACAAAACGCTTGATCGAGTAAAAAACCTTTTAGATAAAGACGAGTCGTGGCAAGAAATATTCTCCTATGAGCATATTTTGTGTAATGGTAACCTGTTGTTGAACTATCCTGCGTTGGAAGAAAAAATCATCACAACAGCTAAACGGCTTTGCCAGAACTACAACACGAGCATTATTCATGGTGACTTTTGTTTTTCCAACATTCTATACGACTTGAACAGCCACATCATCCGATTGATTGACCCTCGTGGCAGCTTCGGAAAAAAAGGAATTTATGGAGATCCAAGATACGATATAGCAAAATTGCGCCATAGCATCAGTGGGTCTTACGATTTCATCGTGGCAGACCTTTTTGAAATTAACCAGATAAACAATTCATTTGAAATAACTATCTTTGCAAAAAAGGAATCTTATCGTTTGGAAGCGATGTTTGATGAATCCATCCAAAAAAGAGGATACAATGTTAAGGAAATAAAATTCATCGAAGGATTACTTTTCATTTCCATGATGCCTCTTCATCAAGATAAGCCACTTCGACAAAAAGCGATGTTTCTAACTGGATTAACACGATTAAATAAAGTATTAACATGAAAATAGTAATTGACATTGATGGTACGATTTGCCCAATAAGACAAGAACATGAAAATTATGCAGATTTAGTTCCCTTACCTTTTGCAGTGGAAAAAATAAGGGAATTAAAAGAAGCGGGGCATTACATTATTCTGCAATCTGCCAGAAATATGGGGACCCAGCAAGGCAATCTTGGCAAAGTATTGAAGAATATCGGAAAAATAACTTTAGACTGGCTTGACCGACATGGTATTCCTTATGATGAAATTTACTTTGGAAAACCAAATGCACACATCTACATTGATGACCGTGCCATGCGGTTTTCTGGTTGGGAAAATCTCAACGAAATGCAGCTAATTGAGTTAGCTAAGGAAAAATAATACAAAGTATGAAAGTAGTAGTTCCAATGGCAGGTCGGGGCAGCCGTTTTTCAACCGAAGGTTATACAACACCTAAGCCTTTACTCGATGTTGCTGGTAAGCCAATGGTGGTGAGGGCTTTGGAAAGTATCTCAGGAATGGATGTTTCTGAAATTATTTTTGTAATGTTAAGAGAACATGAGCAACAATTTTCTGTATCAAAAATGCTGACAAGCCTTTTGCCTTTCCCGACTTCTTTTATACAACTTGACGACGTGACAGAGGGACAACTATGCACGGTGTTGGCAGCTAAGCATAAAATTGATTCTACGGAGGACGTGCTTATTATTGCCTCTGATACCTGCGTAGCTGGCACCCTGGCAAATGATATTGCCAACAATAGCGGGATATATGCAGGCTTGATTTCAGTCATTGATGTGCCTGGCGACCGTTGGTCTTTCGCCCGGATAAACGATGAAGGAGATGTAATTGAAGTCGCAGAAAAAATTCGGATATCCAACCATGCCAGCACAGGCATCTATTATTTTTCAAATGGGCAACAATTGCTGCATTTTGCTGATAAAATCATAAAAGCTCAAGAAAAAACTCGGGGTGAATATTATGTCATTCCAGTCTATCAAAAAATGATTACTGCTGGATTGAAGGTGGGAATCAGTAAGGCGACCGCTATGTGGGACATGGGTACACCTGAAGCCAAAAGGGCTTACGAAGACTTCCTCAGTTCAACCATTTTATGAAAGAAAATATCAAATTTTCGATTTGTATTCCCAATTACAACTATGCGCATTATATTGGAGAGACCATAGAGAGTGTGCTTAATCAGAGTTATCCGCACTTTGAAATTATTATTGTTGACAATGCATCCACAGACAAATCATGGGATGTCATTCAAAAATATGCATCAAAAGACAATAGGATTAAAATATATAGAAATAATTACAATGTTGGGTTTGCTCCAAATTTAGACAAGGCAGCTTCCAAAGCACTAAACGAATACATTTTATTGCTTTCCTCCGATGATTTGCTAGAGGAAAACGCATTGGAAAAAGTATCATCCGTGATCAAACTATTTCCAACATTATCCCAAAAAAGTTTGATAGGTGTGGGTAACTATATAGTAGATGAGCATTCAAAAAAGAAAGGCCAGAATCTTCTCGACTTTCATCACCGCTCAATTGCAATGTCAAAAAATACTGTGAATCACATGGATGTTTTTCAATTTGACGGTTTGCAAGTACTCAAGGATATTTTTCCTAGGTTTGGTACTCCTGCCGCTTTTTGTGGAACATTCTATTCCAAAGCTTTGTATGATTCAGTTGAAGGTTACAGTAGCCTAAATTTAATAAGCCCGGATGCACATTTTGCTTACAAATGCCTGGTTTCCGGGGCAGGGGTTTTGTATGTAAACCAACCTTTGGTTTGTTACCGGATGCATTTTCAAGCGCAAATTGGTACTGTCCTAAAGAATAAAAATATCAATATCCCGATTGATAGGTATATTTTGTCAAACGCATATACGGATGCCCAATTACAAAAAGCGGGTTTGGAAAGAAAGGCTTTCATCAAAGCGACGGTCAACGAAGATTGCCTAAACAATGCTTTTCTGGAATTTAGTAAAGGGAATTACGGATACGCTTGGAGGCATTGGCATTTTGCATTAGCTGCATATCCTCAAGTGTCAATAAAAAATTTTAAAGTCTATTTGTTTTTTTTCTTCGGGCTAACTGGTCCTATTGGAAAACTAATTATCAATGTATTTCTAAAATTAAGGTGAATTAACTATAAAGCGATACAGTTTGCCGAACATAAACACCATATTTTTATTTTTATTTATCACTACTTTGCCTTTTCAGGAGGATTTACCAACAATTGGTGGATTCAGTGTGCCAGCAATTATGACAATTATCCTGGGATTTAATGCTTTCATAAAAAATCCAAATCGCCTTCTCTATTTTGTTAAATCCAAACTTTCTTTATTATTTTTCGTGTTTATTTTAGTGTCAATAGTAATGGAGACGATTCACCCATATTCTTCATACAAAGGAATTATCAGAGTTGCTAACATGTATTTAGGAGGCATAGTTTTAGCTTTTTACATCCGAAATAGCAAAGATTTTTTTAAAATAATTAATTACTATGTGATTGCTGCTCTTATTATGTCTGCTTTTGTTTTACCATTTGGCTGGAGAGTACTGGCGAGTTCTGCTGTTTTGGATTTTGAAGAAGCAAATTTTCTGAGAGGGCAAATACAAAGAGCAATTCTAATCTCTAATAATGTCAATAATATTGCTTACACAGCAATGTTGGGCGCTGCAATATGTTTATTCAATATCATTTTTTTGAAAGGTAAAAAAAAATTAAATCTCGTTATGTTCTTTATCTTGTTTATGACAGTATTAACTTCTATGTCAAGAGGGGGTTTAATCATCATTGTTTTTTCAACATTTCTAACTTTAATTTATTTTAGAAAAATCAACTTAAATCGACTACCTTATCTAATTATAATAATTTTAGCTGGTATTTTCATTATGCCTAAGTCATACTTAGTGAGATTAGTTGGAACAAGAACAGAGCAATCACAATCTGATGGTGAATTTGCTTTAGACTCAAGGAAATCAACTTTCGAAGCTTCCATAGAAGAAATCAAGAAGAATTTTTTATTTGGCGTTGGAGAAGGAAATATGTTTACAAGCTATGGTTTTAAAACCCGATTAGTCATGGGTGATGAATACGGGATGGCCTATAGGGTAGGTGGGACTCACAATATGTTTTTTGGAACTATTCTACACTATGGTTTGTTAGGAATACTTTTCTATATTTTATTTATCTATAAATCCATAAAAATGTTGCCGTTTAGAAAATCTCCATATCCTGAAGATATTTACCTTACGCTTTTCTCCTTCGCTGGTTTAACGCTGTTGTTTTTCATGCATGACGGGTCAAATAAAGAATATACTATTATCTATGGTCTGTTATTGGCTCACTACCATTTTTTACGCTACCAGCAGAAAATGATATTACAAGCAAAAAACATAGTTACAGATTCCTTGTTATTGCCTGCAGTAAATCTTATAAAGCAAAATTGAAACGCTCATGTTCCCTTCGGGCTGATTTAATTAATTTTGCCCAAAAATAGCAATCATGATTTTTCCGATAGAACATCTAATGGACGAGCAAAAGTGTTATGAATGGCTGCTCGATTTTTTCCACAATGGTCAACTGAGCTGCCCAACTTGTGGCGGGGGTCATTATCATGCCCACAAGAATTACCGCAAGCCAATCACCCAGTTCCGTTGCGGTGACTGCGGTACGTTCTTCAACATCTTCACAGCAACTGCTTTCGCTGCCACCAGATGGCCCTGCCCGACCATCGTCATGATTTTGAGGGGTTTCCTCAAGGGGGACAGCACGCTCAGTATAAGCAAAGAACTTGGCCTGGGCTACCGCAACCTGCTCTACCTGCGCCACGAACTGATGGAGAACGCCCATTTCTCCAGGACATCGGATCTACTGCCCGACAGCGTGACGGAAAGCGACGAAGTGTACCAAAATGCAGGGGAAAAAGGCATCCCGCACCTTGACGAGGACGACCCGCCACGTCGCCGTGCCAATAAAAAAAAGGACTTGGCACCTGGGACAACGACCGACCGCCCATCTATGGCACTGTCGGGCGGGAGAGCGGACAAATACGCCTCGAACTCCTTCACAATACCACACAGGTACAGGTTGAGTGCTCGCTCGGCCTCCACAGGAGCGAGCAAGGCACCTGCTATAGTGACGAGAGCAATGCCTACAACCGGGTGGGCACGGATTTGATGCACCATGCGACCGTCTGCCACAGCGCACATGAATGGGCAAGGGACGATGACGGAGACGGAATCAATGAGGTACACGTCAACACAGTAGAAGGGCTTTGGACCGATTTCCGCAACTTTATGCGGAGGTTCAAAGGGGTCAGCAAGCATTGCATACATCTATATGTTTCCATGTTTGAATGGATGTACAACCTTAAAAAGGTAACTCGTGAACTCATTCAAATCATGGTTTTCAGCCCGAAGGGAACATGAGCGAATTGAAAACATCAAATTTGCTATCATCAAAGCAAAATCAAAACCATTGAGCAAAGTAAGCATCATCATCCCAGTCTTCAACGAAGAGAAGTCCATAAAGCAAGTGATATCCAATGTACTCTCTATTCAACTTATCAATGACATTACCAAAGAAATAATTGTGGTCAATGATTGTTCAACGGACAAGAGTGAGGAGGAAATCATGGATGTATTATCAAGTGGTCCGATCCAATATTATAAACATGAGAAAAACAGGGGGAAAGGAGCAGCCATCCGAACAGGAATTCAGTACGCTACAGGTGACTACATAGTCATCCAGGATGCTGATTTTGAATATGACCCGCATGAAATTAATTTACTTTTGGATCCAGTTGTTAAAGGGCATGCCGATGTAGTGTATGGCTCCCGTTTCATGGGAGGAAATGCCCACCGTATTCTGTTTTTTTGGCATACCATCGGTAACAGGTTCCTGACTTTACTTTCCAATATGTTCACAGATATGAACCTGACAGATATGGAGACCTGTTATAAACTCATCAGGTCGGATATAGCTAAAAGTATTGATCTCGTTGAAAACAGGTTTGGCTTCGAACCTGAGATTACTGCTAAGTTAAGCCGGTTCGAACGTTTGAGAATCTATGAAGTAGGTATCTCATACTATGGACGTACTTATGAAGAAGGCAAAAAAATCAACTGGAAAGATGGGCTTCGGGCCATCTGGTGCATTTTGAAATATGGGTTATTTAAGCGCTGATATTTTCAAGTCCAGGTTATTTCCAGTCAGTGTAATTATCGTCTTAGTGCTGATAAAGGCGACCTTTGCTTTCAAAGGAGCAAGGTCTTTCCCTGATGAATATTTTTATAATTATTCGCTTTTTTTCCTCGATTCCATTAGAAACGGCGTATGGAAAGATGCCATTTATAACCTGTATAATACAGGAAGGCCTTTGGCAAATATTTTCTATTTAATTCCAAGCGTATGTCAAGCAGTGTTATACCAAGTTGCCGGAATTGACCCAAGGGAACCACCATCCCTGATATTCCCAATAATTTTCAATCTGCTCGTACACGGTGGTTTGATGCTGACCTTCTTTTACTTGATCAAATCCATATTTAAAGTCAAATGGATGGCTTTTGGTGGGCTGATAATCTATGCAAGTTTGGTAAATAATAATATTTATATTCGGCACCTATTTCCTTATGATCTTTCATTGTGGTTATTTCTGACAGCCTTACTCCTTTTGGTTAGATTGATTTCTGCGAAAAATCCGGATAAAATCTGGGGAAATAAAATACTTTTTTTATCCGGCGCTTTCACTGCTGCTTCCTTTCTATCCTATCCCGGATTTTATAACGGGATCATACCTGTCGGGTTATTAACTTTGTTCTATTGCTACCAACATAGCAGGTATAAAATAAAAAACACGGCCATTAACCTTTCTTCTTTGGGAGCTGGCTACCTACTGCCCTTGATTTCATTTGAATTATTGGCAAAAACTGGGCAATACAATTATTTTGCAAAATTATCCAATCTTTCAGGAACTATCATTCAGGGAGATTTTGATGAGGGTTTTGTGTTCCCATTCAACTACCTGTTTTCCGTTGAAGGTTTGCCTGGCTTAATTTTAATATCGGGCTTTATCTTGTACTTGCTGAGCTATAAAAAAAGCCTTAAGATTTTGCCCGTAAATATTCTTTGCGTTTCTTTGCTTTTAATTTACCTGTACCACGCATGGTCCAGTTTTTTTGGGCAAAAAATGGTTTTTTATGGTAGGCTTCTCCATATTTATTTTCCTTTTTTGGTCATTGGCTTTCTGGCTTTTGTACATTTATTTTCTCGGAAAATAGCCATTCTTATTCTCGCAATCTGTTCTTTGATATCAGCTCTCACATTCATCCGGTTCTATGTAGATTACCAAAAGATTGCTTATCCGCCGGATGTTCTGTGGTCATTGGTTCAACAACAAGGCTGTACTGGCCAATTATCAATGACGGATGAAATAGAAACATCCTCAGGGTTTACTCCAGTCAATTCTACGAAACATCTAAACAGTTCATCCTGCGATGAAGAATGGACAATTATCAATTGTTCTTTTTTTCATCCTGTAAAGCGAAGAAAAGAAGCTCCACAATCACCTGAAAATCAAAATTTTATGTTCAGCAAACTACATTTTCAGCTTTTCCCCGCTTACCAGTATGAAGGCATGACCCTGCGGGAAAGAGCTATTTTGAATAACCTGAAACCCCGAATAAGCATATATCGTAATAGGGATTAAAAACAGACCGTCTTATTTCACTTTTACGTGAATATATTGTCAAAAATTAGTTCTGTGAAGAACTAACAATGAACTGGAATTGATAGACACAGTAAGCATTTCTTTCGAAATAAACATAAGAAAATAACTACGAAAATGTCGAGTATTTATTTCATTGATAATCAAGTTTTTAGCGCATATTTTTATCATCCAAGCGTCCAAAAATTGGCTAAAAAATAAATGGTAAAAGCAAGTCACTATGCCGCTGTACCACAATAGTTTGTTGATTCTCTTTGAAAAGAATTTCTTAAGATGCTCTTAGTCACATTTCCTTTTTCTAACACTAATAATTATATGAAAATTCCATTTTTTTCGTTCCACGGAATGAATCCAATTTTTAGAGAAGAGGCCTTTGAATCATTTAAAAATTTCTTTGATTCTAATTGGTACGTATTAGGTAAAAACACAACATCCTTTGAAACAGAATTTGCATTATTTTCGGGCACAAAATATTGTATTGGCGTATCAAATGGTTTGGAAGCGTTACACCTTTCACTTAGAGCATTAGGATTGAGTAAAAATGATGAAGTAATTGTTCCTTCCAATACATACATTGCAACCTGGCTTGCAGTCTCCTATACAGGTGCTACAATTGTTCCAGTTGAACCAAATATTAACACATATAACATAGATCCGGAAAAAATTGAAACAGCAATTACCGAAAAAACCAAGGTTATTATGCCTGTCCACTTGTATGGTCAACCCTGTGAGATGGATCAAATAATGATGATAGCAGAAAAATACAAAATATTTGTTGTAGAAGACAATGCCCAAGCACAAGGTGCAACTTATAAGAAGAAAAGAACCGGAAGCTTTGGCCACATTAATGGAGTAAGTTTTTATCCAGGTAAAAATCTCGGAGCACTTGGAGAGGCTGGAGCTATAACTACTGATGATGAAGAATTAGCAAATAAAATAAAAATACTTAGAAATTATGGTTCACAGAAAAAATATTATAATGAGGTTATTGGTTTTAACTCAAGAATAGACGAAGCTCAGGCAGGAATATTGAGCGTAAAACTTAAATATATTGACTCATGGAATATGGAACGGATAAAATTGGCAACTTTTTATAATACCTGCCTAACAGGTTTAGACGATATAACTATCCCTTATACAGTAGATAACGCAAATTCTGTTTTTCACCAGTATATTATAAGAACAAAATTTAGGGATAAGCTTAAAATTTATTTAGAGAGTATAGGGATTGAAACAATGATTCACTACCCAATTCCTCCTCACCTACAAAAAGCTTATGAATTTCTCAGGTTCAAAAAAAGTGATTTTCCTATTGCAGAAGAAATATCTAATACAGTTCTAAGTCTTCCTATTTACCCGGGGCTTAAAGAAAGCGAAGTAGAATATATCAGTTACAACATTCGGAAGTTCTTTAATTAAACATTAATATCATGACAATAAATCAAGTAAAATTATTGGAACTACCCAAAATCCTTGATGAAAGAGGTAATTTATCGTTTGTAGAATCTGAAAAACATTTGCCCTTTAATATTAAAAGAGCTTACTGGATTTATGATGTTCCAGGAGGAGAAAAAAGGGGTGGTCATGCCTATCACGAATTACAGGAATTGGTCATAGCCTTATCCGGTAGTTTTGATATTTTATTGGACGACGGGAAAAATAAAAAAACATTTACATTAAATAGATCTTATTTCGGCCTCTACATCCCAAAATTGATATGGCGCCAATTGGAAAATTTTTCAACGAATTCCCTTTGTTTTATTTTAGCAAGTACAGATTATGATGAAAACGATTACATAAGGGATTATTACCAATACAAAAAATTACAAAGTTGAGAAAGTCGGTTACAGTTTTTGATTGCTCCATCATCTATCTTCCCAAAATAAGTTTTAGGGCAGGTAACATTACTCCTATTCACGGAGGCAAAGAAATACCCTTCCCAATTAAAAGGGTGTTTTATATATATGATGTACCAGGGGGTGAATCCAGAGGGGCTCATGCACACAAGGAATGTCACCAGTTTTTGATTGCTGGAAGTGGAGGTTTTGAGGTTTTACTGGATGATGGAGGCACTAAAAGGCTTGTGCAACTCAACAGACCTTATTTAGGTCTTCATATTCCACCTGGCATTTGGGCATCAGAAATTAATTTTTCTTCAGGTGCAATTTGCATAGTATTTACATCACATTATTATGATTCCAAAGACTATATTAGAGATTATAAAGATTTTTTAAACTTTATTTGCATAAAGTAATATGTGTCAATCAAAATTATTGAATTGTCAAGATGGATTTTGGGTTCATCAACATTCGGATGTTCATTCTAAAACTATTGGAAAAGAAACTATAGTCTGGCAGTATGCTGTGATTTTAGAAAACGCTGTAATAGGTAATAATTGTAACATTAATTGTCATACTTTTATTGAGAATGATGTGAAAATTGGTAATAATGTTACGGTAAAAAGTGGAGTATATATTTGGGATGGAATCGTTATTGAGGACAATGTTTTTATAGGTCCTAATGTTGTATTTACAAATGATATATATCCGAGAAGTAAACAGAAGATTGATTTCGCCAAAACAATTGTCAAAGAAGGAGCATCCCTTGGGGCTAATTCAACAATTATTGGAGGTGTCATTATCGGCGAATACGCTATGATAGGTGCAGGATCTGTTATCACAAAAGATGTATTTCCACATGCACTTATCTATGGAAATCCAGGACGCCAGTATGGGTGGGTAGATCGGCTAGGAAGAAAACTAAAGCTTGTCAAGGGTGTCCAATGGATTTCTGAAGATGGTGTGGTATACAATGAAACAAATTATGGGCTTAAGCAAATATAAAATCACTTTTTCCATCATTCGCTGAATTCAAAACGCCAAATTAAGAAATAATCAACCTTCATCTATAAGCATTTACGATTTTTTTTCAAATTCCAGTTATGGTTAAATTATCGGTCATCATACCATGTTATTTTAATGAAATGAACATTCCGATTACTTCAAAAGCATTAGTTGAAAACGAACAATTATTTCCCGGTAAATTGAAATTCGAATATATAATGATTGATGATGGATCTAAAGATAACACATTAAATGAGTTGAAAGCATTTCAAAATAAATATCCAAGTAAAGTTAAAATAATCAAGTTAGCTGGGAATGTAGGATCATTGAATGCCATATTAGCTGGGTTAGAATATGGAACTGGTGACTGTTACGTAATCATTTCAGCAGACATGCAAGATCCTCCAAACTTAATTCCTAAAATGTACGAATATTGGCAAAAAGGTGTTAAGTTAGTCTTAGCCAATAGGGAAAATCGAGAGGATACATACTTGATTTCAATCTTTTCCAAAATTTATCACAAACTTATAAAGAAGTTTGCCCTAAAAAATATTCCAGATGGCGGCTTTGATTTTGTCTTTTTTGATAAACAACTTAGAAATCAGCTATTAAATATTAGAGAAAAAAATACGAATATTTTATACCTTTTAACTTGGTTAGGCTATGATTATGTTAATATCCCTTATACACGAAAAAAAAGAGAAATCGGAAAATCTAAATGGACAATACAAAAAAAAATTAAGTTGTTCATAGATTCTTTTGTTTCATTTTCTTTTTTCCCCATTCGGCTTATTTCAATATTAGGAATTTTACTTGGTACTCTTTCTATTGTATACGCTTTATATATCTTGTACATTAAACTCTCAAAAGGAATTGAAGTGCCTGGTTGGACTACATTTATGATCGTCTTTTTGTTTGTATCCTCATTTCAAATGGTATCACTAGGAGTACTCGGCGAATATATTTGGAGAACTTTAGACGCCAGTAGAAACCGACCAAATTACATAGTTGAAGAAGTCTATGATATAAAATCAACAAATTCAAAATCCAATAAATCTAAACCTTTAAAATTAGGTTGACAATTCGACCATTTTGATTTCGATGATTAAAATTGCCCCATAAGTTATTCTGAATGGTGCGAAAGAGCTCCAGTAGTAAAATCTTGTCACTTAGATTCTCTTAGTGCTGAACAATCCGGATAAAGTACTCGGGTGACTCGCAGAACCACCCAGCCAATTCCCACTAAGTTAAGCACAAAAGTAAATTGATTAGCAGCAATTAAAGAAGATAATCGTGAAAATTCCATAGATGATGAACATCGTACTCTCCGAACCTGACAGAGCTATTATGGAAGTTTTTCCAAAAAAGGTCACCAACGATTATTTCAATAAATATAATACGGAATTCCGGGATGAACCAAGTTAAAAATTTTTATTACCAATGTATTGTACTTAGAATCAATTTTTAATACATATCTAAAATTGTTTTAACATTGACAAACAATGTTTTAGCAAGTCATTAAATGTATGAAAATTAAATTCTCAATACTACAGAAAATAGTCGAAAGGTCAGATTAAGGAACAAACAGCAAAGTTTGAAAAAACAATTTTTGATACTAAAAAATAATTATAAATGAAAGATTTAAAATCTAAAACAAAAAATACTAAAATTATTATGGATAATTGTAGATTATGCAAAAATAAAGAGTTAACTGTTTTGCACGATTTCGGTTTTCAACCTGTTGCAGGCTATTTAGAATCAAGCAAAATTGAAGCAATAAATGCCCCTAAGTATAGGAATATAATTACAATTTGTAATAAATGTGGACATGTACAACAAGGCACTTCGACAGCAAAAGAAACTTTAATTAATAAAGTTTACTCAAATTACCAGTCAACATATGCGATGTCTGGAAAAGTTTCAGATTACATGCAGAATTTTTTAAATATAGCTATTAAATCATCAAAAATCCAAAAAGGAGATATTTTATTGGAAATCGGCTCCAATGATGGTTCAATATTAAGGGCTATTGAACAAATGGGATATATTTCTGCAGGTTTTGACCCCTCAGCTCAATTTGAATCTGGAAATGATACTAAATGCTTAATTTATAAGGATTATTTCACAACGGAAAATGCAGTAAGGTTTACTGAAAAACACCAAAAAGTAAAACTATTGATCACAAGACATACCTTTGAACACGTATTTGACCCCATTGACTTTCTTATGGCAATTAACAACACAATCACTGATGACGGTACAGCTGTAATTGAAATTCCTTATTTTGGCCAACAAATAGTTAACAATCAATTTCAATCTCTAACTTTTCAACACATATCATTTTTCACAATTTCTTCATTTCTAAATGCTTTGAAAGGCACCCAATTGGTATTAAACGATTTGGTTTTTTCTAAAATGGACGCAGGATCTATGGTGTTATTCCTAAAAAAAGATTCTAATAAAAATACAAGTAGCAAAAAATTACTTTCAATAATAGAACTGGAAAACATGTATCAGTTAGGCTCGCCTGAAGGATACAGTTATTTTTTTTCAAAATTAGAAAAAGAAAAAATTCTAATTATGAATTATTTTAAAAGATTGAAAGAAAAAAATATTTTGGTGATGGGCTTTGGCGCAGGGACAAAAGGTCAGGCAATGCTAAATATGTTAGGGCTTTCATACGAAATCCTACCTTATATTATTGATTATACCCCAGCATTTAACAACCAATTCGTTCCGGGCACTGGTAATATGGTGATTCCACCTGGAAATGAGCATGTGAAAAATGTTGATGCAATATTTATTACAGCTCCAACACATATAAGTGAAATAATGAAAAATAATGCTAATTTAAGCACAAAAGATACGTTCTTTTTTTCTACCGTCCCTGCATTTCATGTTGAAGATAGTATTTAATTAACAAAACTGAAATTGTAGAATTTAGAAAATGCTAAAGTCTATCGCTTTTTGTACACTCTATGCTTTGCTCAACGTTTCTGGCGCTGCACTCATCAAACTAAAGCTTAAAGCAGTATCTCTCAACAAGTTTGAAGAGTGGTTAAGGTTCCTTTTTGATACACAGGTCATAATATCAAAGGTTCCTTTTTGATACACAGGTCATAATATCATTCGTGCTTATATTTATGTCTGCCTTAGTTATGTTTAAAGCTCTTTCTTCAGGAAGCTTTTCCCAAATTATACCTTTAGCAACAGGTATCAATTTTATGTTGACAGTAGCAGCCGGCGTTTGGATTTTAAAAGACAAAATAGACGTTATGTCGTATTTAGGTTTTGTTTTTATATTGACGGGTATTATATTACTTAGCCTAAGCAGTAATCAAAATGGATAGTTTGAATAATTACAATATAATGACCAGTAGGAGAGCTATCTTTATTGATTCTTCGATAATTAGACTGTCTGTAATACTTATGTTAGCTTTTTTGAAATGAAATTTTTAACATTGAAAAGATTGCAGGCTGTTCAAGTAGAATATTGGCTGTTCCCTCTTTTTGCTATCATCTACTTTTTCAGCTTGACCTTCCTCTATGTGGAAGGAGATGACGCATACTCCATTTTTTACCACGCTCTTGGGAGAGAAAAAGCGATACAACTTCCATACAGCCCCTACCAAGGCATGATGGATGTTGTACTTTCCATTTTCCCAGCAAATGAGGGGCTGCTGCGAGTTGCTGCCATATCGATTCATGCCTTGTTCGGTATTCTATTTCCCTTTACCATCATCAGACTAATAAGGTCATTAGACTTAGTGAAAGAAGACTATCTTTTGTGTTTTATTATTTTGATTCCTTTCCTAATGCCCGAATTTATATTTTTCGGGTTGTATTATCACTGTTCTACTATAGCCATTACTTTGATGTTGTTCAGCCACATCCTATTTCGTCGTTTCTTCCAAGCAACAGAACCTCACGACGGGAACTGGTTGCACTTTGTAGCGGCAGTTCTATTGTTCGGCATAGGAATCGGCTTCCGCTGGGATGCCGGATTCTACCTGTTATTTGTGCTGTTGGATATTTTCTTTCTTTCCAGACAGAAAAAATTACTTAAACAATTCGTAAAAGTTGCTGCGACTGGTCTATCTGTCGGAGCAATCTTTTTGGTGGTCCTAAAATTGCAAGGAATTTCCGTTTTTGAAATACTGAATCGATATAAATATTCCCAGTCTCTAATCGAGGGGGGAAGAGAATTTAGCTGGATGATAAACATTGGTTCAGGGCTTTCATTGTTTACACCTGCGCTTTTGCTGTTCAGTTTGATCGGGTTTATTGTAACACTAAGGTCTGGCAAATACCTTTTATTGTTAGGCTTTCTTGCATTATACCTACCTATATTGAAAATCATTCCTGCCGAGGCATTGAACCCGAGACGTATTATTACAATTATTCCCTTACTCACTATATGGAGCTATATAGGGCTTGATGCACTTTTACGCTTTAAACGCTTCCATTGGGCTGCAAGGTTTGCGGTCGCCTTACTTGTTTTGACTCCTTGGTTGATTGGAATTCAAGTCAACACAGACACGACCATGTGGGGCCCCGGTTTTGACATCAAGACAGAACATCCTCAACGATTATATGGCAAGGACATCGAAAGGATTGATAACCGAATCCAATTGAACGATATCAGACCAATGCTGTTAGATGCCGGTTTTGCAGTACCTTTCGAAGGACCCAGGCCGGTTTGGGGATATGCTGACGTATTTTTTGGCGGTAAATGGCGGAAACTCCTGAATAAACTAAATGATGAAAGAGATCAACTGCTGATCCGAGCAAAAAAGGATAAGTCGCCCATATTCCAACAGGATTGGGGGGTCAACCTGATGGTAAATCTGGTAAGAATGGGATACACTACTCATGAAAGTAGGAAAAGCGTTGAAATCGATAACACTTTTTATGAAAGGCGTTTTTTCTCCGGTACGGATACGCTCATGTTCGTTTATCCACATAATGGGGAGCATCTGGTGGTTTACGATTCATTTTTTCTGAAAAAGATAGGTGATCATTTCGGAGTGAATAAAGTATATCTCTATTTTTATTCAAGTTCGATTTTAACGGAATTCATTAACAGGGTTCCTTCTCAAACCGCCACTTTTGGTCCTACAACCGGCATCTATTATTTCAATAAAAATACCGAGCAAACTTCCATGGACGAAAATTAATCAAAAAATAATGATTGAGGATCTGCAATTCTACTTCAGAAAATACAGATCCGATACGCTCTTACACCCAGGATGCTGGAGTATCTTGTTGTTCAGGAAAGGGCATTTTCTATATCGTTTACTTAATCCCAAGCTAAATCTTTTCTGGTACCTGCTCTTGATGCTAAGGAGCTTGTTGCTGTTGCACATTAAGTTAAACGCTTCGTGTCAACTCTCGCAAGTGTTGGTATTTATCGCATCCCTATGACCTGATAACAGGCTGCATAGGGCAATTGGAAATATTGTAATATATTCTGTGGATACGGAAATTTTATATCTTGTAGCTGATTTAGGCACAGGCGGACAGGAAAGGCAACTCTTTTACCTAAATAAAAACTTGGGTGAAGTCGGAAGAAAAACGAGTGTAGCAGTTTGGGATTTTAACCCACTTGACAAATATTATATCTTGCTAAAGGAATTACAAATTGAAGTACTTGATTTAAATCATTACAATTCTATTTTACAAAAAATATTTTTTCTCAGAGATTATATCCGGTCAAGAAATGTGAAAATTTTCCATTCCTTTTCTTTTCATTTGAATTTTGCTGTTTTCCTAAGTTGCATTGGATCTTCTTGTAAACCATTAGGGGGCATAAGGAGTAGATTTAGTCTTTATCAAAAAGACTCTTCAATGCTTTCTTTTTACCTGAACTGTTTTACACCGAAGCACCAATTGTCAAATAATAGTTTATTCAATGAAAAATTTAGATGGCGCAAGCTTCATGAGGCTTTGAATAAGGTTTTTATTGTAGGGAATGCACTTGATATTAATCGTTTTGTTCCAATCCCTTCTACAGAAAGATCATACATTAAGACAATATCAATAGGGAGATTTACTCATGAGAAACGTATTGATCTATTGATAAAAATGGTTGCCATTTTAAAGGCAAAAGACATTAAACTTATTCATTACCATGCCGGCTCTGGTCCTTTGGAAAATAAAATGAAAAAACAACTGTGTGAGATGAAATGTGAAGATTTTTTCATCTTATCCGGCAATGTGGAAGACATCCCGACATTTTTGGCGGATGCCGATATTTTCATACACGCTGCAGACTTTGAAGGTTATCCTAATGTCGTTATGGAAGCAATGGCGAGCGGGAAGGCTGTTGTTACTACTAATTGTGGGGATGTATCTCTAATGATCGATGAAGGTATTAACGGATTTATTGTTCCAGTCAATGATGTAGAGTCATTAGCAGAAAGGGTTATCCATCTCTATAATCATCCTGAATTAAGAAAAAAGATGGGGATGTATGGAAGGCAAAAGGCCGAATCTCTTTTTTCTATCAATGCATTGAGAAAAAAAACGCTAAAGGTATATCATCAAATTAATACGAAAATATGTGTGGAATAGCAGGGTGGATTGGCAAAATAGCATTGGGTGAACAGGCGGCCCTGCGCATGAAAGATTCCATGTTGCACCGTGGACCGGACGAGCAGCAGATTAGGCATTTTGATATCGGAACTTTGATACATAACCGACTCAGCATAATTGACCTCAGTCCTGCTGGTGCTCAACCGATGTGCAATGAGGATGGGATGGTATGGATAGCTTTCAACGGTGAAGTCTATAACCACCACGAACTCCGGGTACAATTAGAAAAAAAAGGGCATCAATTCAAAAGCCATACAGATACGGAAGCAATCATCCACCTCTATGAAGAAAAAGGGTCTGATTGTGTCAAGTATTTAAGAGGTATGTTTGCTTTTGCCATCCTTGATTTGCGCAAAAAAAGCCTGTTGCTTGCCAGGGATCGTTTTGGTATAAAACCTTTGTTTTATGCCCGTGGGAATCATTTTTTCGCTTTTGCCAGTGAAATCAATGCCCTGAAAAAAATTCCCGAGGTAGATACCACACCCGATGAACAAGCTATCTATGATTACCTCGCATTTCTAAACGTCCCGGCCCCCCTTACCTTTTACAAGGGAATCCGTTCCCTCTTACCAGGAATGTATATTGAAGTAAACGAAGGGATGCAATATCGAACAGTCCGTTATCACGATTTCGATTATGAGCCCAATGAATACACTTCACTGAAAGATGCAGTAGAACAGGCAGATATACTCACTAACTTAGGGGTCAAAAAACAACTGGAAAGCGATGTCCCCTTAGGCGCACTTTTAAGTGGGGGAATTGATTCATCGCTTGTGTCGTCTTATGCCCAGAAGAATATTAATTCCTCCCTCAAAACCTTTAATGTCAAGTTTCCGGAAGCCGGTTATGATGAAACCTGGGCAGCAGTTGCTGTAGCAAAACATATTAAATCCAAACACCAAACTTTGCTGATGGATGACGGCCAGGGCAATTGGGAACTTATTTCTAACTTACTGTGCCAGGGAGGCCAACCCTTTTCTGATACGTCTTTGTTTGCGGTAAATGGCGTTTCTGCCTTAATGCGAAAACATGTTACCGTTGCCCTTTCCGGGGACGGCGGTGATGAGGGTTTTGGAGGTTACACCCTGTACCATGAAATCGAAAAAATTCTTCGTTTCAAAAGCGTACCCTCATTTATTAGAAACCCCGCACAACTCCTCTTTGGAATTCTTCCATTTTCTAATCCAAAGATTTTACAAATCAAGCGAGGTTTCGATTATTTTAACAATGCCGATGAAACAGGAATATTACAAAATATTTTCTGCTGGATCCGGCCGGCAGACCAGGAAAAATTATGGAATGGCGCACGGAACTTGTTACCCAGCCGCCGCTATTTTGAGCCTTCCTGGCAATTTGCATCTTCTCTGTCCATTCCAAAATTACATCAACTTTCAGCTGCTACCACTAAAATCAATACAGAGTTGATTTTATCCAATGACTTTTTGTTCAAAGTAGATACTGCGAGCATGAAAGAGAGCCTGGAGGTAAGGGTACCGATGCTAGATGAAGACTTGTTTGCCTTCGGCATCAAACTCCCCCATTCCTTGAAGGTAAAAGGTAGCGAATCGAAATATGTACTGCGTGAGTTGTCCAGAAAAATTCTTCCGTTGGAGGTAGCCAATAAACCAAAACAAGGATTTGGAATACCAGTTGACACGTGGGTAACTAAGGACTTTAAACAAAAAGCAAAGTCTTGCCTTCTAAGACCTGACGCTGGAATTAGAGAGATATTGGATCCATCAATATATGAAGATTGGGTAAAAAGCTTCTGCGATAAACAAGAACAGGTATCTCTTTCCAGGGAAGGACTATACCAAAGAGTAATCATGTTGTTAGCGCTTGAATTACATTTAAGACCATAGGAATGAAGGTGTTTCAGCTCCATGTCGGTAATAAGGTAATAAAGCCTTCAAGTGCTCCAAATGAGCTATATCTCCAAAGACTGTCGTTTGAGGAAGACAAAAAATGCTACTACCTAAAGCATGATATTGCCAATGCAGACTCCCAGATGCAATCCTTAATGAAAAAGGGGGTTGCCATAGAATATGGTCATTTCAGTGACAGGAAATCTTTAAGGAGTCTGTACCATGCAGGAAAGAGGCTCAGAAAAATTTGTAAAGAAAAACAAATTGGGCTTGTACACGTCTTTTGGGGAACTACCACGGCATTGACTGCGGTGCTTTTCTCCCCTGTGCCTGTGATTATCTCTTTCAGCGGCAGCGACCTGATAGGCAATGTCGGCCCGGATGGGCGGATTAATTGGTCAGGAAGAATATCAAAATTGCTTTCCAGAATTTCCGCTTTGTTTGCGGTCAAAATGATCGTAAAATCATCTCACATGCGAAATCTGCTTTGGCCATTCACCCGTCGGAAAGCGGTCATAATCCCAAATGGGGTGGACCTGTCGGCTTTCAAGCCTATGGAACAAAGCACAGCCAAAAAATTGCTCGGTTGGAACAAAAATGAAAAAATTATCCTCTTTTTCAACGGATCAGGTGCCATTGTAAAAGACCAACCTTTGGCAGAAAAAGTGTTCGGAGAGGTGAAGCGGCAACATGCAGACGTAACTTTGAAAATCATCAGCAATGTACCGCACGAGCAATTAGTCTATTATTACAATGCTGCAGATGTGATGCTACTGACTTCTTTCCATGAAGGTTCCAACAACTCCCTTAAAGAAGCAAGGGCCTGTAACCTGCCTATTGTATCAGTGGATGTGGGAGATGCCAAGGAAAGACTGCAACAGGTAGGAAACAGTTTTGTCGTGGACAGCAGGGATCCAAAAAAGATTGCAGAAAAAGTCCTAAAAGTGTTGAAAAGTAACAAGCGAAGCGATGGCGCAAAATATTCCGGGGATGTGAGCATGGACTATGTGGCCAAATCCATCATTAAGGTTTATGATTCATTAAAACTATGATTGTCATTCTGAATTACGGTATGGGCAATTTAGGCAGCATTCTCAATATGTTGAAAAAGGCAGGTGGGGATGCAGTAATATCTGCCGATGCCATCGTTATCGACAAAGCGGATAAATTAATCCTGCCAGGTGTTGGTGCTTTTGACAAAGCCATGAGCAATCTGAAGGAGTTGGGGTTCATTGAGGTATTAAACCAAAAAGTACAAAAAGAAAAAACTCCCGTTTTAGGAATTTGTCTTGGCATGCAATTATTATCAAAATCCAGTGAAGAAGGAATTTTGCCAGGGTTGGGATGGTTGGATGCGAAAGTAAAAAAATTTGCTTTCCCGAGTTCTATGCCTCTGAAAATACCCCACATGGGTTGGAACATAGTATCCGAAAACAAAAAGAACCCGCTTTTTGAGAACATGCCCAAAAACGAGATGAGGTTTTATTTTGTTCATTCCTATTATTTTGATGCAGAAAATCCGAAGGATATAATTGGTCAAACCAATTATGGGTTTCCCTTCCCCTCAGCAGTGAATCAGGAAAACATATTTGGTGTGCAGTTTCACCCTGAAAAAAGCCATCAATTCGGAATGCAATTGCTCAAGAATTTTATTGCCCTTTAAAGCCTATGTTAAAAACCAGGGTAATTCCCGTTCTGCTGCTGAAAAACAAAGGGCTTGTAAAATCCAGACAGTTCAAAAACGAGACCTATTTAGGAGACCCTATCAATGCGGTTAGGATTTTTAATGACAAGGAAGTTGATGAATTGATATTTTTGGATACCATGGCATCTAAAGTGAAGAGGCCTCCGGATTTTGATTTAATTGGACAAATTGCCACGGAATGTTTCATGCCATTTGCTTATGGAGGTGGCATAATGGACATGGAAACTTCGAAGAGGCTGTTGGCGATAGGCGTGGAAAAGCTGATTGTTAATACCCTCGCCTTTCTGTCATTGGATACGGTAAAAAAAATGGTTGAAAGTTTTGGCAGCCAAAGTGTTATCGGCTCCATAGACATCAAGAAAAATATGTGGGGAAAGTATCAGGTATATTCTCATGCCAATTGTGATGTTTTAGAGAAAGACCCAGTTACATGGGCACAGAAACTTGTCGAAGCAGGAGTAGGGGAAATCATGCTAAATGCAGTGGACAGGGACGGCATGATGAATGGCTACGACAATGATTTAATCAAAAAAGTAACTGCCTCAGTTCCGGTGCCAGTCATAGCCTGTGGGGGCGCTTGCAACCTGGAAGACTTTGTTAATGCAACAAAATCCGCTGGTGCATCTGCCGTGGCTGCCGGAAGCATGTTTGTATTTCATGGAAAACACCGGGCCGTATTGATCAATTTTCCCAACCGGGAGCTATTGGAAAAAATATTGGAATGAATATAAAAAATTTGAACGGAGCTTACCGGATTTGTGCCAAAACCGTCATGGATTCCAGCGACCCTGAGATTACATTTGACGAAAATGGTATTTGCAACCATGTTTCTGCATTTGAGTACAAAAGTAAAATCCGCTTGATTGAGCCTGAAAGAAGGGAAAAAGAATTAGCCAAACTAGTTGATAAAATAAAAAAAGAAGGGAAAAACAAGGATTACGATTGCATAATCGGAGTAAGCGGGGGAACAGACAGCACCTATGTTGCCTATAAGGTAAAAGAAGTGGGATTGAGACCGCTGGCAATCCACCTAGACAATGGCTGGAATTCGGAGTTGGCTGTTGACAACATTCAAAAAGCCCTGTCTAAACTAAATATAGACCTCTATACACACGTAATTGATTGGGAAGAATTTAGGGATATCCAACTATCTTTCCTGAAAGCTTCAACTCCGGACATCGAAATACCCACTGATCACGCTATTAACGCCTTGCTGTTGAATTCTGCCAATAAATTTGGCGTTCGGTACATCTTGAGTGGCAGCAATTTTAATGACGAGGGTGTATTCCCGGACTCTTGGGCGTATGGCCACTTAGATTGGAAATACATTAAAGGCATCCATAAATATTTTGGCACGAAACCAATAAAAACATTTCCCAAAATCGGTCTGCCAAAAATAGTCTATTATTTGACTATCAAAAGAATTCAGACCGTTGCGCTTTTGAATTACATGCACTTTGAAAAGAATGAAGCTAGAGCGATTTTGAAAGCAGAATTGGATTGGCGGGATTACGGGGGTAAACATAATGAATCCCTATATACTAAATTTGCCCAAGAGTACATCTTGCCGACAAAGTTCAATATTGATGTGAGGAAAGCTTATTATTCAGCGCCTATCCTCAGGGGGCAAATGACACGGGACGAGGCCTTGGCAGCACTCTTACAGCCTATTGCAAACGAAAACAGCTTGAATGAACAAAAGCGATATTTTTTAAAAAAAATGGATATTACAGAGCAACAGTTCAATGATATCATGAATCAGCCTGTTAGAACACGATTCGATTATCCTTCTAATATAAAGTTAATTGAAAAACTTAGATATTTATTAAATATTGCAAGAAAATTTGGCATGGTTAGCACTTGATGGTAAAACTTTAGGCATTTCGTCATTATACAAATAGCACAAAAAAGTTAAATCAATGATTAAATGACCAAAGTCAAATCTACAGAAACGTATGTGCGGAATTTTAGGATACATAGGAAATAGAAACATTGATGTAAAGAGTGCTACTGACATTATCTCCCACAGAGGTCCTGACGCAGAAGGGTTTCTCAGATGGGACGAAAAGAATCAGGTATTGATGGGACTAAACGCATTGGAAATGTCCAATCAGGAATTCCACATCAACTTTGGTTTTCGTCGGTTGGCTATCATTGATTTAACAAAAGAGGCCAACCAGCCAATGTACTTGCCCATCGAAAATGTTGCCATCGTTTTTAACGGAGAAATCTATAATTACAGGGAGTTGAGAAATGATCTTATAGAAAAAGGACGGAAATTTCACACCCAATCAGATACAGAAGTTTTGCTACAGGCTTATCTGGAGTGGGGCGATAAATGTGTGGAGTTTTTTAACGGGATGTGGGCTTTTGCAATTCTCGACCTGAAAGCAAAAAAGCTGTTCTGTTCCAGGGACAGGTTTGGGATTAAGCCTTTTTTCTACCATCACGATAAAAAGAATAAATCGTTCATTTTTTCATCCGAGATTAAGCAATTATTCAAAGTAGGAGTTGAAAAAAAAATAAATGAAAACGTAATCAAAGATTTTTTGACCAAAACCATTAATGACCATACGGACGAGACCTTTTTTGAAGGCATTTTTCATTTGCAACAAGGCCATAACATGATCATAGATTTGGAAAAGGCCAAAAATGGAAAAATAGAGTTAGAAATCAAGAGATACTGGAAGCTGCAACCACAGGATGAATACCAAAAAATAAGTTTTTCAGATGCTAGTATCCAGTTTAAAGAATTGTTTGAATCATCCATTGATTTACGCTTTCGGAGCGATGTCCCCGTTGGTTCGTGTTTGAGTGGGGGTTTGGATTCTTCTGCAATTGTTTGCACGGCAGCCAATCGCTTTAACTTTGATATTCATGCGTTTACATCTACATTCCAAAATCCTTTATTTGATGAGTCGGACTATGTTAGGAAAATCAGCAAAAAATACCAACACGTCAAAAATTATTATTGCAGCCTTACAGAAGACCTCTTTGTAGATGAGGTGGACAAAGTAATTTGGCATCAGGACGAACCATTTGGAACTTTTGGCATACTGGCCCAATGGGAAGTGATGAAGTTAGCAAAAAAAAACAATGTTACGGTACTGTTGGACGGACAAGGAGGCGATGAAACAATGGGGGGATACCGCAAATTTTATGTATTCTTTTTAAAAGAACTTTTCCATAAATTAAAGTTACTGAGTGCGCTGATGGAAACATTTTACCTGCTGAGCAATAAGGAATTCAATTTCTTTCATAGAGAGGGTTTCAAACGGTACCTCGGACAAACAAAAAACGTCCCTTTTCTTTCTGAACAAGGTAAACGACTGACCAGCCTGGCAAATATTGGCTGGGGCAGTGTAAAAACGATGCGGGAAAAATCTTTGGAGGACATTGAAAAATACAGCTTCCCGCCACTACTCCGATATGAGGACAGGAACTCTATGGCGCATTCCATCGAAACGAGGGTTCCATTTATGGATTACAGGTTGGTACAGTTCCTGCACAGCCTGCCATCTTCTTTTTTGATAAAAGACGGATATACAAAAGCTATTCTACGAAATTCCCTTAAAGGAATTTTGCCGGATGAAACAAGGCTCCGAAAAAGTAAACTTGGCTTTGCTACGCCGCAGAGTGTTTGGATGGAGAAAAATCTGAACAAATACTTCAGTGATTATTTTCATAAAATGGATAATCCCTACCTCAATAGCCCAGTGGTTTACAAAGAATTTCTTAAATACCCCAAATCATCACTTCACGCATGGGATTTTTCAAGGTTTTTCCTTTTTGATAAATGGTATCAATCGAATTTCAACTAAAAAATTGAAAAGACTTAACTACACTTTGTCCAATATAAAAAAAGAAGACTTGGACATTATTACAACGATGCATCTTACCGCATTTAAAAATCATGTAAATGTAAAATTGGGAAATAGGTATATCAAATCATTCTTAAACTGGTTTATTGACAATCCAAAAACGATACATTTTGTTGCAAAAGGAGAAAACAATGAAATTTTTGGATATGTGGTAGGAGCACCCTGGGGCTATCAAAAAAAAATAAACAAAGACCTTCTGCTTATAGGCTTGTTATCAATTATTGTGCGTCCTTGGGTGATATTTGACAATAGGATTTTAAATTCTTTGGTTACTCGATTCAATGTTGTTTCAGGAATTAGCAAACATATTCACGATACACAAATTGAACTTAAAGGATTGATTGTATCGCTTGTTGGCATTGCAGTAATTGATTTTGCAAAGGGAACAGGGGTAGCATCAAGCCTTATCAGCAGTTTTGAAATCAACGCAAAAGAATTAGGCTACGATGTTATGCGATTATCTGTTTACAATAAAAATCTTTCCGCCAGAAAATTCTACGAAAAAGAAGGATGGAAAATAATTCCTAACACTGCATCCAAAAATATTTGCGGGTATTTTAAATGTCTGGAAAATAAAATGGAGTTTCCTCAATGAAACAAACCCAACTGACTGCATTGATTCCTGTATTCAACGAGGAAAAATATATCAGTCCACTATTATCAAGCTTAAACACCGCCTTGCCACCCGATTCGGAAATATTCGTAATGGATGGCGGCTCTACTGACAGTACAAAGGAAAAAATCTCTCTGTTCAACAAAGCAGGTTTTGCATTAAATGTAATTGACAACCCAAAACGATTTGTCAGTCATGGATTTAACCTTATCTACCCACAATCACAAGGCCAGTATATATGCCTGTTAGGTGCTCATGCTGAATATCCCGTAGATTTTTTTAGATCGGGATTAAATTATTTAGAAAAAGATGAATGTGACGCAGTCGGTGGCCCACTAATTCAAAAAGGAAAATCTGAAACCGGCAAAGCAATTGCATATTGCATGAGCACCAAATTTGGTGTAGGCGATACAGAATTCCGCACTGAAACTAAAAAGATGTATGTGGACAGCGTCGCTTTTGCAATCTATAAAAGGGAAATCTTTGAAAAGGTTGGCTTGTTGGACGAAGAACTCATCAGAAACCAAGACGATGAATTACATTACCGCATCAATGCTGCCGGTTTAAGGATTTTGATGGTACCTGAAATGGCCTGTGTGTATTATGTGCGTGATACACTTCGTGGTTTGTTCAAACAATATTTTCAATACGGACTATATAAACCCTTGGTATTCAAAAAGGTCAGGAAAGGAATCCGTTTGCGACATTTAATACCCAGTTTATTTGTACTTTATGTTTTTTCACTGCCTTTTATGATTTGGCGGCCATTTTGGGGAATATTTCTTGTTGTTTACATTGGATTAACAACTCATTTTTCATTTAACAATGCACTCAATCTAAAACAAAAATTTATTTGTTTGTTGACTTTTCCTACGTTGCACCTATCCTACGGGTTAGGGTTTCTGCTCGGCCTCCGCAAAATAATTCGATAAAACTACATGACAAAAACCTTCAACATCCCCTTCTGCCTCCCTCTCATTGCCCCCTCCGTCATCGCCGAAGTCAACGACTGCCTCACCAACACCGGCTGGCTCACCACAGGCCCGAAAGTCCGGCAATTGGAAGAGGAAGTCAAAAAACTGACCGGCGTGGAAGCGGCGCTCTGTATCAACTCCTGGACGAGCGGCGCCATGCTCATGCTGCGCTGGTTCGACATCGGCCCCGGCGATGAGGTCATCATCCCGGCTTATACCTACAGCGCCACGGCACTTTGTGTCCTGAACATTGGCGCCAGGCCGGTCATGGTGGACGTAGGCGACGACTTCAATATTTCAGTTGATAATATCAGGGCAGCCATTACCCCCCGCACCAAGGCCATCCTGCCGGTTGACGTGGGCGGCTGGCCCTGCGACTACGATGCCATCATGGCACTGGTACAGGAACCCGACATTGGCCGCCTATTCCAACCGGCCTCCCAACGGCAGGAAATGTTGGGCAGGCCACTGGTGCTGTCCGATGCGGCCCACTCCATCGGCGCTACCTACAAAAACCGTCCATCCGGCACCCTTGCAGATGCGACGGTTTTTTCGTTTCATTCGGTCAAGAACGTGACGACGGGCGAGGGCGGCTGCATCTGCCTCTCCCTCCCCCACCCTTTCGACAACGGGGCGGAATACCAGTTCCTGAAAGCCTTTGCCCTCAATGGCCAGAACAAGAGCGCTTTTGAAAAAAACCAGGTGGGCGCCTGGCGCTACGACATCATCGCCCAGGGCCTCAAGGTGAACATGCCGGACATCTGCGCCGCCATCGGTCTGGCGCAGATACGGATGTACGCAACCGAACTTTTGCCGGAGCGGCATCGCATTTTCCAGCAGTACAACGAAGGGTTCAAAAACTGCGATTGGGCCATTTTACCGCCTTACGACCAAGATAACCGCCTGACTTCCTGTCACTTGTATATGCTGCGCATCCGGGGTGCCGGGGAGACCGAGCGGGATGCCATCATTCAACGGATATCGGAGGCAGGCATCGGGGTGAATGTGCATTATATCCCAATGGCCATGCTTACCTTGTTCAAAAACCTGGGCTACCGCATAGAGGATTATCCCAATACCTACCGGCTGTATGCGAACGAGATTTCCCTGCCTATTTACAACGGGCTGACGGAGGAGCAGGTGGAGTATGTGGGGAGGAAGGTAAGGGGCGAGGGATGAGGGATGAGCGAACAACGAACAACGGACAACCAATACAGAGGGATGAGGGATGAGGAAATTCGTGGCTTTGTTCCGGCACCTGATTTTACTTAGAAACTGTCTTAAAACTCCTGACGAGGCAGAAAATGTCAGATTTTGAGCGGCAGACGAAGGGAAATTTTATAGGGATAGTGGCTCCTATCGCTTTATCATTTGCCACAGTATGCCGCCGAAAGATGGCGTTTTATGCCCGTCAAGGGGTGATAAGACAGTTTCTTAAATCAAAAAAAAACAGAACCAATCAACCCTGGGGTAAGGGGGAAGGGATAGTTTGTCCCGATCCTTCGGGAAGAGATGACAGCAGGCAGTTGGTAGTTGGCAGTGAGCAGCGTCCCTTACCAACCATCCCGAAATGAATCCGGGACGGGTAGAACAACGAACACTTTTTCCTGATTGAATACCGATACGATTGCTCTGAGCGGTCGTATCGGTTCCCGATGAAAATTATAAGATCCTGTAAATTCTGCTTCCGACAGGGAAGCAACTCCTTTTTTTATCCCACATGAGTCCGTTCCCCCTCGTGATTCCAGGAAATTTTCGAACTTTGACGAGACAAACGAGGATAACATGAGCGCTTTAAAAGACCGGTACGTCAATCCACTCACGGATTTTGGGTTTAAGAAGCTGTTCGGCACGGAACCGAACAAGGTTTTGTTGATTGATTTTCTCAACCAGGTATTGCCGCAAAGGCATCAGATCAAGGAACTGACCTATCTGAAAAACGAACACCTGGGCCTCGACGACCTGGACAGAAAAGCCATTTTCGACCTGTATTGCACCGGCGAATCGGGAGAACGGTTCATTGTGGAGATTCAAAAGGCCAAGCAAAATTACTTCAAAGACAGGAGCATTTACTATTCCTCCTTTCCCATCCAGGAACAGGCGAAAAAAGGGGAATGGGATTACCGGCTGGAACCCGTCTATACTGTTGGCATTCTGGATTTTATCTTCGAAGATCACCGGGGGGACCATGAACTGTTGCATCTGGTAGAACTGAAGAACCAACGGTGTGAAGTGTTTTACGACAAATTGAAGTTCATCTATATCGAGTTGCCCAAATTCAGGAAAACCGAGGATCAGTTGGTAACGCACTTTGATAAATGGCTCTATGTTTTCCGGCATTTGTCACAATTGCAGGACCGGCCACAAGCCCTGCAGGAAAAGATTTTCCAGAAGTTATTCGAAGCGGCGGAGATTGCCCGGTTTTCGCCGAAAGAAAGGGAGATATACGAGGATAGCCTGAAGTATTACCGGGATATGAAGAACGTGGTGGATACGGCATGGGAGGAGGGCAGAGAGGAAGGCAGAGAGGAAGGCAGAGAGGAAGGCAGAGAGGAAGGCAGAGAGGAAGGAGCATATCAAAGCCGCCTGGAAATGGCCCGGTTAATGAAGCAGGCAGGCGAAAGTCCTGAAAAAATCCGTCAATATACGGGATTGTCCGAAGAGGAAATTAAACGCCTGGGTTAAGTTGCGGTATTTTATTTCAAACACATCAGGCACTCAAGAAAACATAGCCTTTACCTTTATGTGCTTTCAATACGGA
>JRYF01004859.1_pt1 | contig 33721 bp, 38 predicted proteins | sample 235331 | NCBI WGS metagenome assembly JRYF01 (sample SAMN03074217, study PRJNA261475) | activated sludge metagenome | biome: Wastewater Treatment Plant; feature: Wastewater; material: Activated sludge; isolation source: activated biomass of a wastewater treatment plant treating hydrocarbon... ...
TACTTCAAAGGTATCTGGAGGCACTTCGGAGGTCACCATGGACAAAATCCATGATGCGTTGACCCCTGAAGAAATGAAGGGGATATGGGCAGAGCAGCGCCTAGTTGCTCTGTGTAACGACAAGACAAAGGCGCCGAAAGGAGTACTCGGCGCTCGCTTGGCCTACGCCAGGCTAGATGCGCTCGGTTGTGATGTGCTGATTAGCCTCAAGCGGTCAGATGACACCATAATCACCGTGCCAGTACAGGTGAAAAGCTCAAAGGCGGGCCTAGAGGATCACCAGAGAACAAACAAAGACTGGTGGTTCTGGCGCATCCCGATAGTCATCGTCAGCGAGAGTGACGATGACCTGTCTCTGCGCAGGCATGTCGAGACGGCACTACGCCATGTCCGGAAAGGTAAGTACACCTTCCGACCGTTCTTTTCGGAGCTTAAGACCAGGCACGTTAGTCGAAAACTCATCCGACAAATCAAGGAGAAGCGTATGCTCTACGAGCAAACCGCATGCCAGTACGGTCGCTGCCCCTACTTTTTTACTGGCGGCACCCAGGGCGAAGTCATCCAGACCATCCCGGGCAGACCACCCTGCGGCCACTGCTACCAGGGACAACTGGTCAGCTCTGAGACGGTCAGCGTTCCACCACAGGGCTATCGCCGTCTCACACTTGAGGAACGCGGCGAGTAACCGCGCGCTCCCGTGGCGAGACTCCCCACCACCGACCCCGCACCAGTGCGGGGTCATCTTTATTACCAGTTAAGGTAACCATCCACCAACAATAAATAGGAGCGATAATTCAGAATTAGTAGCTGACTACAATTCATTTACTACAATCTCGCTAATGATACACTTAAAGTATGAGACGAATCCTATTCATACTATTCATAATTATTTTATTGGTGAGCATATACTCTAAGCGTCAAGATCGTCTTAGTCCACCCCAAGCAGATTACTCACCGACTGTGCCAACACCACCTTCAGCCACCTCTCCATCTCTAACGCCGGGCGAATACCAGAGACGATCGCCCCAACAAAACCGCTCCTACCTACTCTATGTACCAGATAACCACACAGACTCCTGGCCACTAGTATTATTCTTTCACGGCGGTGGCGGGGACATGAATCAAGCTAAAACCTACGAAATGCAAACCAAGGCGATGGCTGAGGGCTTTGTGCTAGCTATCCTCAACGGTGCTAGTCGTTTTCCGGCTGGGCGCCTAGCCACCTGGAACGCCGGTACGTGTTGCGGTTATGCGCGCGACACCAACAGCCCCGACGTAAATTTTGTGCAAGACGTGATTGCTGACATCCAGTCTATTCTACCCATCAATCCCAAGGCGATTTTTGCCACCGGCATGTCCAATGGCGGACTTATGTCCTACCGACTAGCCTGCGAGATGAGCGACACCTTCGCCGCTATCGCCGCTGTCGCCGGGACCGACAACACCACGACCTGCCAACCAAACCAAAAAGTCGCCATCTTGCATATTCACGCTTTGGACGATACCCATGTGCTATTTAATGGTGGTGCCGGACCAGATTCATTTCGTGACGTCGGTCAGGTCGCAGAATTTACCTCAGTACCCAACACTATCGACAAATGGGTAAGTCTCAATCGGCTGAATCCCACACCCAACCGTATCTTCAGTGTTCCTGGTGCCTACTGCGACGAATACCAAGGACCTGACGCACCACCAGTCAAGCTATGTGTAACTGAGGTAGGTGGACACTCCTGGACTGGCAATAGCCGACAAACTCTCTCCGGCGCTACACCCTCAAAGGCCTTCAGCGCCAACGACATGATCTGGGACTTTTTTAGTCAGAACTACAGATAAAATGAACAGTCTTACTTCCGAAGATAACTTCAGATATAAATATGGACAATCTTTTCAAGAAAAGTATATTCTATTTTACTTTTTGTAAGCTTGGCGACATAACATTAGGACATGAATTTCAGAGTTTTATTGTCCCTGTCCCCTTTTACGGGGAGTTCATGTTGTGTTTGGGCTTGGACTCCTACAAGCTCCTGATTTATGTTTTTCATACACATAAATCAATACTCCTTCTATGGGATATAGCAACTCACTCGACAGTAAATTTAATTATGAATTAGTTGTAATACCTACTTCTGCGAGGTAAGGAGCTTTAAGTTTTAGAATTACTGAGAATTTTCCAATCACCTTACCTTCACCAGGCTTTATGAGGTGTTCACCAAAAGTAGAGCTTCTCTGATTTTGCCATTTCTTTTGTCCTGCATAAAACCAATCCAAGTTAATCGCTTCATATTCAGTAGGGTAAGAAATGCTTTCTACAATAAAAGCTGACGCCTTTACCTTAGTCCCCATGGGGTGGGGAATCTGGATTACATCAGGAATACTTAAAGCCGCTGATTCATTCACCGGAATATAGTAGTTGCATTTTTTTGTATCGCTCTTTGGTTCTTTTGCACCCTTACCATCTGAACAGAAAACAAGTACATTTCTTGAATTAACTCTGGTAATTTCATTGAACCAAAGTCCCAGGGTTTCTGGTTTTTTGTATGAAAAGGACCAAAGAGTCCAACCATTGTCATCGATTTCTTTTTGCTTGCGCTTAATTATCTCTTCAGCAGTTTCTCCTGCGTGTGGACCGAATGGGTGCCAGAAACCAATTTCAAAATTTAAAGTTTGGTTTTCCATATTTAAATAATACTACAGTTATTATGGATATGGAGTTGGCTCGATATCCATAACGAAAGACAGCTAGCTCGGGAGCTGTCATAAAGACACGTCTCGAGCTAGCTGTTGCTCGCGGCCTGTCCGGGATTCGAACCGACCTCGAGCTAGCTGTTGACCCTTCAATATAGGGCTCTAACAGCTAGCTGTTGCTCGCGGAGAGAGGGGGATTCGAAACTTACAGTTTCAGTACCCCAATTGGCTAGATTGTGTCGTTCGTAAACTCACTCACAATCTAGCTCAATCGGGCTTCGAATCCCCCACGTGAGTGACATTTAGTCACTCACTTCTCTCCGCGAACAAAATATGCGCCAAGAGGCGCTATTTTGTACTCGCGGAGAGAGGGGGATTCGAACCCCCGAGGAGCTTTCACCCCTGCCGCCTTTCCAAGGCGGTACATTCAACCACTCTGCCATCTCTCCAATTTTATATTTAATTCTTAACGCCACGCTCTTTAGGCGTTTATTTATAACACACTCGCCTCACCTCCTACAATTTTATATCTTCCACTAGGGTCAGGGTGCGCCAAAGTGGCTTAAGGACTGATATCAGATGTAACTTTATTCTTTTGTGATCGGCCGATAGTGGCACTAAACCTAGTCTTACATCCTTATCAGGCAAAAGCATGACCAGCTCATTGCCACGCAAGACTATTCGCATATTCTCCCGACTCTCGAGCCACCACTCATGCAGATCGGTCATGAAGTCTGGCGTGAAAATAGTTCGTGCTTCAATCTGATCGCTACTAGCGACATGCAAGTCTCGCGCAAATTGATTCCACTCCAGCTTAACCTCACTAATCCCACTTAGACCCATCAATCGATTCCAGAATTGGTTGTGGGCAAAACCATGTTTATCGCCACTAGTTGAAATATAGGTTATTGAATTAAGGACTTTGGGTAAGGTAAATCTAATCAGAGAGCCATGGAAAAGCGTCTCTACCTGACGATTCTTCCCCCGCTGCACTTCCCGTTCAACCTTAATCTCGGCCACTAGAGCCGTTCGCTCCCCTTCCAAATAGTAGATATCGTCAGTGTGAAGGCGTGTATAACTTTCGTTAAAGAGGCTAGAGTCTCTTAGAATACTTTCTACCGAGTGCGCTGACGCATCGGCCCGCTCGTGCCTGACCGAACAGTCCAAAACGGACGCGATGAGCGGTGTTAACTCATGAGTAAATGCAAAGGCAAAATCTCGATAGGCAAGATAGAACCTGCCTATGTAATAAGCCACCCCTAGACCAATAGCAACCAAGATTAACCAGCTGTACCCGAAGACTAAGTCGCTGACAAAAACAAAGCTGATGATGGTGACAACTAAAACCAAGACGGCCGTGATGAGTTGATTCCGTCTTTGAACAACCTGCTGTCTAACTAGACTAGTTGAGGATATAAATCCAGTGAGAGATGTCTCAAGCATTTCATCAGCTACCCTTTCGAGAGCCTGTTGATTCGGAATTCTGTCTTTAATTTTAGACATGAGCTAGCCGCGATCCATCTCGCGCAAGATTCGGATACGGTCTGCGGCTGGAGGGTGGGTAGCAAATAAACCATTAATTCTCTGCCCGATGGTACGCTTAGATACTCCCCCGGTGGGGTCGGAAATGAACAGGTGGGCGGTGGCGTGGGAGACTCTGCGCATAGACATTTTGTAGCTCGTAATTTTCTCGAGGGCTGAGGCGAGACCTTCTGGATAGCGAGTGGTCAAGGCGGCGGTGGCGTCAGCTAGATACTCACGCTTGCGTGAAATCGCCAACTGGATCAACTGGGCGGCTATCGGTGCCAAGATGATACCAATAATACCAATGATGAGAAAAGCCGGGTGTCGGTCGCGCCCGTTACCAAACATCAGTGTGCGTGCGAGCAAGTCAGCCACAATCGCCACAAAACCCGCTAACACGACCGCTACCGTCATCACCAGCATATCGCGGTTGCCGATATGGGCCATCTCGTGAGCCATTACCCCCTCAAGTTCAGAACGGTCGAGCATCTGCAGCAGACCGGTCGTAGCCGCTACCGCCGCATGCTCTGGGTCGCGCCCAGTGGCGAAGGCATTCGGAGCCGGGTCGTCAATGACGTAGACCTTGGGCATTGGCAAACCGGTTGTTATAGCCAGGTTTTCGACAATTCGATATAGTTCAGGCGCTTCTTGTAGACCAACTGGCCTAGCCCCAGTCATGCGAATCACTAGCTTATCAGAATTCCAATAACTGTAGATGTTCATCCCCACCGCGAAAATAACCGCTAGGTAAAGGAAAGCCGGGTTATTCATGTACCAGCCCACGGCGTAACCAATCGCTATCACAGCAACTAGGAAAACTGTCATTAGGAGCCAGGTCTTGCGGACATTTTTGGATTGTTGTGTATATAGAGTGGCCATTGTTCGATTTAGAGTGGAATACCTTGCGGACTTTCGTTAGATTGATAGCCGACATCATCAGACCAGACCAAGAAATGCTGTTTTCTATAAGCACCCTTGCGCATAATGTTCTTCTGTCGGACGACTTTGACCTCATCACGACTAACCTCGAGTTGCTCTAGAATGGTATCCAAGACAACCATTAAGTCGGCATATTCATCTAGAAACTCTTCCTTAGTCCTGGTCATCGATAATGACTGGGCCTCTTCCTTGATCTTCTTGAAGAGCTCTTGCTGAAGTTCTTGCACGTCGGTAATATGCCTCACCTCACAGTTTTCGTGCTTAGCCTTAATCATGTCGGGAATGTTATCCCGCACCAGTTTGTTGTAGTAAATCCGTGTAACCTCAGACATAAGGGTTAGAAGTTGACCTTAACGGCTTCGCGCACCTCAGGCTTTTCGTCTAAGTTAAAGTAAACTTCCTCGCTAAATTTAAACATGTTGGCAATAATATTGCCTGGAAACATTTGCACGGAGGTATTTAAGTCTTTAACGTTGCTGTTGTAGAAGCGACGAGCGGCTTGGATTTTGTTTTCGGTATCAGTGAGTTCGGTCTGTAGCTGAGCAAAGTTCTGATTGGCCTTCACGTCCGGATAAGCCTCAGCGACTGCCAACAGGCGTCCGAGTGAAGCCGTCAAAGCTGACTCCGCACCAGCCATGGCTGTAATCTGCTCCGGCGTAATATTGGCTGGGTCAACGTGAACTTGAGTGGCTCGGGCACGAGCGTTGGTAACCTCCTCAAAGACAGCGCGCTCATGAGCGGCATAACCCTTAACTGTCTCAACCAGATTTGGGATCAGGTCGTAGCGACGTTGTAATTGAACATCAATCCCGGACCAAGCATCCTTCACTCGCTGAACTAAGCGAACAAAATTGTTGTACGCATAAATAACGTACAAAACCAGCAAGACGACAACACCAATAGCAATCCACATAAAGTAAACTTAATTAATGAATTAAATAATAATCTTAGTAAGGATTATACCATATTTTTAAGGAGTAAAACAGCGCGACGGGCATAGCCCGCCGCGCTGTTTTACAACTGGACTGTCGGAATTTAGTACATTCCTCCACCCATACCACCCATGTCTGGCATGGCTGGCTTACTCTCTTCTGGTTCGTCCGCGATCGCACATTCACTAGTGAGGAGGATAGCAGCGGCTGAGACAGCGTGCTGGACGCCAGCGCGCTCCACCTTAACTGGATCAATGATACCCGCCTTAATCATATCCTCGACCATCTCGCCCTTAGCGGCATCATATCCGGCATTACCACCAGCCGCCTTCACCTTCTCGACCACGACCGCTCCATCAATCCGGCCAGTATTATCGGCAATCTGTCGCAGTGGTACTTCAAGCGCCTTCAAGACAATACTGTAACCAATCATTTCCTCTTTACCGAGTTGCTTCTTGGCTAGTAAATCTTTCTCGACAATCGCTGCCGCCCGAGCGAGCGATGTGCCGCCACCAGGCACAATTCCCTCTTCAATCGCAGCCTTAGTCGCATTGACCGCGTCTTCAATCTTGAGCTTCAAGTACTTCATCTCGGTCTCAGTGGCGGCACCGACTCGGATAACCGCTACTCCACCCGAGAGCTTAGCAATACGCTCCTCAAGCTTCTCGCGATCAAACTTAGAGGTGGTATTCTCAAGCTGAGCTTTGAGAGCCTTTACCCGGTCGGTGATAGCTGACTTTTCACCGGCACCACCCACAATCACAGTATTATCCTTGGTAGACACCACCCGGTCGGCCTTACCCAGCATTGATAGCTCAGCGGTCTCAAGCTTAAGTCCAACATCTTCTGAAATTACCTGACCACCAGTAGTAACCGCTAGGTCGGACAACATATCTTTCTTACGGTCGCCATAACCTGGCGCTTTAACCGCTAAGACTGAAAAGCCACCCTTGAGCTTGTTGACCACAAAGGTCGCCAAAGCCTCACCTTCGACATCATCAGCAATAATCACAAGTTCCTTCTTGCCGGTCTGGGCAATCTTCTCAAGGAGTGGCAGAATTTCTTGGACTGAAGCGATTTTTTTATCAGTAATCAGGATGTGCGCATTCTTGTACTCCGCCTCCATGCGCTCCGGATTGGTCACCATGTACGGTGAGACATAACCCTTATCGAATTCCATACCCTCAGTGAGCTCAGTTTCAATCCCAAAAGACTGCGATTCTTCAACGGTCACTACACCGTCCTTACCGACCTTATCGATAGTCTCTGCAATCTTTTCACCGAGCTCCACACTCTCCGCCGAAATAGTGGCCACCTGCTTAATCTCCTCCAGTGAGCTAATCTTAGTCGCCATACCACGCAAAGCCTCAACCACATCTGCCGCTGCATGCTCCATACCAGCCCGCACCGCCATTGAATTGATACCCATGGTGGTTTGCTTAAGACCTTCACTCACCAGCGCCTGGGTAAGGACAGTTGCGGTAGTGGTACCATCACCAGCCAGTTCGTTGGTTTTGGTGGCTACTTCCTTAATAATCTCCGCCCCCATGTTCTCAAATTTGTCCTTAAGGGTAATCTCCTTAGCAATTGATACGCCGTCGTTCGTGATGGTCGGGCCACCATAGCTCTTATCCAAGACGACATTTCGGCCACGTGGACCAAGCGTTACCTTAACCGCGTTCGCGACCGTATCCACACCGCGCTGCAATTTCTTTTTTACCTCCTCACCGTAAATTACTTGTTTTGCCATAGATATTTCAGTCGAGATTAATAATTGTTAAAAACACCTAGAATACTGCTTTCGCCAACAATGAAGTATTCCTTATTGTCAATCTTTACTTCATCATAACCATACTTCGAAAAGACCACCCGGTCACCCACCTTCACATCTAGCGCCAGTCGCTTCTCACCTTCCTCATCCCACTTACCCGGACCAACGGCCAAAACCACGCCCTGCTCTGGCTTCTCTTTCTTAGCTGTATCAGGAATGATGATGCCTGATGGTGATAAAGTACCTGACTCAGCCTCGGTCAAGGGTCGGACGATTACTCGATCACCCAGAGGCTTAATTGGACAACTCTCAGTTTTGTTATTTTCTGACATAAAGCGTTACGATGATTGATTATTTTTAATACACACTCTAAATAGCCACGTCGCCAAACAACCAAATCGTCACAGATTAAGATGACGTAGCGCTGGTATTATACTTTAGGTAATTAGGCTGTCAAAATCACTCACCCCGCTTGATATGGCTGACCCGCAACTCGGCAAAAGTAAAGTTCATCCCAGCGCGTATGGCTCGAATGATACGAATGGCCCGGAGAATCCGTAAAGCTCGAAGCACACTCGTCACTTCGGATGTCATTGGGATTGAAGACAGCAGATTTAGCCAATTATCTTTGAAGTAGCTCCACTTAGATCGGTAAGCGACATTGAAAAAAAGTCCGCCGAAAAAATCCGTCAAAAAGATATAAGCAATCGCCAGGTCGACCCGATGAAACCACACAATTAGGTCAGCAGACAAAGGTAGAAACCATTCCAGAAAGAGGAGCAAAATGGCCAATAAAGCCATCAACACCATCACCGAAGCCCACAGCATACTATGCTGAATTTCGGTCACCAGACGCTGTATCCGACTGAACATATAGTTTCAATAACTATAACACGTCAGTCCAAAAGCTCTGTCCGTATAGTCTTTGAGGTATTGCCTAGATTTAAAAAATTTGCTATCTTAGCTGGTACATGGAAATCATTCAGATGGTGCAACCCGCCCTACCCTTCGTGCAAGTAACCCTCTCACTTCTCCTAGTCGCTGGTATTCTACTCCAGCAACGTGGCTCGAGTTTGGGAGGAGCCTTTGGTGGCGACAACTTTAGCTCCGCCTTTCACAAGCGTCGAGGCGCTGAGCTATTCTTATTTCACTTCTCGATTGGAGTAGCAATTCTATTTGTTTTGGCCACTTTCTTGAATGTTTTAGTGTAAACCCGTTCGGCTTACTACCGTCTGGCTAACCCGCACCAATGCTGTAACACTGGTCGTTAAACTTTTCTTAGCTTTACAAGCACCTAAAGAATTTTAATAATGCTCGACTTCACCAAACCCAACCTACTCGATCGAATCATCGGACTAATCGAAAGTAGACCCACCTCCGACCGGCTTTTACTGCGCGGTTTATTGGCTGTAGTCGTAGTAACCGGACTCTACAGCGTAATCGAAATTAGTCGTAATTACAGCATCACCATACCAACGAGAGGCGGTACTCTAGTCGAAGGTGTGGTCGGTATTCCCCGCTTCGTAAATCCGGCCCTCGCCCTTACCCGCGCTGATCAAGATACTACGAGTCTTATCTACAGCGGTTTGCTTAAGATTGATACCACCGGTGCCCTAATACCCGACCTAGCAGAAGCAGTGGAAGTCTCCGCAGATGGCAGAGTGTATACCATTACGCTGGCGCGCAATCTAACTTTCCATGACGGCCACCCCCTGACCGCGCGCGATGCCGTGTATACGATTGAACTCCTCCGCGATCCTGACCTAAAGAGTCCACTGCGTGGTAATTGGGTCGATGTCACCATCGAGACCTTAGGTGAATATGAATTCACCGTCACCCTCCCCGAACCCTACGCCCCTTTCATCGAAAACTTCACCTTCGGTATCATGCCGCACCATATTTGGCATCAAATTCCAATTGAACAGTTACCCTTTAGCCAGTACAACACTGAACCAATCGGTTCGGGTAGCTTCCGCTTACACCGCGTTCAGAGAGACCAAAACGGCCTCATCAGTAGCTACACTCTGCGTCCTTTCATCCAGGGAGAGCGAAGGCCGAATCTGAGTGCGATCGAACTTCGCTTCTTTCAAAACGAGACTCAACTCGAGGCCGCTATCAGAGACCGCTTGGTCAACAGTACTGCCTACTTACCAAACCAGAGTCTCGCCAACATAAGTGAAGACTACCGGGTGCTGGCCCTGCCTCTGCCGCGACTATTTGGTGTCTTCTTCAACCAAAATCGTTCCTCTATAATCCGCGACAAAAGCGTGCGCGAAGCCCTGACTATAGCGATTGATCGTGACCGCTTAGTCGAAATCGCATTATATGGCTACGGTGTCCCCAACTCGCTACCTATTATTTTAGAATCGCCTGAGTTAGAATCAGAAGATAAACCATTGGATCAAGCCGCTCGGCTGACTGAAGCGGAAGCTAGACTGCGGTCTGGCGGCTGGCGTAAAACTGAAGCGGGCATCTGGGAAAAGCGAATCGACCAGGTAAACGAAATCCTGGGAGTAACCCTAAAAACTGGTAATAGTCCGTTCTTTGAGATCGTAGCCAATTTGATTGCCGAAGACTGGCGTGCGCTCGGCGTGGAGGTTCAGGTGGAGCAGTACGAGCAAGCCAGCTTGGTGCAAGCTGTGATACGCACCCGCGACTTCCAGACGCTCCTCTTTGGGCTGGATATGAATCGTTCGCAAGATTTGTTTCCTTTTTGGTACTCATCGCAGCGTGATGATCCTGGTTTAAACATCGCTCAGTATACCAATGTCACAGTCGATCGACTGCTAGAGCGCGCTCGCACGATTCAAGACGACAAGGAGAGGTTCTTGATCCTCACCGAAATTGCCGAAACTATCGCCAGTGAACTGCCCGCCATCTTCCTCTTTGCCCCCAGCCTGACTTACGTCACCCATCACAACATAGATCTCGAGTTGGTCGGCCCCATCGGACGACCGTCGGACCGCTTTATGAACGTCAGTGACTGGTATGCCAAGAGTGAGACTGTTTGGCCGATATTCGACCACCGGAAAGACAAAATTTAAATATTTATCGAACATTAGTACAACAAAATAAACATGGACAATCAACCAACAAATCACCCTAACCGAACTAATCGTCGACCATTTAGACCTCGCAATGGTCAACCGGCACGTCGATCATTGACCACAAATGGCGACGAGTCACGACCGCGTCCAGAGGGTGGGCGTAGCTCTGCTCGCCGTCATCATCCCCAACGCCGGCGCAGTAATACCGCGCCCGTTCTCACACACCGCATGAGTATCACTACCGACAAGCATCCAGTGATCCCCGCAATCACTGATGAAGATACTGTGCGTATCATTACTGTCGCTGGCGTGGAAGAAATTGGTCGCAATATGAATATTGTAGAAACTAAGGATGACATCATCGTGATTGATGCCGGTTTCCAGTTCGTGACCGAAGAGAGCCACGCGCCCGGTATCAATTACATCCTCCCCAACACGCAGTACCTAGAGGAGCGTAAACACAAAATTCGCGCCTTAGTTGTGACCCACGGTCACCTTGACCACATCGGTGGTATACCTTTTATCATTGAGCGTATTGGCAATCCACCAATCTACACTCAATATCTAACCTCACTGATGATTTTGAAGCGTCAGGAGGAATTCCCGCACATCGAGCCGGTTCAGATGAACGTGATAAAAGAAGGCGAAGCTTTCACGGTCGGTCAGATCCGAATCAAAACCTTCCGCGTGACACACTCCATACCTGACGCAATGGGTGTTGGTATTGAGACTAAACACGGTGATATTGTGATTACCGGTGACATCAAGCTAATCCATAAGGACGGGCAAGTCGTGGTCGAAGAACAAGAGACTTGGCTAAAGGTGGGAGAGAACAAGAACCTGGCCCTCTTGTGTGATTCTACCAACGCCGATCGCGAGGGTTTTTCTGCTCCAGAAAACCGTGTGTATGAGACGCTCGATAAAATTATCGAGGCCGCCACCGGTCGCTTGATTATCGGTACCTTCGCTTCCCAGTTCGATCGCCTCATCAATATCATCAAGACTTGTGAGCGTCTGGGCAAAAAGGTCGTCCTTGAGGGTCGCAGTATCAAGACCAATATTGAAATTGCTCTCCAAGGTAAGTTCTTTGAAACTGACCCTAAGATCTTCATCAGCCCCGGCGACATGGCCGATTACCCGAGCGACAAGATTGTCATCCTTTCGACCGGTGCACAGGGGGAGGAATTTGCCGCCCTGATGCGCATGGCGACTGATAAGCACAAATTCATCACCTTAAACGAGCGCGACACTGTTGTCCTCTCCTCTTCGGTCATTCCCGGTAATGAAATCGCTGTGCAAAAGCTCAAAGACAATATCTTTAGACGTAATGTAAAAGTGGTGACTTACCAAGGTTCGCATGTGCACTCCTCTGGTCACGGGAACGCCGGTGAGCTGGTCTGGGTCCACCAAGCCGTCAAACCAAGATTTCTTATCCCAGTCCACGGCCACCACTTCCACCTCAAGAATCACATGTATCAGGCGATTGCTAACGGCTTCCCGAAAGAAAACATCGTTGTACCTGATAACGGTACTATCATAGACATCAAGAACGGTTCAGAGATTACTGTTCAGACGGTCAAAATTCCCAACGAACTCGTCTTGGTTGACGGCTTCACCGTCGGCACTAAGCAGGAAGTGGTCCTCCGCGATCGTATGACCCTCGCTCAAGATGGTATGTTCGTGATTATTGCGACCGTCAACAGCAAGACTGGTAAACTGCGTAAGTCACCAGATATCATCTCCCGTGGCTTCGTCTACCTGCGCGAAAACCAACAACTTTTATCTGAAGCCCGCGTTTTGATTAAACGTACCGTCGAGAAGGAAACAGAAAGAATGAATCCGCTTGACCTCGATATGGTTAAGGAAAGGGTGACTGATGTAGTCAGTGGTTTTCTCATGCAAAAGACCCAAAAAACACCGATGGTGATTCCGGTTTTGATTGGAATTTAGTTACTTCACTGAACTCGGATTCCCCGCCAGCCCCGTCGATAAATCGACGGGGCTGGTTTATACTGGAAGCAAAATGGAGTTCTATCGTAATTTATTTGGCTTCGCCACAACCGGAAAACAGGTGACTTTTTTTGTCATCTACTTGGCGTCAGTGATATTCACCTTTCAATCGCTCTTAACCGCCTACAACAGTTCAACGTACCTAGAATCATTTACGGCTCCTCACTTTGTTGGACTAATCTTCTCGGCGGCCGCTTTCTTGTCAATCATAGCCTACATAAATCTGCCCAAACTACTCAACCGAATCGGAAACACCAAAGCCACCATCGCAGCAATGGTCACTGTTTGTCTATGCCTCACAATTGTCGGCTTAGCTCCTAATCCTACCCTGACCATAGTCGCCTTTGTAATCTTCAACGCTATTTCACCTCTTATCTACTTTAACATCGACATCTACCTAGAAACTCTAATTGGAGACGATGAAGGTTCAACTGGTACTAAAAGAGGTCTCATTCTCACTCTGATGAGCGCCGCCGCTCTTATGTCCCCACTAGCGATGGGTTACATAATTGGCGAATCAGATGACTTATCGCGGGTGTATTTCGTCGCGGCCGCGGTATGCCTGATTTTAGTCGCTCTTTTAATCGCCCGGTTTCGCTCCTTTTATGACCCCATCTACAAAGAACTCAAGCTTACTCAGCTGATTTCGACCTGGCGAGCCGATCAAAACATAAAACTGGTGGTAGCGGCGCAATTCTTACTCCAATTTTTCTACGCTTGGGCGATTATCTACATACCACTTTACTTGGCCACCGCCATGGACTTCAGCTGGGACACTATTGGCCTAGTCATAGCCGCCGGTTTGCTGGCTTTTGTCATTTTTGAATACCCGATCGGAATCCTAGCCGATAAGTTTTGGGGTGAAAAAGAAATGATGGCGATCGGATTTGTGCTTATGTCATTATCAGCGGCGCAGATTTTTTATCTTGATAATACTATCTGGGTTTGGATGATTGTAATGTTTGTGAGCCGTACTGGAGCGAGCTTAGTCGAGGTCACTACTGAAAGCTATTTCTTTAAAATGGTCAAAGGGCATGATTCTGAACTAATCAGTATCTTTCGACTAACCAGACCTTTATCTATCCTCATCGGGGCAATGGTCGGTAGCTTGACCTTACTCTGGCTACCCTTCACGGCGATGTTCCTGGTTTTGGCTCTCATCATGGCGAGTGGGGCGTTCTTAGCTTCACGACTGGTAGATACCAGGTAGTTATAAATGATAGATCACGTCCTTTCGCTCTATCACCACTTCCCACTTCATTAAGCGAGCGTGATCGAGTAGGGTCTGATTGGGATTAAAACAAATCGCCCTATCGACAGACTCTAAAAGCGGAATGTCACTCTCCGTATCCCCTACCGCTAGTGAACCTTGACGAGATAACTCAGACTGGTGTTCAAAAACCCGCTTTACTATATTAGCCTTGTTTTGAATCAAAAATTCATCAATCACTTGGCCAGTCAAACGGTCTTGAGGGCCAATCTCATAAATTCGGCCATACACCTTATCAAACCCATAACCTTGACAGAATTCATCTAGAATCGCCTTGGGCGATTGAGAAATAGCTACCAGGTAGTAGTGCTTTGCTTTAAGATCAGCAATCAGATCTCGAGTGTAACGATATACCTGCCTACCTTGCTCCGCCACTAATCGACGTCCCAGATCAGCAAAGTCGCCATAAGACACGCCCTTAATGTGCTTGATGAAGGTTTTAATGACAGCTTGAATGTAGGCCTCGTAACTAGCTTCACGATTCTGCCAGGCGATTTTCGCCCCGCCAAAATCTAATTCGGCTTCTGGTGGAAATAGACCATCTTCAATCATTGCTTCAACCAGTTCAATAAGAAGACTGGACCGAAAAACTGTGCCATCAATATCAAAAAGGGCTACGCGTCTAGACATAGATTGTATTGTAACACTATCAAGCGTTAGACGTTTCTCAGCTGTCTTACTACTACATCGACGACGGCTCCAAAGACAATTATCACCAATCCCACCACCAGGGTTGAACCGATAATAGGGACCGCCATCGTCATATGCAGAACAAAAGTTCCGGCGACAATCCACAGAATTGACAACTCAGCTGGCTTACGGAAAAGACTAGCTAGGAGAACTCCAGTCACAACACCAGACAAAGCATAGGACCCCAACAAAACCACCACGAAGGAAGCGAGTAGGAGTCCACCCAACACTAAACCGAGAGTACTAACAAATAGTGCCAAACTAGCAATCGGTAAGATAATTAGACTACCAAACCCCAGCAGGGACGAACGAAGCGGATGATTAAGCACCCGCCAGGCCACCCGTCGCAAAAAGGCGGGAAGTAAAAGATACAAAACCAGACCTGAGAATAGAGAGACCAAAAACACAATCACGAACCCGGCGAAGTCCGTTCCTTGCGGCACATCTAAGTCAGACCGTGTAATAGAGCCCACCACCGTCGCATTTGGAGACCGCACAATCTCGCGGGCGCTTTCATAGCGGACATTACCGGTGATATTGGCGCGATCACCAAGCGTCAACTGCAAGGTACGAACATCCACCGTACCTTCCACCAATCCATCAATCCTCAGACGTTCACTCCGACCCAAAATATCACGTCCGACAGTGCCAGCTATCTCAGCACTCCCGCCGTAGAAAAGCACATCGCCTTTGATATTAGCCGTAGATAAAATCTTGAGAGTTTGGGCGACTACCACTACATTGCCCGACACTTCTCCGGCAATTGATACCGCCGTGCCGACCACCCGAAGATCATCACCAATCGGACCATTAATATCTACCGTAGCGCCAGCAATCAAGGCATCTCCTCCGATCTCGCCATTCAAGATCACCCGTGCCCCAGCCGCCAAGAAATCCTCGACCACTTGACCAGATAGTGTGACACTCTCGCCCAAAGCATAAAAATCTCCATTCACCACCTGATCCTGAGCCACTCCAATCGAACCCCCGGTCCGCACCACGGTCGAAGCACTCACCAGAAGCGGCACCACGGCGAGCCCAAGCGCCACTGTTAAAAAAATCTTCGGAACTGACAGTGACGTGTGTTTAAACATGATGATTATTTATAAAATACACAGACCAGCCACTCATCCATAAAATCAGAGCCAGTACAGTGTTATAGTGTATCTGAATAATAACCCAGGTACTATAACACAAAAACATTAGTTTGTAACCCCACATGTTAGCGCTTTTGCCCCAGATTGCTGTCGTCACCATTCTAGCCGCCGCCTTGGCTCTGTTTATGCGTAACCGCATTCGCTATGACGTGATAGCGATCTTGATTATGTTGGCCATCATCGCCACTGGAGTTTTGGACTACCGAGATGTCTTTGCCAACCTTGGCCACCCCGCCATCATCATCGTCGCCTCAATGTTCGTTATGAGCGAAGCCTTTATCCGCTCCGGTATCGTTGACTTGATTGTCTCAAAGTTTTCTTTTTTGTATAAGCGACCAATCCTCGGTCTGGGTGTCTTGGTCCTTATGGTCACGATCGTCTCGGCTTTTGTCAATAACGCAGGCGCTCTAGCCATGTGTCTACCGATCGCCATCTACCTAGCCAGGAAGAGCAATACTCCGATTGCCTTCTTTCTCCTACCTCTGGCTTTTGCTTCTCATTTAGGCGGTTTCCTCACTCTCATCGGTACACCGCGCAACATCATTATTTCTGACTTCCGAGCGGGAGCGACCGGATTGCCGTTCCAAATGTTTGATTTTGCTTACGTGGGGCTTGGGATTGCCCTCGTCGGCTGTACATTTTTAATTGCTGTGGCCTGGCGACTTCTCCCGCTCCGCAAAAACGCTGAAACAGAAACACCAATCATCAGACTCTACACTTCAGAACTCATCGTCGGCGCAAAGTCACGGTTAATTGGTGAAAGTCCCCTTGCCCTCTCTCGCCTCACCTCCGAAGCCTTGGCTTTTACTTCTCTTTACCGAACCGGTCAGGTGGTTACCATCGCCGATGACACACTTCTCATGGCTGATGATGTCATGATCGTACGCGGCACCGCTGACAGCCTAATGCAGTACTCGCACGCCCTTGGACTCAGACTAAGTGGTCTTAGAGCTCAAGAAGGCTTTATCTCTAGCGACGATGATTTCGTGACCCTAGAGGCCGTGGTGCCACCCTACGCCAAGATTATTGGTAGCACTTGGGATAGCATCCCCTTAAAGAAACGTTTCGGAGCTAACTTTCTGGGCTTGTTTAGACGCGACCATCTCCTCGACACACCTCTCTCAACGACCACCATTTGGCCTAACGACATTCTGATCATCCACGGCCGAGCCGCAACTGTTAAGGAAACCATCCGCGACCTCCAACTTCTACCCATCGCTGATGAGGAAGTAAAGTTAGGTCGTCACTCCTCGGTCATCCTCACCTTGCTTCTCCTCACAATAGCGATTGGGATTGCCACTCTTAACATCCTGCCCTTGGCGGTAATATTTCTCACCACGACCGTCCTAGTAATATTGCTTAACTTGGTCACCTTAAGACAAGCCTACGAGAGTATCGATCAGACTGTCCTGATATTACTGGCCGGCATGATCACCCTCGGCGAAGCCATGCAGAGAAGTGGCGCCGCCGAATCAATCGCTCGACTATTCTATAACATTGACACTTGGCTTGGCCCGGTCGCCATGCTAACAGTAATCCTAATCACCTCCATGCTCTTGTCTGATTTTATGAACACCACTGCCTCCGCGGTCGTAATGGCACCAATTGCTATTGTGGTAGCCAACAGTATGGCGGTGTCAATTGATCCTTTCCTAATCGCCGTCGCGATCGGAGCCTCTTGTGCTTTCTTGACCCCAATCGGACACGAATCAAACGCCATCGTAATGAAACATGGCGGTTACACCTTCAAAGACTATTTCCGAGTCGGCTTGCCGCTCGAGATCCTGATCGTGGCCACCTCGATTCCCTTGATTCTAAAATTCTGGCCGTTCTGAGAAGCTATCTAAAACAAAGAAACTTGAATAAACACGAACACTCCAATCGTTACACCGACTGCTGTCACCAAAAGACCGAGAGCGAATAAGAGCTCACGCTTCATGTACCGCGGTTAACTACCTCAATCGGGGTCTGCAGAATCATAATACTAATAGTGGCCAAAATGACGAGTAACACTAACCCCAAGGCTACAGACACGCGCGGGTATGACAACTCTTTCTCACCGGTATGCCAATTGCGCACGTAAAGAAATGAAAAAACAAAGCGAAAGAAAGACATACTAACCAAGCTTAGTGTACAGCTTACCAGTAAATAATAGCAGAGATATACCGAACAATAAGATTAAAACTGGGTATTTTTCAAGAATTTCAAACTGTAACATCAGCCGCTCTAAACCTAGAAAAGTTGACACTGCTCCGACTGAGACCAAAGCTGAAAATAGTATCGGATAACGCTTAAACACACTCTGTCTGAGTGGATCGACGTAATTATTGACAGTAGTTTCGGTGCGCTTTACAACTTCCTCAACCACAGCCACTGCACCCAGACTGCTGTCAGTCAGCTTGGCACGGGAGTCTTTTAGTAGTTGTTGGGCTTGTTGCTTCACACTAAGGAGCGGCCACCAACGTCAGGGTGATCTCATTTTCTTCACCACGCTGATATAACCTGAGAGTAATTGTATCACCTACTGCTTTAGTGCGCAGGACTTGTACCAAGTCGCGTCCGCGCAAAGACTCACCATCGACAGCTAAAATAATATCATTCTCGCGCAGGCCTGCTCGGTCGGCTGGCGAGCCCGGCAGTACCGCCAACTCATCCCGACTTTCTCCCCGCAGAATAAGCGCACCATAATCGACCGGCAGGCTATTCAGCTCCTTTAGCCTCTCAGTAATCATCTGGTAACGAACTCCTAGAAACGGTCTCAGAATTTGGCCGGTTTCTTTGACTGAGTTTACCACCCCGGCGACCACATGCGCCGGTAACGCAAAACCAATATTGTCAGCACCGCGCGAGGTAGCCACATTAACCCCAATTACCTCACCGCGCAGATTAAGGAGCGGTCCGCCGGAGTTACCGGGATTGATTGCCGCATCAGTCTGAATCACATCATCCAAGCGCTCGCTCCGGCCTCGCCTATCACTCGCAACGATAGAACGTGACAAACCAGACACCACTCCAACCGACACCGAATTCCGAAACTCGGACAGGGCGTTACCGATGGCTACAACCGTCTCGCCGAGTCGGAGTGATTCTGAGGCACCAAAACTTAAGTACGGTAACAGCTCGCCTGGCGACAGATTACGCACCTTAAGCACAGCCACGTCTAACTGTGGGTCACGCGCCAAAACGTCAACCTCATAGACTTTACCTTCATTGGTCAATATTGAGTAGCGCGCATCAGTATCACTTACAACGTGGCGATTGGTAACCACCAAGCCATCAGCGCTGACAAAGAAGCCAGAACCCCCACCGACCTCTCGCTCTTCCGTGCCACGCTCTCTGACTCGAGGAACCGAGAAACCGCCCCAGAATCCCCACGGGTCAATCTCCTCAAAGTAACGCTCGTAAACCGGCACATCTTTAGTTACTACCACCGACACCACCGCCGGATTGACGCGTTCTATCATATCAGCCAAAGCACTAGGGGTGGTCGCCGCTTCAGAAGTAAGATCGGCCACCAACGGAGCCGTCGAAAAATTATTTACAACCGGCCACTTCGCCGTTCGCTCAGTGATCAAATACGCCACCCCGGCCGAGGTACCGGCTGAGATTACGACCAACAAAAGACTGAACCAAAGTAGTTTGTATCCAAACATAAATATTACTATATTACTCTTATTATACGTCGCTTTCGTTCGCTTCTTTCACAAAGAGCTCGCGGCCAATCTCCCACATGCCAGGATAGCCACGAAGTTTAAGCCAGTACCACCACTCTCCACCCCACAGATACTGGTCACTTAGGCGAGTCCGCTTGGCGTACTCAATAATCTCCAGAAACTTCAATTCATTCATACGGTCGAATTGAGTCTCAATCGGCACTTCAACGACCGGTGCCACCAGCCACGGCTCGGCCGACAACTCAATCAACAAGGTCTCCTTAGAACCAAAACGCAGATTCATGAAGTTTGTCTTAACGCGATAAAACCAAGCGGGCAAAAGAGTCTTAAATTGACCAAGTTCTGGATTCCAAAAATACACATAAACACTAGTCCCAAAAACATCCCCGCGGCGATACGCCCCAAACCAAGTGCCAAGATTGCCGCTATCAGTCACTAAAACCGGCCGACTCGGATCAAGCTCGCGCACCAAAGCAATCGACTGATCCAAAAAGTCTTTATCTAATTGACCGCAATGCTCAAACGCAAAGGCTTTTAGAAATGGCTCATTCTCAACCTGCCAAAGTCGAATCGATGATCGATCCCGGTAGCGTTCCACTACCGCCGTCATATATCTAAGTTGGGAATCATTTCTGTCTGCAACAGCTAAGCGCTCGGCCCAAGCTGGTACGTGACACTCCGGCCACCGTGGCAGACGCCGCCCCACCGCCAGTACTACCTCAGCCCCTACCGCCTCCGCCCGATCGATCTGATAATCAAGCTCGCTAAAGTTAAACTCCCCCGGTAGTGGCTCTACCATCGGCCAATGTGCTGCTAAACGGAGACGTCTAACCCCCAAATCATCTAGAAAAGCATCATAGACTTCTCGCCAGGGTAATCCGAGTTCTTGTGCATACAAAGTATTAAATGATATGCCGTAGTTGTACTCTTCTGGTGCTCGCTTCATAGCCAACAGCGTGACTATGATCAGCATTAAAGCTAACTTGATCAAAAAGACTTTAAGGAATAATTTTAAAAACCGCTTCATAAGCTGCCATGATACACTAATAGACCTAAGCCGACAGCAATGATGGTGACATAACTAATTTGTCTTAGGACTGCCCGCGGTCGCATGTCAATCTCGACGGCACTCTTCGGCAACAAAGATGCAAATAGCACACTAATTAGCAAAATAAACACAAATTTCACACCATCTAGAGCTTGTACCACCGCCGCATCCCCCAGATCAGTTGCCTTGAGAATCAGAAAAGCTGACACTCCGGCGAGTACCTTAGCCAGTATCACTAAACCACCAGCCCGGGCTGAAGTAACGGCTGTCTGATTTTTAATTTTATCCAAATAAGTCGGGACCAAAAGGAGTGATAGTGTGAACACCACCAAACCCATGCGCGACCAGAAGAAGCCATCAGCAAAATTGGTCTCCTCAAATAGTCCTTTCATAGTAATTGAGTGCAAGCCAAAGAAAAGACCACTGTGAACTAAGCTCAAAAATGAATTACGCCCCGGTAGTTCAGCGGCCACCAAAAAAGTCCCGATAATCAGCAAGAAGATACCGAGCACTACTAACCAAGCCAGGGCAATATCGAGTAATAAATAATTAAAAACAAAAGCAAATAGTGCCGCTAACCCGCCAACCACCGGCATAACGTTGATAGCCTCACCTCGGCGCAAAGCGTCATAGAATGACACCAAAGCCATAAATAATGTATAAGCCGCCAAGAACGACATCCCAACTACTTGAATAGTCGGCTTCGCAATGTCTTCAAAAGACGGTATACCAAGATTAGTTAAACCCGGAACGTAGCCAAGAAAATATACCACCACCCAAAAACCCGTCAGCAAGCAAGAGTAAAACGCATAAACAAAGGGCCGCGGCAAGACTTTCTCTTCCGTTACGATATATTTATCCAGAAAGACCACTAAGGCACCCAAAAACTGCCCCATCGTAGCTAGTATCAGCCATGTCATTTTATTATTCTAACCCGCGCGCTTTCAAAATGAGGTCTTTATACACGTAAGCGGAAGGTCTGATGGTGCGCTCTTGTGTCTCGTAATTGATCGCGATCAAGCCAAACCTTTCTGTAAAACCATGCGCCCATTCGTAATTGTCTAAAAGCGACCAGTACATGAATCCTCGCACATCAACACCGGAGGCCATAGCTTCGGCAATACCGGACACAGTTCTTTCAATATACTGAGCCCGAAAGGCATCCTGACCGTCGGCACAACCCGCCTCGGTGACATAAATAGGTAAACCATAACGCTTTACTTCGATAAGAGCATCTCTAATTCCACCTGGACGCTGATCCCAACCCATATCTGTTTTTGGATACTGTATCTTCTTACCAAGCCAAGTGTAAAAGTAATAGTTCACTCCCAACTCATCGCAATAGGGTACAATCCGCTTCAAAAAACGATGTGTTCTGTGCCAATTTAATAATCGCGCGATTTGAGTATTTATAAACCCTTGACCTCGTACCACATGGACCAAAAATACCAAGGATACCTTGGTATTTGGTCTTTGCTTTTTTATCGCCTGATAAGCCAGACAGTGAGCTAAAGCTAGTCGGTTAGCGAGAGTGAGAAAATCAAAAACACCAAACCAATTTGTCTTAGTTAAATCAGCGGGTACATTTCTACGTATATGTACCTCAGCCCTTCTTAGAAAGGATAATTTCTTAAAAGGCGGAAAGGTTCCTCGTAACCACCCATTGATGATGACTGAATATGGTTCATTCATAGTCGCAAAATGTGTAGCCTGATCACCCAGTTTACCAACTACAAAAGTGGCGTAGCGAGCAAATAAGTCAGGAAAATTTTTTCGTTCTACACCACCTGTTTCTGACAACCAATCCGGCAACGTCCAATGCCACAAAGTCACAAACGGCTCCAGACCGCGCTCTCGCAACGCTGTCAGAACTCTTCGGTAATGTAAAATCGCCGCATCATCGAACCTCCCCTCCTCTGGCTCAATGCGCGACCACTCGATCGATAGTCGGTGAGCGTTGTGTCCGAGTTCTTTAGCTAAATCAAAATCCGCTTCAAAGTGATGGTAGTGGTCGCAAGCCAGGCCACACACCGGCACTCGACCCTCCTTCGCCGCCTTGGCCCAGTCATTGTTCTCGATTCCGCCCTCTACTTGATACGATGCGGTCGCCGCTCCCCACAAAAAGTCCTTTGGCCATTTCATATTGATAACATCTTAGCAGTCTCGTTTAGAAATTTATAGTCTCGTCTTCCAACTCCGCATACCGCGTGTACTCGCGCCAACGCTGATAGAGAGCAGTGGTGGCCAGCACATCACGCTGATTGTACTCGGCAATGGTTTGGTATTGTCCTTGCTTATACAAGTCTGCCACTTCATCGCCGGACACTTCTCCCTTCGGGCTATCGATACCATAAGCGCGACAAAACAAATGCAGACTCGGCCGACGGGTCATCGCTCCGTAAAAAGTCTGTTCATCTTGCAAGTCAATATGTCGGCAAGTGCGTTGTTGTGAAGGATAACGACCTTCTAGTAGATTACGGCTCGGTGCCACTCCTAAGGCTACACTGCGATGTACCAAAAACGGCACGTCAAAACCTCGACCATTAAAGGTCACAAACGTGTCGTAGTGGCGTGCTCCCTCCCAAAATTCCGCCAACATCACCGCTTCGTTTCGCTCTTTGTGTGTAAAATCACCCACCACCATCTCCGTCTTATTCCCACCGCCCTGAAAATACACCGCTCCCTTCTGCCGCTCTAGATCATACACGCCAATCGCCACCACAAAACCAGTCAAAGGCGAGAAGCCTAGGCCGTCCTTGACATCTTTCTCCAAGGCGGAGAATTCTTCCCGCGAACGAGCGCTCCGTTTGGCCCACCGCAGTAAGACTGACTGGGTGGTCTCATCCAAATCATCCCAAGTCTCTCCCACCGTTTCAATATCAAAGATGAGAGTGGCCATAAGTTAAGGCAGGGTCACCGGCGCACCCGCAAAGCAGTTTATGATATTGGTGCGATCGCGCTGTAAGTAATAGCGATACTCGCCCGAGAGACTGTGTCCGCCACAATTATCAGTCGCGTTGGTGGTAGCACCATAAATCGGAAAACCATCCAAAGCGTAACCAATCAACGTCGTGTCCGTAAAAATGCGGTAGAGCGGGCTTTCGTCGTTGCGTATCAACGAACCATCAAGGGCGATCCCGACCACATCAGTTGGCAGACAAACCTCAGTGCCAGATCTAAAGTATTGCAATGGTAACTGCAGGACAAAGTCACGATCAGACACCAGCACTGATTCATAACTGACTGGATCAATCTCGAGGCGTGACGGGAGTTCTCTAAATATTAAACGCGCTCCCTCAATCACCTCAAACTTAAGATTTGTCGCCGACCAAAGACCAGTGTGGGGTCGGTACTGAGGACATAGCAAGGGTTCGTCAGGCCTCGTTACCATCTCTGTTGGTGGAACAGACGTGACCGGCTCTGGCGGAACACTCACTGTTGCACCACCTCCCACCAAAGACGCCAGTCTCTCCCCCACCGCCGCCTTAAGAGTCTTTAGTCGGTCGCTTCGACTAAGGGTTGGTTCCAGCTCACTGAGTTCCGCTTCATAGAGAGTAGTGTCGGTCACAAAATTAATGGCTGAGGCCGCATTATTAATACTCGACTTAGCCAGGTCAGACGCCACCGTACCAGTGATACCAACCAACAAAAAAGCCACCGTCACTATGAACAACATGAAATCCTTAGTCCGAAACGGCATGATTTAATTATAGCAAAGTGGTAGGCGACTATAAGCCTTTTATTCAACCTGGATTTTAACCATCTGCTCAACCCGCCTGATATCAGCCAGGAGTTTAGACCGGTCAGCATTGCACATGATCAGATTAAAAATCGATCGTCCACCATTGCGGGCAAAAGTGGCGCGATCACCGATTTTCTTATTGACTGAAATGCTCTTGAATGATTCCAGTTGCTCAATCTTCTTCACCCCTTTCATCTCAGTGATTCTACCCTCCTTAGCCGCAAACCACTTCATCGCACAAGCAAACTTGGAACACTTGCGGGGAATGATTACTTTGTGCGGGATTCTGACCAAAACATCATTCATGGCATGATCAATGTTGCAGGTCATTTTGTGTAGTAAGTCCCGGAAGCCGCCCATCCGCGCCCCAATCTCCACCACTTTCCACTCATCATCGATCTTCATCAGCTCCGTGTGGGCTAAAGTACTGCGCAAACCAAGCGCGTGAATCGCCTTCTCGGCAACGGCTTCCGCTCGCTCGACTGTCTCCTTCTTAAAGACCGGTGGAGTAATCTGCAAATAACCGTAAAAGTCATCGTGACCGATCTTTTTACCAGTAACCACTTTAACCAATGGACAATGTTCCACTCTGCCCCGCGCTCCGACGTACGAATCAATCGAGTACAGATCGCCCTCCATAAATTCTTCCGCGATCACCTTAGGCTCTTCGGTACGATGGTCTGACGCGTACGCGACACGTAGCTTCCTAAACATCGTGCGCAAAATTTTCTCTAACTCATCTTCATGGTGAGCGATCGCTACGAAGAGACTGGCCGATAAGTTAGTCGGCTTAATAATCATCGGAAAACCGACTTTGTCGGTGACTCGCTGACGCTCCTTCTTTGTATTCTCTTTGACCAGCGTAAACTTAGGAGTGATGGACGCATCATACAACTTCATCCGCTTACGCATCTCGTACTTATCACTCGCCCAGGCCAAAGACTCGGTGGTCGGGGCACGCAAGTACGGCACATGAGGCAACACCGAAGCAAACCGGGACATGCTCTGCTCGTGACGGCAAGTAATAGCCAAAAGATCGTCTTGATACGGCAACAAGGCACTAGCAATCTTGTCTGGTTTAGAGAAATCACACTCGACGAGCAAATCAAGTCCTGGTACATCCTTAAAATTGTCAGTGTCCTTAACCCGCGAATCCCACAACAACATCACCCGATAGGGCTGACCGCTAAGCTTTTCATATGCTCTAATACTATCAATCGTACCAGCCGGTATTTTCATCACATAGACAATAATGTCTGGTTGCTTTTTTGACATTCTTAAGCTATTTATTTATACGTCTGCGGACAGTTACCATTACAGAAAACACTTCTAGACCGGATAAGCATACTACAGAAATGAGAGTTTTTTCTCCACATAATACCTTTGACAAAAATCAAGACTTGACAATATTGGCTGTGTACTCTGGGTAACAAAGGAGTAAGTCCGACCGACTCGGCAGACACAGCCGGTCGTGAACAGTACTCAATTCCGTCGAAATTAGTTCCAATTCCGTCAAAATCCTCACATGTTCACGGTTGGTGGGATCAAACTTACCAACATCCAGGTCGCCACTTGACTCGTCACGCAAAGCAGGAAAAAACTCCCACGCCATGGTATTACCCTCCCGGTAGACTACATCCTTGGTGAAAATCAAGCCTGACACATCCCCCGGTGTACCCCGAAAGACGCGCAGAGTCGCTTCCCAAGCCAACAACCTTGCCCGCCGTCGGGTTGCGCCTTCATGGACCACATAGTAGTCGGCCAGGAAATCAAAGGTGGAGCGAAAGTCTCTGGACTCAGACATCAGACCGCAGGCTAATCCCGCGGCCAGATAGTAAGTAAAGCCGGCGTAATCATCTGTCCCGGTTGCTTGCTGTTCGCGGTAAGTAGCCAACCCTTCCGCCCCTTGTTCATAAAGATCCAAGCCGGTTGCCAAAAGATTGAGTGGCGACTCTAAACCCCGCTCGTAGCGTCGCGCGTGCGTAGCTAGTTCGTGAGCGACCAAACCTTTAACCATACTTGGTGTCATGGCTTTATCACGACTACGCAAGGTCAACTGCTTAAAACCTGGAGCCTTTAAGAGACGTTGGCCGAGCGACACCGCAAAAGTGGTGCGTATTCCGGTCTCATCAATACTGAGTTTCCACCCCATCAATCCAAGCTCTTCGATGGCCACCACAAACTGCCGCCACAGCTCGGTCTCATCGGAAATCACCGCCTCTACCTTAAGCGGTACGCTGGGCTTGGTCTTGAGTAGGAGCGGACATCGCTCCGCTACCCCGTCGTAGTGCTTGATCAGTGACTCAAGTCTAAACCGCGCTGACTCATAGTCATACTCATTGTCCTGATTAGGACTAGAATTACTCACCTTTAGGGCCAAGACCTCAATCACGTGCAAAAACAAACTGCAGATGGGTTGGCCGTACAGCAACCTGGTAGTGTCTTGATAACCAGCCAGAGCAGACAGATCGTCGCGATCCTGCAACAGCCGATTTAAATAATCCAATAAATCCAGTTTCCGCAGTTCTTGTTGGACGATCCGTCGATATAAGGTGCGTACCAAGGGGGCGAGGTGACGGTCATTCACCACCTCATCCATAAAATCGTTTAGCTCGGTGCGGCGCCTCGGCGCATCAAAATGAGACATGCGATCGTAACTAAAGGTCGGGTTAACTTTTTGCTCCGTCAAGAACAAGTCTCTTTCCAACTTGAGACGATTCGGCTCGGGGCGAAAGTAATGCAACAGCGACACGCTCAGAGCGCGAAACTGTGGATAGACAGAAGCATCAAAATAACCCGGCGGTCGCTTGACCATACCCTTAAAGGGTACGCGAGAAACTACTGCAACTCAAACGTGACAGGTGGATTGAGCGCGGCCATGATCTGATCGTAAAATTCCTCGTATGTAGAAAATGACATTCTTTGACCATTTAGAAAGAAAGTCGGTGTTCCACTCACTCCACGCTCACGACCGACACGCATATCGTCTCTGACTTGGTCACGCAAAACGCTTGAGCGCATATGCTGTCTGAATAAAGCCATGTCTAGACCAAGCTCCTCAGCATACTGACTGAAATTTAACATCGGATTAGGACTGCGCGACCAGGCTTCCTGATTCTCAAATAGCAAGTCGTGGAAAGCAAAAAATTGTCCTTGCTGTCCGGCCGCCTCAGCCGCTCGAGCAGCTGGTTCGGCGGCGGTATGAAATGGGAGTGGGAAATGACGGTAGTGCAACGCCACTTCATCCGGAAATTCATCTAAAAGCTGAACCAGAATGGGTTGAAAAGCCTTACAAGCCGGACATTGGAAATCACTGAACTCTTCCAAAATCACCACTGCCTCCGGATTACCTTTAACGTGCTTCATCACTTCTACTCCGTCATTACTTCTGGAAGCAACGCTTTGCGAATAAACAACTGATCCACCAATCAATACGACGGCTAAAATGCCAATTACAATCCAAGGATTTTTCATATGCTCTGCAGTTTAACACACCCCGCTCTGAGGCAAAAACTTTTTTACTTTATTTATGCTGTTTTTTATGGTATAATTAGATTATGACTTACAAACCCAACTTCACTCGCAAAAAAAAGCGCCAAGTCCACGGCGCTACGTTCTGGGAACAAGAGTACAAATCCCCCACTCACCTCAAGCTGTCCGAAGCCCCGAGTCAAGATATGGTTAAGTTCACTCGCTGGCTCAAGCGGAGTGATTCGGCATACCTGCTTGAAACTGGACATAGCGTACTTGACGTCGGTTGCGGTAATGGACGCAATCTGATCTATCTCGCTCGCGAATTCGGTCTAGTTGGTGTCGGTTTCGATATTTCAAAATCCGCCATTGTGCAAGCTAGGCAAAACTCTGGTGATTTACCGATTAAGTACCGAGCCCGCAGTATAGCTGGTGACCTGAAGCAACCGGCGGAGTCGGCTGATATTGTGCTGGACATGATGACTTCACACTTCTTAAACCAAGACGAGCGCTTGGCGTTACGTGACCAAATCCACCAGACACTGCAGCCTGGTGGATTTCTATTTATGAAAACCTTTCTCAAAGACGAAGACATTCACACCGCCCGTCTACTCAAGGAAAGTCCTGGTAGAGAATCCGGTAGCTACATTCATCCGGTCATGGGTGTCGCTGAGTATGTCTACAGCGAAGAGGAGTTAGTTAATTTTCTCTCCGAGAAGTTTAAAATCCACAAAATCTACCGCTCGCACAAGCACGCCTTCCGAGGCCAAGCTCGCAAGCGACGGACTATCACCATCTACGCCGAAAAACCGCTACGGGACTGATATAATTAACTGATGTTAAAACGTTACACCAGTCGCTTCCCGCACGCCTTGCGCGGTATTACTTACGCCGCGCAAAAGGATTTTGGCTTTAGAACTCAAATCTACGGCATTGGACTAACGATTACTATAATAATTTATCTAATTGCGCCGCTAACTAGTACCGAGTTACTGTTTATCTGCCTGGCTTACGTCATGATTCTGATTACCGAACTACAGAACTCAGCCCTCGAGATTGCTCTTGATAGGCTTCATCCAGAGCTTCACAACGCCATTGGTAAGAGTAAAGACATGGCGGCTGGGGCAGTCTTGATAGCCGGCTTTTTCTTAGCGGTTGTACTAACCAGCCTAATCTACGCCCGAAGCGAAGTTCTGCAAGACCTGCTTTGGTTTATCTTAAAGTAACGCCGCCGCTACCACTAAATAGATAAGTAGACTCATAATATCGCGTACCACAGTGGCGAGCGGTCCGCTAGCAATCGCCGGATCTTGACCGAGACGACTAAATAGCCAGGGTAAGACTATCGCCACCAAGACAGTGAACCAGACGGTCAGAAATATCGATAAAGCCAAAATCACACTCACGACCAGAGTACCGATCCAAGCCAGACTAATGACCAGTATTAAGCCGGCCAAAATCAAACCAAGAATAAAATTGACTATCACTTCACGTCGAAGATACGGTACCACCTTAAGGTTGTGATCAAGCGCCAGCGCCCGCACGAACAACATTTGGGTCTGTGAACCGACCGCATCCGCCATATATACAATCGCCGGAATAAAGGCCGCTAGGATAAGCTGATCAGCCAAAGTAGCTTCAAACTGCTCGACCACGACAGCCGCTCCCACACCTCCCAGAAGCCCCAGAACCAACCACGGTAAGCGCAATTTCACGTGCGTCAGAGACGGTGCTTTAAGTAGCACATCAGCCACGTTCTTATCGCCGTGTTGGTGCGACACGCCCGCAAAGCGCATGACATCTTCGGTGTGTTCGTGATTAAGAATTTCCAAGATAGCATCCGACGGTACTACCCCCTGGAAGACATGATCTTTGTCGACAACCGGTATCGCCTTAAGGCTATGCGCGAGCGCCAACTGCGCCGCCCGCTCTTGGTCGGTATGAGGACGTACAAATACCGAAGCTGGTACCATCACCTCTTTAATCGGCACTGTCCCACTGAGCCTAAGCATCTCCTTAATCGATAAAACTCCGACCAGCTTCTTAGCAGAATCTAAAACATATACGTAGTTGATTGTCTCATACTCATGCGCCCGCGAACGCAAGAGTGTCTCAATTTGCGCCACCGAATCAGTCGGCAATACAGTGGGTACCGCCTTAATTAGTCGACGACCAGCACTATCGCGCGGGTAGGTTTGCATAGCTTAACGACAAGCGAAATTAGTCAGACACTCTTCACGCCCCTCCCCAGCTGGTACCAAGAGACACACCTCACACGGGTCACTAGTACCAACTGGTGACTCAAAGATAGTTCCGTCTTCCATCACTGGCGTTGTGCTGGGACTGAGAGTAGTAAATACAATATCAAGCGGCAATTCAAACACGCTACCATCAACCACTGGCCATGGTTGGCAATCAAAGTTGACTGGGTCGGTCAAGGAGACCGCTCCCGTCCCAGCTCCATCGGCAGGGGCGCCAGATAAATCATTTAGTGCGACTGTCACTCCATTGCGCTGACCAGCGAAGTCAGTCCAGGAATAAAACTTATCATCCCGTACAATCACTGAAGCCACCCCGACCTGCCCCATCACATCTAAGAGGACATCCGATCGCATCCGCCCCCGACTGGTAAAGAGAGTCCCTTCCCGGACTTCACTCTGACCCGAGTCACCTAAGTCAAAAGTTAGGCTGCACTCTAGGTCGGTTGCTCGATCAAGTAGTGACACGAGACTTCCAGAGCCACTAAATGGTGCTACAGCCTCTGTGATCGTAGCAACCTCTCGACCACTCTCACTAGGAATTGAAGCAGTCTCACTATTACCTTGACCACCGGAGAGAAGCAAATAAATAACTCCCGCTCCCACCGCTACCGCTACCAAACCAGCTAACCAAACGATTTTAGACATAAGTCACAAGAATTAATTTTCAATACCAACTATTATAACAAACAAAAGTGACTACCGAAGAGGTAAATCAACCACAAACTCCGCCCCCGCATCAACGTCAGACGTTACGCTAATCGTACCGCCCAGTTGCTCGACCGCCTGCTTCACAATGTAAAGACCCAAACCAGTCCCTTCAGCGCGGTGACTCACCGCATTGGTAGCACGATAAAACTTCGTAAAGAGTCGCTCAATCTCGCCGGTCGGCACCCCAATACCATTGTCCTTCACCCTGATTACCACTCGCTCACCGACGACCTGGTAAGACAAACTGACTATACCGTCTTGATTGACATATTTAACCGCGTTAGACACAAGATTGCTCACTATGACATGCAAAAGCCGCTGATCAGTCGTCAGCACCAGCTCTTCTGGCTTGAGATCAAGCGTTAGAGTGAGGTTCTTCTCCGCGACTTTTCCGGCATATTCCTCCGCAATACTCTGACAAAAGGCTTCCAAGTCAATCGCTTCGTTGGTGGTCGAAAAGGTACCGAGCTCGAGCTTTGACACACTCAAGAAGTCATTGATGAGGGCAATCATACGGAGTATATTACGCTCAATCCTCGCGAGGTAGCGTTCCTGGTCGGGCGACTTACTATCCCTCAGTGTGCGCTCCAGTAGTTCATAATTAAAGCGCAAAGCCGCAATCGGCGTGCGTAGTTGATGAGTCGCCAGCGCCACAAACTCAGACTTAGCGGTATCGACTTTCTTCTGTTCGGTGATATCAAGCAGAGATACCACTAATGCCTCTTCTGACTGCTCAGTATAAACTGAAAGCAAGGCTTGTCTGAGCACTCCCCCATCCGCTGTTTCCACCAGCACTTCACGATCATTGATCGTATCCCCGGCTTTAATCCGCTCCACTAAAATCCCGAGACTGGTCTCGTCGTCGAGTTTTAGAGTGGTAAAGAAATTTTTACCCGGCAGAGTCTTGGCAGTCGCCTGGAAGAACTTGACCGCCGCCGGGTTGGCCAGCTTGATTACCCCAGAGCGAGCCAGCTTGAGATACGGTACCGGACTGCGCTCAAACAAGGTATTGAATTGCCCCATCTCGATCACTCGCGACCGCACCAAGGTATCAACCGCACCGCGATAAACTCGCCGAAGAGCCAGTATTCCCAAGACGACCAAACCCAGCTGACCAAGCGTAAGGAGAGTCAGTAGCTCGGGCGCCAAGTCTAGCCCGACCCACCACACCCAACCCATGAACAACCCCGGGATCAAGAGCAGGCAAAAACACCCGAGGGTCCACCATAAGCGCCAAACCTTACGTTTATCCATACCCGTAATCATACAAGATACCCGACCCGATTCTTACAGGAGACGTGTACAGCGTGCTATAATTTCAGATATGGAAAAACACATTTTACTGGTTGAGGATGAGCCAGATATTCGCGACGCAATCGCCGAAGCCATAACGAGTGCTGGTTACCGCGTCAGCACCGCGGAGAACGGACAGGTGGGTTTGAGTAAGGCGCTCTCCGATCACCCTGACCTCATTCTACTCGACCTCATTATGCCGGTCATGGATGGCCACGAGACTCTGCGTCGCCTCCGGGAAGACCCTTGGGGCAAGGACGCCAAAGTTATCATTCTCACCGCCATGGATGATGTTAAAAACGTTGCCTCCGCCCACACCGGCGACATCAACGACTACATCATCAAAGCCCACGCCGGACTGGACGACATCGTCAAGAAAGTTAGAATGGCGCTATTTAGTGAGTAGCGTCTGCTTTCTTTACGTCAAGCGAATAAATCCAACCTTCTGGCATTAGAATAGCCAGGTTAGTGGAGTAACTCATTGCATCGCTATCAGCCGGATAGACATGTTCGTCCAGTCTCGCTAAGTACCCCACCCCAGGTTCAGCTCTTTGATATTTATAGTGTGTCTCTTTGCCGCCCTCCTCACGCAAGATAAATGTGCACGCTTTTAGGCCGTACTTGTCACTCTCGACTGGAGTCATTTCTACCAACCCCTTTGAAAAGGCGTCGGCAAAATCTTCCATCTCCTCCTCCAAATACTTCCTAACTGACTCTACAGTGGGATAAAGACGCAACTTTTCATAGTCGACCAGTGAGTCTTCTGGACTAGATCCAACTCTATTTGCAGCATTATTATTATTATTATCGAAACTTTCAGATTTAAACATCATAAGACATTTACACTACACTACACCAACTCAAGCCAGTCACTGTCGGTGAGGTTATTGGTAGCAACATTGTACCACACCGCCAACCCGCGTTAGTGCCGAGAGTCATATAAAACACCACACCCGCAGTGTCCCAAGGGACACTGCGGGCTTTATGGTAAGGTAATGACGACATTGTCATTACCTTTCGCCGAGATGAGACGAAGCTCACCGCTGAGGCCAGAACGTGACTGATAGCGAAACTTCAGTCGCCGCAGTGGTTGTCGTAAGCGACGCTGACCGCTCTCGTCACGCACCACTTGGTAGCGGAGGTAAACCAGACGATCGACGGACTTACCGTCTCGGGTCCGCCGACTGCCGAGACGAATGCTCCAGGCCAGCGTAGACAAGACCCTCGGTACTTGCTCTTTGCTTAGGCTGTAACACTCGCGGAGGACCGCCTCCATGAGCTTAGCGCCTATGATCTGACGCAGGACCACGAGTCGGATTTGCCCTTGACGGCCTTGTATAACGGCCGACTCTTCCTTTGCGGTGAAATTCAGGCACAGCACCGGCACCTGTCGAAGTTGAGCTTGCATGATGCACCTCCAAATGAGGGGAACTGGACCCTATCAAACATACTCTGCCAAACTAATACCGTCAATCAGGCCGTTGTCACTAATAATAAAC
>JRYF01005329.1_pt1 | contig 33654 bp, 26 predicted proteins | sample 235331 | NCBI WGS metagenome assembly JRYF01 (sample SAMN03074217, study PRJNA261475) | activated sludge metagenome | biome: Wastewater Treatment Plant; feature: Wastewater; material: Activated sludge; isolation source: activated biomass of a wastewater treatment plant treating hydrocarbon... ...
AGAGCACCGGTTCAAGGCAGACAATTTCAACTGCCCATACTGCCCTGATCCTAAGCCCTGTTGTGACCGATGTTACCGGACAGAATTCTTAGTTCGCAGACCATTGGTACTTGCCGACGATGTGGCTTTCAATGGAAACACTCTGCAATTGCCGGTATTATTTATAGAGGATGATGGAGTACGATTCAGAGATACATACCGGATTGATATTCATCAACGCTCTTTATCAGAGAGGGCCTTCCGGTATATGCAATTAACAAAAAAACAATTGGAAACCGAAGGCAATGTTTTTGATCCTCCACCTGCCAATATCCGTAGTAACTTGATTCATCTCAATGACCCTGATCTACCCGTTCTGGGTTATTTTATGGTGTCAGATGTGAGCACCCAAAGAATCTATATTCGAAGATGGCATTTGGAAAAGCGCGCAGCAGAATTGCTCATTCCCGACGATTGCCGGGAAGTGGTCAACGCAGTTTTAGATCCACCCTCAGACTGGAATCCATAATTAAACCTTTTTCGTTGGTAGTTATTGTACGTTGGTATATGAACATGGAAAAGTTTTGGTGTTGTTTGTAACTATCTATATATTGGCTGCCTTTTAAATAATGGGTATTAGAGTATATGATTCAAAGAGTGTGATGAGAAATATATGAAACTTTTAATGGCTTCAATGATAACATAATAAAAATGAAACTTCAATATTGGTTCTTCCTTTTGCTGGTCGTTTTTGGATGTGTTGATCCTTACGATACGAATGTTCCGGAAGGGGTACAACTGGTAACAGTGGATGGACTGATCACTACTGAACCAAAAGTACATCAGATCAGACTGTACAGAAGTGCTCGTTATGGTACTCCATTTGATGATATTGTAAGGCCATTTGCAAGAGCCAACGTTCATATCAGAGATAGTGAAGGAAATATTACACAGCTAAGAGAATGGGCAGATGGGGTGTATGAGACACCGGCGGACTTTGCCGCAGTCATAGGAAGATCCTATACCCTCCATTTTCAGTTGGTGGATGGAAGGAAATATAGTTCCCTGCCGGAAAAAGCACTTCCTGTAGCACCGATTGATTCTTTGTCCATTGCTACCATACAAATACCATCAGCCAATCCATTGCTTTCCAGATCCGGAGCCCAGATTGTAGCGCATTTCAAAGATCCGGCTGATGAAAAGAATTACTACCAATGGTTGCCAGGAACATCTGTGTATGTATTATTAGCGAATCCTGAGTTACATACGACGATGGGTATGCCTACCCCAAAGGAATGTTGCCCTAGATGTTACCGGAGAGAATTTTTTACAAGGCCTGCCATCCAAATTGCAGATGACGTCGATTTTAATGGACAAAACTCAGGCTTGCCAGTATTGTTTGTCGAAGATAACGGCCTTCGATTCAAAGAAACTTACAGGGCTGAAATTACACAATTGTCCTTGTCAGAAAATGCATACCGCTTTCTTCGGCTGGCAAAACAGCAAATTGAAACTGAAGGAACAATTTTTGACCCTCTTCCCGCAAATATTAGAAGCAACATACTCAATATTGAAGATCCGGACGAAACAACATTAGGGTATTTCTATGTAGCTGATGCGAGTAAAAAATTCATTTACATTAAATCCAGTGACTTGGCGTTTCGTCAAAACCAACTAACCATCGCTGACGATTGTCGGGTAGTAGAAAACTCTCAAATAAATCCACCTGCCGATTGGAATCCATGATGAAAATTTTTTTCAACATACCAGGGTTCCTTCATGATTGATTCCTGAAGTAAAACATTGATTGGGAATACTTTTACTTTTGAGAAATAAGTTGCATCGGGTCACTATATTTTCAGCATCTGTTGTCTTATGGCATAAAGCAAACATAGCGGGCCCTGCACCACTGATGCTAAAGCCTAAAGCCCCTTCATTTAAAGCTATTTCTTTTAAAGAATAAAAATGGGGTATCAAATGGGCCCTCTGCGGTTCTATCACAACATCCTGTAAGCTCCTTGACAAAAGATCAAAATCGGAAGTGTACATTGCGGATATGAATGCTGCCAGGTTGCCGGTCTGGGTAATCATTTTATTTAATTCAACATGCTCAGTTAAAATTCCTCTGGATTCCCGGGTGAGTATCTCAATTTCAGGATAGATGATGGCAACGGTCAGCCCTTTGGGAATATGAATTTTTTTAAAATCCAATGATTGGTTATCTCTGATTAATACCATACCCCCCAGCAATGCCGGTGCAACATTGTCTGCGTGGTAAGAACCATCCGCCAATTGTTCGGCTTCCACAGCAAAAGGAAGGATTTCAGTTTTGCTAAGCCCGGTTTTAAGAAATTGGTTTACTGCAAATACCCCGGCAGCTGCACTGGCAGCGGAAGATCCCAATCCTGATCCAAAAGGCATTTTCTTATGGATGATCATTTCAATAGGTCTTTTTTCTTCTCCTAAGGAAGAAAGCAATTTCCATGCTCCAAAGCTTGCCGTGTTGAGTTTCACATCTCTGGATAATTTGCCTCCATCTCCCCGTATCTCCTCAATGAATAATCCTGGCTTTCTTCCTTCCCTGACAATAACCTCATCGCCCGGCTTTTCTAATGCAAATCCGAGAATGTCGTAACCTACAGCAACATTGGCAACACTGGCCGGCGCAAACACTTTGAGACTTTTTACAGGCATATTACGCTATATTGGCTATGGTTAACAGATCGGCAAATACACCTGCTGCCGTTACTTCAGCACCTGCTCCCGGCCCTCTGATTACCAATGGACGTTCTTTGTACCGTTGTGTTGTTATTACAAACAAATTATCAGCACCTGACAGGCTGAAAAATGGACTATAATGATCCACTTCTTCTAAAGTTATACGGGCATGTCCATTGGAGGTATTAGCAATGAAACGGAGCTTCTTTCCAGTTTGATTCAATTGCTTGATCCTCTTTTCGAATGTCTGATCATAGGCTGCCAACTGAAGGAAAAAGCTATCAAGATCGCCTTCATCCATCCATTTTTCATTAAGGATGGGGATGAGTTCAACATCTGATTCCTCCAAAGGAAAACCGGCCTCCCTGGCCAGAATGATAATTTTTCGTTTTACATCCATTCCACTTAAATCTTCACGAGGGTCTGGCTCAGTGTATCCTTTCTCTTTAGCTTCTTTTACCAACACTGAAAACGGTGTACTTCCATCAAAATGATTAAAAATATAAGATAATGATCCCGAAACAACTGCTTGTATTTTCAATATTTTATCACCACTATTGACCAGGTTTTTGATGGTTGATAGGATGGGTAAGCCTGCTCCAACATTGGTTTCATATAAGAAAAACACACCTTTGGATCGAGCGATTTCTTTTAACATCAAATATCTTTCAAAAGTTGAAGAAGGAGCTACTTTGTTGGGAGTAATGATGGAAATATTATCTGCTAATATCCGGTGATATAATCCCGGCCATACAGGCTGAGCAGTATTGTCTATAAAAATGGAGTTGGATAAATTCATTACATTCATTTTTTCAATGAATGCGATGGGGTCGTTTGATTCACCTTTCTCGTTAAGAAGGAACTTCCAACGGTTTAAATCAATTCCATTTTCATCAAAAAGCATTTTTTTACTATTCGCCAAAGCGACGACTTCGAAAGAAATACCGTACCTTATTTTAAGTTCTTCTTTTTGATCATTAATCTGATCCAATAAGGTGGAGCCAATGAGTCCCACACCTACTATAAATAAATGAAAAGTCCGTGTATCAGATAAAAAGAAGGCATCATGAATCAGGTTCAAGGCCTTTGATTCTTCTTTTCTGTGGATTACAAAAGAAATGTTTCTTTCCGATGACCCCTGGGCAATGGCAACCACATTGATACCATTTCTCCCCAGCGCCTGAAAAAGTTTTCCAGCTACTCCGGGCACTGCTCTCATATTTTCACCAATGATCGCTATAATACACAGATCATTCTCAACTCTGACCGGTTTCAATCGTTTGCTTTGAATTTCAGGTTCAAATGCCCACTCCAACGCCTTTCGGGCTTTATTGGCATCCTTTTGGTCCACTGCAATACAAATGGAATGCTCAGAGGAAGCCTGGGTAATCAAAATCACATTGATTTCCTTTGAAGCCAGCGCATTAAAAAGCCTTGCAGAAGTTCCATGGACTCCCATCATCGCACTCCCTTCAAGACTCAGCAAAGTTATTTTGCTCAAAGAGCTTATCCCCTTTAAAGGTGAAGACCATGAGCGGTCATCAACATTGCTGATTAATGTCCCTGGATGGGAAGGATTTAATGTGTTTTTTATATATATGGGTATCCCTTTATTTAATGCGGGCTGAATAGTGGGAGGATAAATTACTTTGGCCCCAAAATGAGACAACTCCATCGCTTCATTATAGCTGAGCTGTGGTACTGAAAACGCTTTCTTTACTTTCCGGGGGTCGGAGGTGAGGACCCCATCTACATCGGTCCATATTTCAAGGCATTCCGCTTCAATGGAAGAAGCCAGAATGGCCGCAGTATAATCTGAACCTCCACGACCTAAGGTAGTGGTTAATCCTCCAACATCAGCCCCTATGAATCCAGTCACCACTAAAAGTTCATCGGCGTTATCGTGAAAACAATCCTTTATTTTCTGCTCCGTGATTTGAAAATTGACTTTAGCATGTCCAAATTCTTTATTGGTAATAATGATCTTTCTGGCGTCTATATATCTTGCCACGATTCCTTTTTCCCTGAATGCTGCTGAGATGATAAAACAAGCATTTCTCTCCCCAAAGCTCAAAACATAATCCAGTGTTCTTGGTGACACCTCTCTGACGAGATAGATTCCACGAAGAAGCTCTTTAAGTGTTTTGTGATTAGATGCTAAATCGTTTTCCACTGCATAATATGAATCCTCCCCCAATAAATCCCTGGCAGTCATCCTATGACGATCACAGAATTGATGATATAATGCAATATATCTGTCTTTGGCTTCTGAGGCCAGTTGACTCATCTCTATAAGCAGGTCGGTAATTCCTCCAAAAGCTGAGAAAACCAATGATAACTGTTCTCCGGCATCTAATCTGGGCTTTATAATCTGTATGGCTTCATTTATACGTTCAGAAGTAGCAACAGAAGAACCTCCAAATTTTAATATTTTCATGGAGCAATCACAATGAGAATGAAAAGCTTAAGTATAAAATAGCGACAAATGTAGTAAGTACAATTGAAACGGGTTAAAGAAGAACTCAAATTTTAGAAATGTAAGATTGAATACGATGATAAACACTCAATCCGCTTTGTAATAAGGTTGGCTTGTACCTTTTATTTAAATGGCAAACTAATTGAGTCAATAGACATCATCCTGGATCAAAAACAAATCGGAGTATCTATTGCCTGATCAGCATTTTCATTGTAATATATTTGCCTTTATATGAAAGGTTGTAGAAATACATTCCCGCCGGCATTTGCATATCCCTTCTATTCACCAGATATTGATTATAACCACGGGGATAGGAAGATTGATTCTGATGCATCAAGCGGCCATGAATATCAAATATCTGTAATCCCACCGTACCCTCATCGGGTAAATAGAATGATATGATTGTTTCATTTTCAAAAGGGTTGGGTTGGTTTTGAAATACTTTGAAAATGCCATCACCATCCGTTATCGGAGTAATAAAACTCAATTCCAGTATATTGGATTGCATATCAAGCCCTGTGTATGCTTCTGGTTTTAATTCCTTACTCAATTCAATCATTTCTGATAAATAACCGGTTTCATAGACTTTTACAAGTACGGTCAGGACATTATTATGTAATATAGGCTCCTTTCCTTTGGCAAAGCTGATCATAATGCCATCGTCTGTGTAACGAGTCAGGACATCTGAATCCTTTGTATCGTGAAACTGTACATGTGAAATGACCAATCCTTTTGTCTTTAAATACATTTGAAAGCCATAAAGCTCTTCTTTATTGATTTCAAATGTGATTTCTGCAAGGCTACCCGCCGGCACAAACAAGTCTTCTGTCACCATATGTATACTGGCAGAGCGCGTGTGGAAATTTTCACGTTGATTCACATTCATTGATACATTGCCACTTACATCCCCAATTTTGATTCCGATAAAATCTTCAGCCATCAAATCCTGATTCAATCCTGTTACATTGCGAACTTCACTATATTCATGCAGTACATTTTCTATAAATAATTCCTGAGAAGCATCTACAAATTTCCATACACCTGCTGGAAGATCATTGCGTAAACCCAAGATCAATCTTTGTAGGAATGTAATATCCTGCACGGTTATGGCTTTGTCATTATTAACATCCGCGGCAATCATTTTATAAGGAGAAGTAAATGGAGCCACACCCAATATATGTCTTTGGATATGTAATATGTCTAAAGTACTGACTCCATTGAGAAAATCGTCCTCCTTATCGACATGAAGGGAATAATTGCCACTGATAGAATTTCCAGCAAAAGCATATTGACCATTGATATCCGTAGGTGTTGCATTGAGAAACCCAACGTCTATCTTTTCCAAATTAACCATAGCTTTGGGAATAAACTCTTTATATTCTGTATATATTTTACCGGCAATCATTGCAGTTTCCTCCTCTGCACAGGCATCCGTATTGTCAGCCAGGTTTAAATCTACCAGGCAAAAATCAGTATTAAAAGCGCTATCAGATACCGAAATCTTTACCATAACCGGATTCATAGCGAAATCTTTGCATGTAAATATTTTGCCCGAGGTATTTAATTCAGGCAACCATAACTGAGCCTTACCTTGTCTATATAAAGCTTCAGCAGTGGTACTATTCGATATCCTTCCGTTTTCATCAAAAAAATGGATCTGATGAATATAAGCAGTATCTGGGGGTATCTGGTTAAATGTAAATCGAAGTTTTGAATTGTCGCAATTATCAAAGCTGCCTTTATCAAAATCTTTTGCCCACAATTCTACCGTGCCATCATTCATTAAAGCAGAAGAAACGCTGATACAATAGGGGGTTGGAGCCTTATCATCGATAATGAAAAAGGTTATCGTACAGGAATTAATATTTCCACAGCCATCCCACACTTTCCAAATGGCAGTATGTGAAGTATTGCCTTTGAACTGCAAAGGTGAGCCATCCGGTCCTGTCAAACTGATGGAAGCAATTTCACCGGGTTTCTTTGTAGTATTATAAACATACGTCTGACCTTCATCTGTTATGACTGTCAACTCATATCGTATGATTAAATTTGGACAATCTGTACGATCATCAGTAAAGTTTTGAAGTACTACGCTTCTGCTGCATTGATCTCTGATCGGAAAGCGGGGATTTTCACACACTAACAACTCCGGAGGTATGGTGTCAATCAATTTAATAATCTCTGTAAATACATATATTCCTGAAACGGAAGAAACTTCAGCATTGAAATCATTATTGCATTGCAAAGCGTAAACAGGATCTTCCTCTCCAATAGTTTTCCTATATGCATCATAAATACACCAATCAATCACGGTATATGTATTGATGATTTTTGCGCAGGCATCGGTGGCAAAATAAAAGGTATCGGATTCCAGTGTCCATCCTATAAGCTCACAAGCTCCAAATTCCCATGTCAGGTCAGTAGAAGGAATGTCTTTGCAATCTGTAATGATCACATGTTCATCGGGCCAATTGATGCTTGAGCATGTAAATTCTCCTTTATATTGAACATATACAGTTGTGGTACAACGGAAAGAGGGATAGTCCTTTATAGCATAAACTACTTCAATATATCCACGGTTACAAATTGGATCATATTTGGTATAATCCCTGCTTATTTCTATTACATCGAGATCAATCTGACAAATTTGAAAATATGCTCTGGGTATATTTCTTGCAATGGCATTTTCTATATCTTCATGGCATTCCACAAGGACATCATTACACTCTATAACCACATCCTTTGCTTCAACCAACACTTCTGACCACACCAGATTTGTATTTCCACTTTCATCGGTAACAAGAAGATAGACTTTATGGAACTCGTTAATGTCTTTACAGCAAAAGGTAACATAATCGCGAAATTCATCGGATCCATCTTTACAAGGATCTTTGTCTCTTCGCACTTTTAAAGTTACTGACCCACATTGATCAAAGCTGTTATTGTCAACATCTTTTGCAAAGAGTTTGGCTTTTCCGGTTTGTTCAAAATGATCATATGACAATGCTATTACAATTTTTTCTTTTGAAATTGCCACTGGTGAAACTGTATCCCGAACCTCTACATGGAAATACACCGGTTCTGAATAATTTTCACAACAATCAATAGCCTGCCACCCAAAAGTGTGATGACCCATGGGAATATCAGTGGCAGTATGACCTGTAAAAGAGGTGCCTGGTGGAGTTAGGAGCTTAAAGGAAATCAACTCTTCAGAAGTACAGTCGTCTTCCGCACCGGGTGGAGTAAAAGTATGACTTGCAGTACAACTCCATGGATCCGTATACAATATAATCTTTCCATGGTCGGGCTCATGAATTACAGGCCCTAAAGTATCTTTTGCAGAAATAATTTGTTCAAACCGTAATGGGCGTGTCACCAAATTACACCAATCATAAATAAACCAGGTTCTGGTAATTTTTACGCTTTCACTACATCCATCTCCACAAATATCAATTACATGATCCTCGTATTTATGAACCAGATTGCACGCATCCAGTAAATGGATAGGAACGCCATTAAATGTGGGATAAGCATCAGTAATATCTCCGGTTGCCTCAAATATTTGGTCAGGCTCTACGATACCACAAGAAACTTTCAAAGAGGCAGTGGGAGGAAGAATCAAGTGGAAAGGTATAGGCAATACGGTAATAATTTGAGTATCCACTTTTGTATTACCAAATATATCTTTTGCTTTGATGATCCTCAAGATTTGCTTATTCTGGTTGCATAGAGTTCCGGCAAAAACATCTGAAATGGTATAGGTAAAATCAGAACAGTCAAATATGTCAAAACCACCTAATGCTTCAGGACTGCTATCTTCTCCACAGTATATAGTCAAATCTTCAATTTCAATAATAGGGGAATCTTTGTCTTCAACAATGATATGACCCCAACATGATCCTTCATTACATGTGTTCCGGACGGTATAAATCAAAGTTTTTCCTGCATGCTCGCCTGTTAAAATGTTATCCGCAATGATCTTTCCCTTATTGTCCTTAATTTCCAACTCCATGCATTCAATCCCCACCAAAGAACGCAATACCATGGCGAGAGTGATCTGACTTTCACACTCTTCTGAAAGACCAACATGGATGGTAGCCAAACAAGTGGGAGCCACAGGAGGGCTGAACTTTACTGGAAAATTCATTGAAGTGATGAAGAAAACAAAAATCAGTATGAGGAGATTCATACTGGATATCAATAAAAACTTCTTTATTCCCTTTCCCTTTCTTGCCATGATTATGTTCTTTTGGGTTTCATTCAATTCATTTGAGCTAACCGTATTACAGATGCTTACACTTCAAAGCAGGAAGCCTCAAGAACAGATATTGAATGTAATGATGAGTGTGGCAAGTAATCGTCTTTTTACACACTGCAATACATTATGTACCTGTTATGAATACACTTCATGCAAATACGCACTTTGCCCGGAGTGGATAGTCATTGACTCTGTAGCATGATTACCCTTTCAAGGCCAACAATCAAAACCATGCTAATGAATGAATAATGTGGAAATTTCTTCTCAAACAAAGGAAAATATACCTTCCTTCCCTGAAAATACTTTTTTATAAGTAAAATTCATTGCATAAGCTCTGGTCACTTGATAAAATAATAGGGAGTGGATACACATTCTTCCATCGTCCCATACATTAAGACACCCGAAAGATAGTAAAGGAATATGAAACCAACAATAGCAATATAAATATATATTTATAATATATTTGTTAAAATGATAATATCAAAGAATATTAGTGCAGTATTTATAAATATATAAAATATTATACTTTTATTATATTTAAATGTGTCGGAATGTGAAAAACATGCATAATCAATGTCTTAAATAATTATTTTATTTAATTTTTAAATAATTCGTTATATAAACCCGACAGAGTTTCCTTTTGAAGAGTTCAATAAAAAATTTTGAAAGAAAAAGAGGCTAAATAGATGTAAAGGACAGAAAAAAATTAAATATATAGGTAGTTTATAAATTCATATAAATCACTATTTAAGCAAAATACATATTAATGTATTATTTAATTTAGAGTGCAAAACATAAGCCGTCCCAATGAGAATGCAGGACACTTTCTGGTTTTATATTTTGCTTAATTCCTTTTTCAAATAGTCTATGACATTCACTTCAATGGCATCTACCTGATGCATTTCAGACAAATACCATGAAATCCAATCGCCTAAGTGAACAAAGTATATAGATCTTTCGATGAGAGACTTTCCTTTAGAAAAAACTTCTAGCACGGTGTCTGTGAGTTTTCCTATAATTTCCTTGTTGATATTAATTCGTACAGCATTCCTTTTGAAATCATCTTTATTTCTGAAATACAAAACAGCCAAATCATTACGGATGTCTTTCCAACCGACCAGTTCATTGTGATTCATTTCCGGTACCACATGGTGCCAGCATAGCAATTTTGAATTTTCATTGACTTGTTGTCTGAATCGGACTGCGACGGATTCCATCCGGTCAGTAGTATATATAACCAAAGTTTTTCCATATACTTTTGATGCAATTTCCCGGGCCTCTTTTTTAATGTCGTCCTGATCATATTTAATCAGATCTATGGATGCTTTTAAATCGTGAAGGATATGATTGTTGATGATCCCCAATTTGATCAATATGTAGATTTGTTGCACTGTGGAATAACCTAAGCAAGCCCTTGGAGAAGGCCAATCTGATGGCAATGGAATATAATCCAGATTCAGTTCTTTTGCCTTTTGAATCAATGTGCCTCCTGAAGCTACGCAAATAATTTTGGCGCCTGTTTGTAACATTTGCTCAAATGCATTAAGAGTTTCCTCGGTATTGCCACTGAATGATGAAACTATGCATAAAGTATTCTGATCAATCCAGGCTGGAATGTTATAGCTTTTGCCAACTATATAGGGAATTTTTGATTCTGCGGATATAAATTCCCTGACAAAGTCTCCTCCAATTCCACTGCCCCCCATTCCGGCCACGAACACTTTATGTATAGGGTGATTGTGAGAATTGATTTGAGCCGCTTCACCGATTTCCATGGCTTCTTTCAATTGTGCTGGAAATCTCTGTATTAATGAATCCATCATAAGAATTGTCGTATTTTTAAGGGGTAAAAGTATGTAATCTTTCAGAAACACATATTGGTGCTAACGTTTTAATTGAATAAGTATTTCAGAATAGAACCTTGAGAATATAGTTTTCCATGCTGGCTTGTATTTTCATATTTTAAAAGTGGTGGCTCCAAAGGACACCCCACAAGGTTGGAAATACTTTGATCTCCGACCTTTAAAAAGTACTGTTTACACTGTAACCAAAAATATTCATTGATGACGGATAAACAAAGAAAGGGAAAACAGGGAGAAATGTTGGCTGCCCGATATCTGGCGTCAAAAGGGTATTCAATTTTAGAAACCAATTGGCGATATAGCCGGTCTGAAATCGATATTATAGCCAAACAAGGAGACACTTTAGTTTTTGTTGAAGTTAAAACCAGATCAAGCAATCATGTTATGGATCCGGAAGATTCTATTTCACCGGCAAAAGTAAAGCGTATTGCTGATGCAGCTACCCGGTATATGGATTTCACTGCACATGAATGGGCAATCCGCTTTGATGTCATTGGAATCTTGTTAAAAGCAAATGGACAATATGAGATTCATCATCATCAGGATTCTTTTTTTCCTCAGGGATGATTTCAAAAATTCCAATGGGTCATTATAAAATTTATGGTAACTATGGTTTTTATTCATAGAAAATTTTATCTTTGCACTCCTTTTCAGTGGCCAAATGATCAAAGCCTATGAATTGGTCGAATTTATAAACGATTTAATGTATAGATATGAAAAAAGATATTCATCCTTCAAATTACAGAACCGTAGTATTTAAGGATTTTTCTTGTGATTATGCATTTTTATCTAAATCATGCGCCAATACAAGAGAAACCATAGTATGGGAAGATGGAAAGGAGTATCCTTTGATAAAACTGGAAATTTCTTCAGCATCCCATCCCTTTTTTACCGGAAAAATGAAATTTGTTGATACGGCAGGCCGAATTGACAAATTCAACAAGAAGTTTGCGAAGTTTTCTAAAAAATCATAGTCATTTTTTTAAAAAAATTATGAAAGCCCTCTTCGCAGGGCTTTTTTTATTCCCTATTTTTACCATCTATGCGAAGCATTATATTATTCGATGATGACAACTGGTCAGGACTACTTCCCCTGACCTATACCCGGCCTATTTGCGAACTCAGAGTGGGCATTCTCACTATTCGTGAAAAATGGGAATTTTTATTGGAGGGGCGGATTAGCTATATTACTCAGGAATATTTGTCGAATAAATTTCCTATTGAAGTTTCGGAAGACAACATCATAATTAATGCTTCTATCCTCCCTACCGAAGCATTGGCGAGCATGATCGATACACTTCCTCCAAATGAAGCCATTGTTGCAGGAGATGAACTGATTGCAGCACGAATCCCCGGAAAATCTTTTGATAGAATGGTGTCCAATCAGGAAATCAGTGAATTAAAAGGAATCAACATTGAAGACCAGAAGGATTTGTATTGTCAGATCGTGCGACCATACGATATATTTCAATATAACTCCAGGGAAATCATAAAAGATTTTAGATTGATCACCAGGGAAAGAGATTTCCTTCCTTTAAGCGAGAACAATTCAAGTGTAAATGCTGACCAAATTTTTATAGAAGAGGGAGCTCAGATCAACTTTTCTATTCTTAATGCTTCCGATGGACCTATTTATATAGGAAGAGATGCCATTATATTAGAAGGGAGTATTTTGAAAGGGCCCTGTGCAGTAGGAGCAGGAGGTGTAATCAAGGTGGGAGCAAAAATTTACCAAGGCACCACCATCGGGCCTCACTGCAAGGCTGGAGGAGAAATCAAAGAAAGTGTCATCATGGCTTATTCAAATAAGTCTCATGATGGGTATATGGGAAACTCTGTGGTAGGAGAATGGTGTAATATAGGTGCAGATACCAACACTTCCAACTTAAAAAACAACTATGAGGAAGTGAAACTATGGAATTACTCCACCGGGAGGTTTGAAAAGACCGGACTACAATTTTGTGGTTTGATTATGGGTGATCACAGTAAATGTGGGATTAATACCATGTTCAATACAGGCACTACCATAGGGGTTTCATGCAATTTATTTGGATCAGGATACCACAATAACTTTATACCTTCATTTACATGGACTCAACCCGGCAAACCCGCGACATACCTTGTCGAAAAAGCTATAGAATCCATTCAAAGAATGATGAACCGAAAAGGATTGATGTTCAATGATGAAGATGTTGAGATCATGAATTTTATATATAGTTACAGCGGAAAATGGAGGACATGGGAAAAAAGGGCGGTGTAATTTTAAATAGCTAAAGCTTACCATTGAAGAGGAAATCTTACCCCATACCTTTTGTGAAAAAATGGCTTTCATACTTCACAGAAATTGAAATGGAGAGGGTGAGCTCATTACTCAATCAAACCCTATATGTAACGCTCGATAAAGGAACGCTGAAATTGTCTACTCAAAATGCTATTTATTCATTTGGAAGCCGCTATGACAATTTTGGAAGTCTGCTGAAAGAACTGGATTATACATCAATGGACGAAGTATTGATACTAGGACTGGGGCTCGGCAGCATTCCTGTGATAATGGAAGAAGCATCTCAAAATTCCTTCCATTTTACCTTTATTGAAAAGGATGAAGAAGTAGTGTATTTAGCCAGTAAATATACCATACCTTTTTTGCGTTCCTCATGCCAGATTATTTGTTCTGATATAGGCTTATTCCTGATGACCCATGAACAGCAATATCATTTCATTGCCATGGATGTATTTATTGATGACAAGATCCCTCAAGAATTTCAAACCGCTGAATTCCTTGAAATGCTTTCCATGTCTTTATATCCGAAAGGATTGTTGATCTATAACATGCTGGCTTTCAATGAGGAAGACAAGCGAAAGGCAGAGCAATTTTTTCATTCCATTTTTAAAATTGTTTTTCCTGAAAGCAAAGTACAATACATTAAAGGGAATATGATGTTTACCGGCATTCGATGTGTATGAATCCATCGAACACACACTTAAAAATACATGAAAAGTGGGAGATTCATCATGGGTTCTCCCAAAAGGGATTATTAATCTACCACAAGTGGTTGAAGAATAATTACTATCTTTGCACACCAAAAGAATACCTCTATGTTTATCATCAATATATATTTAAAATTAGGGCTTATTGCCTTGTTTTTCATTGGTGGAATATTGCTTACTGTTTTCGAAGGATTCGTTTATTCCTGGCCACTCATTCTCATCGGACTCATACTGTTATTGAGCTATATTCTATTGGGCACAGTAGCCTCTGCAGCCAATTTGGTTCAAAAAATGGATTTTGAAGGCGCAGAAAAACGCCTGAGCATGACGCTGTCACCCCGTTGGTTGTATGTTACCAACAGAGCGTTCTACTACATCATGAAAGGATCGATCAAAATGAATAAAGGAGATCACAATGAAGCAGAGTCAGAATTTAATAAGGCTTTAAATTTAAAACTACCTACTGAAAACGAAAGAGCCATGGTTCTGCTGCAATTAGCCAATATCAATGGAGCTAAAAACAAATGGAATGCCGCTAAAAATTACTTTAATCAGGCAAAAAAATTAAAGATTACTGAATCCCAACTTAAAGAACAAATGAATCAGTTTGAAAAAGCGCTGATCAACAGAGGCCAGGTACAGGCAGTCCGAGGAATGGGTAAAGCCGGGCAACAAATGATGAATCCCGGTGGCAAACGCAGAAGACCCAAAATGAGGTAATCAATTGGCAGAACAAGAACTCCAACTTTACAAAAGCATAAATTAAGTTTATCTTTTTATAGGCAATAAGGGTTTCCTTTCATACCCTTTTGAGTTGACTTTAGTGAGTATATTCACATTAAAGATTTATTTATGTTTTTTAGTTTATAGTTCTTAAAATTATATTTCCTACCTTACTCAAAAATCAGAACCATTGAAAAACTTTTTAGTCTTGTTCATATTCATGCTTCATTTTCATGCCGTATACACACAGGATTGTGACCCCGGAATGTATTATAATGGATCAGATTGCTTGGATTGTTTGCCCGGCACTTTTCAGGATTTGATCAATCAAACGAGCTGTATTCATTGTCCGGTTGGCACTTCTCAGGAATTAGCCGGTCAGGAATCCTGTGAATCATGTCCTGAAGGTTCATTTCAGGACCAACAAGGGCAAATTAATTGCGTACTTTGTCCAATAGGCACATATTCAAACTTTCAAGGTGCAGCAGCTTGTATTCCCTGTGGAGAAAACAGAACTACATTAGCCGAAGGAGCCACCAGCGAAAGTCAATGTGTTTCCACCTCTATTCCAACACTTTCTCAGTGGGGGTTAATTCTTTTGGCTTTGAGTTTCACAATATTAGGGACATTATTCTTAAAGTATACAGTATTTCGAAGGACTTGATTTTCAGTATGTGGTATTTAATTCTTAAATTCCATACTGTCGATTTTCATTGAATTTCCTCCACAAATACGTTTTCAGCGAATTTACGTGAAATATTGATTTGTTTGCCTTCAAACGCAATGTACATTGATCCATCAAAATCTCTCTTGTCCATCACTTCAATTTCACTGCTCAAGGCCAGTCCTATATCTGCTACATATTTTAAAAAAGCTACAGAATTATCTTTCACGGCCATTAAACGACACTTGGATCCTACCCCAATTTCTGCCAAAGTGATTTTTGGTCTGATGCGGTATGTCCCATCCCTTTCAGGAATAATATCTCCATGGGGGTCTCTTGATGGATATCCTAAAAATATTTCCAATTGATCAATCAATTTTTTTGACTGTATGTGTTCCAGTTGTTCTGCAACTTCATGCACTTCGTCCCATCGAAAGTTTAAACATTTATACAAAAAGGTTTCCCATAATCTGTGTTTACGAATGAGTTCAACAGCTATTGATTTTCCCTGAGTTGTAAGTTCGATTTTACCATATCTTTTATAGTTTACCCACTCCTTCACCTTCAATTTTTTAAGCATAGCAGTCACTGAAGCCGGAGAAATATTTAAATAGTCTGCCAATTGATTGACTCCGGCTTTTTCCTCTTCCATTTCTTCGGTGAGGTGAAAAATGGCTTTCAAATAATCCTCTTCATTTTTTGTAATCATACAAAAATATTTCGAGTGAATGTCCGATTTAAGTGTTGTCCTGTAATGTATTATACTTATTACGCCCAAATATACTCTTTGTTCGATGGATTAAAGATACAGGTAGCCTGATTTGATAAAGTAATGCAGATACATGGTTTAAAAATCCAGACAGCAATTAAGATAAAATCAAGGAGTATGAATAATTATGATCAATGAGCAATGATTTAAAAATTGTTGCACAAATGACAAAAGGGAAGCAGAATAATATCTGCTTCCCTTTCAACTAAAAGTAATTAAAAGTTAAAATTGTATGCTTTGAAATTAGGTCAATCAATCATCCTGATTGATCAGCATCGGGGTGCGACCGTCAGTGATGATAATTTTGGAGTTATTGGATCTTGCCAGTTCTCTGAAAGCCTCTATACTCTTAAACTGGATCACTTCGCGTGTCAGTCCCAAAGCAATAATACTGTTGGCATCACTTATACCCTGCGCTTCGATCTTTCTTCGCTGGGCGTCCTGTTGCTCTCTTTGCAATATAAACTCCATCCGCTGTGCATCTTGTTCTGCTTCCAGCTTTTCTTCGATGGCTCTGGCCAGTCCTGATGGAAGGCGAATGGTTTTTAAAAGAACCGCTTCAATGATAATTCCTCTTTTTTCGAGAGTTTTCATCATTTCATCTTTGATGGCGGTTTCTATCTCACCTCTCTTACCTGTGTGCATATCTTTAGCCATAAACTGTGCAGTGATGTCGGCAGCACTGGCCCGGAATACAGGAAGGATCACGGTGTTTTCGTAATCGCGCCCTACATTCTCAATCAAATGAGTAGCTCTGCGACCATCCACACTATAAAGGATAGAAATCTCTGAAGCCACATTAACTCCTTCTTTGGAAGGAAGGGCTAAGGTTACTTCAAGATTGACTGTACGAACAGGTACTTTAATAATGTTACTTACCAGTGGATTATACATTCTTGCACCGGACGGCAACGCCTGAGGCTAGATTTTACCCAAAGTTCGCTTTACCCCTACCTCTCCCTGGTTTATAACCCGGCAACTTCCCAATGTACCTAAGGTGGCAATTGCCAGAATAAATACTATTATATTTTTCATAAAGAATTGATTTTGATTCTCTATTTCAACTGGCAGGCTTTGATTTTGCTTTAAAGCAATAAGGAATTAGGAAATAATTAACTATTCTATCAAAGTTCACATTGCTGCACTAAATAAAAAAAAGGAGCCAAACGCAACCAAAATCAAATAATAATTACTGGCGTTTGACTCCTTTCTAAAAGTATAAATTGAGTATTAACCTTTTTTCAGCAAATCTCTGATTTCTGTAAGAAGATCTTTCTCTGTAGGGCCTGCAGGTGGCGCAGGTGCCGGTTCTGGTTTGGCATTCAGCCGGTTATAAGCTTTAATAATCATGAATAATACAAAAGCAATGATTATAAAATCAATAATGTAGGTCACCAATTGCCCCCAACGAATAGCAACCTCAGGAAGATCGCCGCTTGCAGCTTGTAATACAATTTTCAAATCTGTAAAATCCATATTTCCCAGGATCATTCCAATGGGAGGCATTAATATATCCTCTGTAAATGAACCGACTATTTTACCAAATGCTCCTGCAATGATAACTGCAACGGCCAAGTCGAGAACATTGCCCCTCATAATAAAATCCCTGAATTCCTTGATCATAATTTTCATTTTAAAGTGATGAAATACTTTATCAGATTAAAAATAACAAAATGAATGAATCCTTTTAAATATGGATTACAATTATTATTTTAATAATGCTGACTTCAAAAGGTGAAAGGCGCAAGATGTATTTACCTCCACTTTATGCATTCCTTAAATTTTCACGTATCAGATTCAATGCTGAGCCCGATTTGACCCACTGAATCTGTGCATTGTTGTATGTATGCGAAACTTCAAAGCGGTCTTCTGTGCCATCAGCATGTTTTAACAAAACAGTTAATGTTTTGCCCGGAGCCATTTGGTCAAATCCCAGAAGGGATATTTTATCATCCTGTCTGATTTTATCGTAATCTTCCGGATTAACAAAAGTCAGCGCAAGCATTCCCTGTTTTTTCAAATTGGTTTCATGGATTCTCGCAAAGGATTTAACAATTACTGCATTAACTCCAAGAAATCGGGGCTGCATGGCAGCATGCTCACGGGAAGATCCCTCTCCGTAATTATCTTCCCCAAAAACTACTGTTCCGATACCATTAGCCTGATACAAACGAGCCGAATCTGGTACTGACAGGTACTCGTTATTGATAAAATTCAAAACCTTATTGGCTTCTCCGTTAAAATAATTGATAGCGCCGATAAATGTGTTATTGGCTATATTTTCAAGATGCCCACGGTACTGGAGCCATGGTCCTGCCATAGAGATATGGTCGGTAGTACATTTGCCTTTCACTTTAATCAGAATTCTGTTATTCTCAAGATCCTTCTGTGTTATGGGATTAAAAGGTGTCAACAACTGCAACCGGTCAGAATGGGGCTCCACTCTCACTTCTACTCCTGAACCGTCCTCTTCAGGTGCAATATATCCTGCGTCTTCCACCCCANNATCCAACAGGAGGGGTTAATTTAACTTCCCTTCCATCTTCAGTGGTCAGCGTATCCGTCATTGGATTAAATCCGAGTTTTCCGGAAAGCGCAACTGCTGTGACAATTTCAGGAGATGCTACAAAAGCGTGTGTATTAGGATTTCCATCCGCTCTTTTTGAAAAATTTCGATTAAAAGAATGGAGGATGCTGTTTTTTTCTTTTTTACTGGCGCCTGCCCTTGCCCACTGACCAATACATGGACCACAGGCATTGGCAAAGACTTTTGCTCCCATTTTATCCAGGGTTTCCAAAACCCCATCTCTTTCCAAAGTATACCGCACTTGCTCAGAACCGGGAGTTATTGTAAGTTGAGATTTAGGTTTAATACCATATTCTACCGCTTGTTTTGCAATGGAAGCTGCCCGGGTTATATCCTCATAGGACGAGTTGGTACAAGAACCGATCAGACAATATTCAAGCTCCAATGGCCAATCATTCGCCAGGGCCTTTTCTTTCAACTCAGAAACCGGAGTCGCCAGATCGGGTGTAAATGGTCCGTTAATGAGGGGTTCAAGTGTAGAGAGATCAATTTCAATGACCTGATCAAAGTATTCTTCAGGGTTTTCATAGCATTCAGGATCTCCGGTTAAAAAAGGAGCCACTGAATCAGCCATATCAGCAATCTCAGCCCTCCCGGTAGCACGGAGATAACGGCCCATGGACTCATCGTATCCAAAAGTGGAAGTTGTAGCGCCAATTTCAGCACCCATATTGCAAATGGTTCCTTTGCCCGTACATGATAAACTGATGGAGCCCTCCCCAAAATATTCTACAATCGCACCGGTTCCTCCTTTTACTGTTAGAATTTCAGCTACTTTTAGAATAACATCTTTGGGGGAGGACCATCCACTTAACTGGCCGGTGAGTTTTACACCAATAAGTTTGGGCATTTTCAATTCCCAGGGCATCCCAACCATCACATCCACCGCATCAGCACCTCCGACACCAATGGCAACCATTCCTAAACCCCCGGCATTGGGAGTATGAGAATCCGTACCTATCATCATTCCACCTGGAAATGCATAGTTTTCCAATACTACCTGGTGTATGATACCTGCTCCAGGTTTCCAAAAGCCAATTCCATATTTGTTAGAAACCGATTGCAGGAATGCAAAAACTTCACTATTGATATTCAAAGCTCCTTTCAGGTCTTCTTCTGCACCGACTTCAGCTTGAATCAAATGATCACAGTGCACGGTACTGGGTACTGCTACCTTTTCTTTTCCTGCCATCATAAATTGAAGCAGAGCCATCTGAGCGGTAGCATCCTGCATAGCCACACGATCTGGTGCGAAAAAAACATAATCCTTCCCCCGTTGATAATTCTGTAAAGGAGAATCTGCATGAAGATGGGCATAAAGAATTTTTTCAGATAAAGTGAGTGGTCTGTTTAACACTTTCTTGGCCTGGTTTACTTTGCCGGCATAATTCGAATAGTGCTTGCGGATCATTTCTATATCAAATGGCATACTGTTTCTCTTTTGAAGGTTAATTAAATGAAGGAGTGCAAAGCTATAAAAAAGCTCTTAATTAGAAAACAGCATCGAAGGTATTCGGTTTTATATGGACAAGAGTTAGTATTATAAATATTATAAAAGAATAAGGATATCCCTAACCATGCGTTTTATCTACACCACAAAAGGTATAATCAAAACGAAAACGCATTAAAAGGACGTTTTTCAATTACGGATGGCTTAAAAAAATAGCATATCTTTGCACCACTCAAAATAAAGGTTAAATATTAAAATAAAAAACACCCCTATGTTGACAACTGAAAAATTTAAAGTAAAGGATATTGAATTGGCCGAGTGGGGACGAAATGAAATTTCCCTGGCTGAAGCGGAAATGCCTGGATTAATGGCACTAAGAAAAGAATATGGCCATTCAAAACCATTAAAAGGCGCCCGAATTGCGGGATGTCTGCACATGACAATCCAGACTGCGGTTTTGATAGAAACCCTGATCGAACTAGGCGCAGAGGTGTCATGGTCGTCATGTAATATTTTTTCCACACAGGATCACGCAGCAGCGGCAATTGCTGCTAAAGACATTCCTGTATTTGCATGGAAAGGAATGAGTGAAGAAGAGTTTTGGTGGTGCATTGAACAAACTTTATTTGCTTTTGACGATGGCAAACCATTGAATCTCATATTGGATGACGGAGGTGACTTAACCAATGTGGTTTTGGATAAATATCCGGAACTGGTGAAGGGCATTAAAGGATTAAGTGAAGAAACCACAACAGGAGTACATCGATTGTATGAAAGAGAAAAGCGTGGCACTCTTCCAATGCCGGCAATAAATATCAATGATTCAGTAACGAAGTCAAAGTTCGATAACAAATACGGATGTAAAGAGTCTTGCGTGGATGCCATCAGAAGAGCTACTGACATAATGATGGCGGGAAAAGTAGCTGTTGTCGCTGGATACGGTGATGTAGGTAAAGGTTCAGCCGCATCCTTGAGAGGTGCAGGTTGCAGAGTGATTGTTACTGAAATTGATCCCATATGTGCTTTGCAAGCCGCCATGGATGGATTTGCAGTGAAAAAAATGGAAAATGCTGCAAAAGAGGCAGACATCATTGTTACTGCCACCGGTAACATGAATATTGTTACTGAAAAACATTTCAGAGCCATGAAAGACAAGGCCATTGTTTGCAACATTGGTCATTTTGACAATGAAATCGATGTATACTGGCTAAAGAAAAATTACGGACATACCCGCATACAGATCAAACCACAAGTTGATTTGTATACCATTGACGGCAAAGATGTGATCTTACTGGCAGAGGGACGATTGGTCAATCTGGGTTGTGCCACAGGACATCCTTCTTTTGTGATGTCCAATTCTTTTACCAATCAGGTTTTGGCTCAAATCGAACAATGGAAAAATTCAGCACAATACGACAACAAAGTATATACTCTACCTAAACATTTGGATGAAATGGTAGCCCGACTTCATTTGGAAAAAATTGGAGTTGAGTTGGAAGAATTATCAACCGAACAGGCCGAGTACATTGGGGTTCAACCGCAGGGACCCTTCAAGCCTGATTACTACAGATATTGATCAAGTTTGAGTAATTTAATGACTGTTTTTATCCACTGAAACCTGTCTGAGGCTATATTAGCAAAAAAAATTATTGCAGCAGATATTTATTGAAGCACAGTATGCAATGAAGCGTGGAGACTTAGCGCAAGCAGAGTCTCTGCTTACTCTCTGCATTAAGCAAAATCCAAACCATGCTGACTCTCTCCATTTATTGGGATTGATCAAAAGTCAAACCGGGAAGCTTGAAGAAGGACTTAAATGGGTTGAAATGGCGTTGCAAAGGCGCATTCACCCTATGTATTACAATAATATTGGATTGATTTTGAGTCGCATGGGAAGATGGGACGATGCAATAACTCAATACCGGTTATCCTTAAAGTTGTCACCGGATTTCCTTGAAGCAAGATTAAATTTAGCTACCGCTTTATCAACTGTTGGGAAAGCAGATCAGGCTATATCTCATTTTAAAAATGTAATCAAAAAGGACCCTGGTCATGTGAGAGCATTTTTCAATTGGGGAAACGCCCTCCACAAAATGGGTAAGTATAATGAAGCGTTGGAGATGTTTGAAAAATGTGTTCAACTTCAGCCCACTTATGCGGACGCCTGGCAAAACAAAGGATCCATGCTTGAATATCTTCAGCAATGGGAAGAAGCTGAAAAGGCTTATACAGTATGGGATCAATTGACAGGAAATGGTCTAAAATCAGGTCTGCAATTGATCCAATTGTACTACAAGTGGGGAAAATTCACCAAAACAATACCCTATATTCAAAAGTTGAAGCAGAAGTATCCTGCAGACAGGTGGCTGGAATTACATCTTGCTTGTATGGTGCCCGATATTTTCAAAGATTCGCAGGAGATTGATCACTATATACAAAGAATTGAAAAAACGCTCCAAAAGTTAGTTCAATCACCACCACAGCTCACTCAAAATACTCTGTCAATTTACCAATTGACTTACCCTTTCTCATTGGCCTATGCGGGCTTAAATGAGTTGTCCTTAAAAAGCAAATTTGGTGATTTCTTTGAAAAATACTTTTCACAGATCAGAACCCCCACAGCCGTTCTGAATAAAGACTTCCCCAGGATAGCCATGATAGTGACCTCTAAACACGAAGGTGTGTTTTTGCGCTGCATGAAAGGTTTTATTGAAAATTTTAATTCAGACCTTTTTCATTTGACTATAATCTGTGAAGCCCCTTCAGGATTTGAAATACTTTCCTCACAAATTCACAATCCATCAGTAGAATATCTGTTGGTGCCCAATGAAATTGATAAAGCACATCAAATCATAAAAAAACAGGGATTTGACATTTTATACTATTGGGAAGTAGGTTCTGATTCTTTAAACTATTTCCTTCCTTACCTGAAGCCTGCAGCCGTTCAATGTGCATCCTGGGGATGGCCGGTCACATCGGGCATTCCTGCCATGGATTATTTTATTAGCAGTAAGACGTTGGAAGACCCGGAAAATTATTCTTCTTATTACTCTGAAAAAGTAATTCCGCTCGAACGATTACCTACCTATTATTACCGTCCCAAATTGCCTGAATCGTTATTGCCTTTGTCTTATTTTCATATCCCTGAAAACAAAAATCTCTATTTGTGTTTGCAAAATATTCGCAAAATCCATCCTGACATGGATGAAGTTTTTGGTAAGATCCTTGAAAAAGACCCCCAAGGAATACTGGTCATTTTGGGATCAGAAAAACGTGGCGCTACAGATATATTGGTGGAAAGATTTGAAAGTAAATTGAAAAACCATAAAAACAGAATATTCATCTTAAACAGGCTGAATACACAAGAGTATTTTTCTATCATACACAGTGCTTCTGCGATTCTTGATACATTCTATTATTCGGGAGGAGCCAATACGGCATGTGATGCTTTTGCAATGGGCAAACCTTATGTTACATTACTATGGCATCAGCACCGGGGAAGATACGGGGCTGCGGCATACCTCCAGGCAAATGTTAAAGACGCCCCTGTTGCCAATAACTTTGACGAGTATATCCAATTCGCATTGCGGTTAACCCACGACCAGAAATATTATGAAAAAGTTTCCGGTCAAATGGTAAAAGGCAGCAGTGAAATTTTTGAGGATATTCAGGCTGTCAGGGAATTAGAACAATGCTTATTATCACTATTAAATAAAAGTGGTAGTCAATCCATTGACAATGAAAAAACTCCTGTGCCGGAAAGAGATGAAAGCCAATTTCAACACTCTATAAATGGTAGTAAAGAAGGTCCCATACTTGAAATAGAGCGGAGTACCAGACAAGTATCGGAAGATGACCCAAATGATATGGGCGCTCTTTCCAGAAAATTGAAATTGTTGGAAATTAAAGGAGAATTTGAAGAGTTTGAAAAAGTTTGCGATAAAATCAGCATGATAGAACAAGATTCAGATTTCGGATTAATTCGTAAAGCCCTGTACTTTCCCCCACAGGTGCGAAATCAGGAAGTGGAGATATTGATCTTCAACCGGTTGAAAAACAACATACGCGATTTACTATCAAAAAAGGATTTGAAAATACCTGAATTGAATACATTAATCGGGCAAAATTGGTTGACTGCTGTCAACGCTCTGTACCATGATGAAAATCTTTTGGAGGTGAAAAAAGGAATGGCTTCAATTTTTTCATCCGCTATCAGAAAAATGAACAGGAGGAACGAAAATCCAGGTAATAAACTTAAACTGGTATATGTGGTGACGAATGATCATGAAGAAACATTTATCCGGTGTTTTAAAGGAGTAATTGATCATTTACCCAAAGAAAAATTTGACATCATTCTTCTTTGTTGGTCACCTATCTATGAAAAATTCCGGAAAACATTTGCTGAAAGTGTTACGATTGTTGAATTTACAGACATTAATGATGGCGTGATTAACTTGTTCAGTATAAACGCCAACATCATTCATTACTGGGAAATCGGATCAGATTCTTTCAATTATTTTATGCCGTTTTTCAGATTGGCGCCGGTACAATGTACTTCCATAGGCATGCCGGCGACATCGGGTATCGAAACCGTAGATTATTACATCTCCAATCGCTTTTTGGAAACAGCGGATTCTGAACTTCATTACAATGAAAAACTTTATTTACTGGATCACTTGCCGATTTATCTTCAGCTTCCTGGTATGGACTCTGATTCCAAAAACAGATCCGATTTTGACTTGCCTGAACATGGGCATATTTATATGTGTAATCATGGTTTGCGGAAGGTGAGACCTATTTTTGATAGAATAGCCAAAGAAATCCTCCACCGGGATAAAGATGGCTGTCTGGTTTTTATGAAAGACAAGAATGACTGGGTCAATCAGATGGTAATTGATCGTATTCACCGTGAATGTGGTCAATTTACAGACCGGATTTACTTTACAGAATATTTATCCGGTGACCGTTATCTCCAGTGGCTTAATCTTTCAACTGTTATATTAGATACTCCCATTTATAATGGGGTAACTTCCATTTTTGATGCCTGGGCATGTGAAAAACCGATTGTAACCCTTAAAGGAAAAACCCAGAGATCAAGATTCACCTACAGTGCTTACCGTCAAATGGGTTTTAATGATGGCGTGGCAAACAATTTAGAAGAATATATTGATCTAGCCATAAAATTTGCTACCACACGAGAGTTTCTGGGGACCTATCTGATCAAGTTAAAAGATAATATTCATAAGTTGTGGAATGCTGAAAAGGTAGCTGAAGAATACCAAAACTTTTATTTGAAAGCATCTCACCACGCATCTTCATTGCAATCATGACGCAAAACAACTATATTCCATTTCATTGCACTTATTCTCCCAACGTACCGGACTTGCTTAGAGAATTGGAATGCAGTCTCGCGCTGACAACCTATCAGGCGGGTAAATTAATTATTTTAAGCCCCAAGAAAGAGGGAGGATTAATACAATTGCCCAGAAATTTTATAAAAGCCATGGGACTGGCTGTGGATGGAAGGAGAATGGCTGTTGCTACCAAAGAAGAATTGATTGTTTTGGCCAATGCTTCGGGTATTAGTCTTCATTTTCCTCCACAACCCGGACAATATGATGCATTGTTTGTTCCGAGAGCTTGCTATTATACCGGAGAAATTGACATCCATGATATGCATTGGGGCAAGGAGGGCTTGTATGCTGTAGTCACCGCTTTCTCATGTATAGCTTTAATGGATGATCAGTATAGTTTTACTCCTGTATGGAAACCGAATTTCATTCAGGATATAGATGCAAGAGACCATTGTCATTTGAATGGAATGGCAATGGAAAATGACAAACCTAAATATGTTACCGCTTTTGGCAAAACGAATACAAATAAAGGTTGGAGGAATGATGTCTTGACGGGCGGAATTGTGATAGACACAGAAAATCAAGAGATTATCACAACAGGATTGTCTATGCCGCATTCTCCGCGAATTTACGATGGAAATCTGTTCCTCTTAACCTCAGCTACAGGAGAGTTGATACAGATCGACCGGAATAATGGAAAAAAAGAAGTTGTCACACGTGTCCCTGGATTTGCACGTGGTATGTGTAAGTGGGGAGATTATCTGTTTATATGTCTTTCGCGGATCAGAAAAAGTTCCTCTGTTTTCAGAGATTTGCCTATACGATATAAAGATGTGAATTGCGGTGTTGAAATCATTCATTTGCCTACAGGTATGAAGGCAGGACATATAGGTTATGAAAACGATGTGGAAGAGCTGTATGATATCCAGATTTTACACTCCTATTTAAGACCGGGGATTCTTAACCATACTGAAAATATACATAAGAGCATTTTGAATACCCCCGATTTCGACCTTTGGAAAGAATATAAATCAGAGGAAAAATTGCCTTTATAACTCATAAGTTTATGTAGCATCAATAAAAAAACCCGGTGGGTTAGACCGGGTTCTTGTTCAACTCATTAATCACAATCAAATAACATATATAATAATCCGGTCTTTACCGGTAAATCGTTTTCAGAAACTTCATCCGTCTCCGATTAATCACTTAAAAAAGGCGGATTAAGCCCGCCTCTTTTATATTCTCCATCATCCGGAATCAAAATGCACCCTTTTAAGTCAAACCCGTTTCTAATGCTTTCTTATTCGAAATCTCTGGTTTCAAATGGAAGTAAATCTTTATTACTTCCTCATTGTAGTAAGAATTTTATTCTGAAAATGTTGTCGTTATTTCGAAAAAATCCTATTGAATTAAAAGCCTTTGAAGGTGTACCTTACTCAGGATGATGTTAAAGTGCCAATAACAAGCTGATCAATGCCATAGTAGCAAACAAAGCCCAGGGAAGCATCTGCATAAATTCTTGTTTCTCAGAATTGTAAGCAATATCACTTTTGTTGGAAGAAGACTTGTTTTTACTCCACTCAGGATTGGACTTTTTACCTCCATTGCCCAGGGAAATATCCTGCTTGATCATTTTCTTTCTTTCAGGAAAGAATGGTCGTGGTCTGAACTTGTCATAAGGTGTTCTGTGCGTATCTAGCGTTAACATGACTATAAAATTTTATTTTGTTAAAAAATTAATTTATTCAAAGTTTAATAATTCAGAATATATTTTTGAATTCGTGCTTGATTATTAGATATTCAAAATTAAATTCTATACTATAGACGTCTGGGGGGTTTGAGAAGTTGCATCAAAAATGCATTTCTCGGTGAAAGAATCAATTTATCCGTCTAACTGCTCTTTTTAAAAGATTAAAAGTTATAAAAGTTGGAAGTTTTGACTATTTAAAATGATTTAAACCCAATTGTTTTAGTTTAAGAGGTTCAAATGAAGCCATTTTCTCTCAAATAGGCTTAAATCCCTCCCCAAATACCTTAATCCTTTGTTAATCTACTTATTAGATGATGTATTAATGCTTCCAATAAGACAAGATTTCAAGATAGGATTGCTTAATATTGTCTATGACCATTGATAATTGTTTATTTTTGCAAAAGGGTTACTGTTGAATTAATAAATATGGTAAAATGGGTATGATTTTTATATTATTGACGCATCTCTTCACACATGTGATGTGTTTACATAATTACCATGTGAGTAATTGTGACATAAAATACAATCAACATACACAATCTATACAAATTAGTCTTCACGTGTTTATTGATGATATTGAAGATGCTTTGAGATTGACCGGAATTGAGCACCTTTATATTCTCTCCAATAAAGAAACTGAAGAGGCAGATTTACATCTTGAAGAATATTTTAACAAGCATTTGCAAATATTTATAGACGGACAACGGGTGGTGCTAGATTTTCTTGGCAAAGAAAGCTCTGGAGATTATATGGCTGCATGGTGTTATTTTGAGATTTATGATGTAGTCAATCCCAAAGAAATTGAGGTTATCAATACACTTTTGCTGGAAGTATTTGATAATCAGAAAAATTTAGTGACGATTAGAAAAAATCAACAGAAAAAAAGTTTCTTGTTATTTCATCACAAAAAGTTCAAAGAAAAAGTCTCCCTCATTTGATGGAATGGATCAAAACCATTGTAATTTTTCCTATCAGAGTTTATCAGAAATTGATATCTCCGCTTTTGGGCCCCTCCTGCCGCTTCAAACCTACCTGTTCAAGATATATGATCAGGGCAATTGAAGAATGGGGTGTCATAAAAGGCCTGTATCTGGGATTAAGGAGGATAGCCAAATGCCATCCCTGGGGTCCTTTTGGCCATGACCCTGTGCCCCTTAATCCAAAAAATCAAAAATATACTGAAAAGTCCATAAAGAAATAGACTTCCTTTTGCTATCATGGATCGTTGTGCCTCCATTGGTCAAAAATGACGCTTCAAATTGTAAAAGCAGGTCTCAATACGACTTGATCATCAATCGTTATACGGAATATTTTAATCACTAAAGTCAATTCAATTAAGCGGTTTTTCAGCAATTGACAGGACGATTTACCCTTTGACTTTTGCGGGTAGTTTATAAAATTCAAAAAAATATATATATTTTTTGAAAATTTAAAGTGGAAATAGAGGTGTAAATGGACATAAATGCCTATCTTCGGACAAGTAAACGGGATTATCAAATTTTATCCCGGGATTGGACGAATTAAAATGATGAAATACGACCGTAAACCCAGTCATGGATCAGGCTATCTTTTGTGGCAGGTATCCAACATTTGGCAGCGAAAGATCAATGAACTGCTTACTGAATATTGCATAACACATGTTNNATGTTCAGTATCTTCTTCTGGCAACTATAATATGGATGGAAGAACGGAATCTTACCATCAATCAAATCAGTCTCGCCAGGCATGCGCATTCCCATAAAATGATGACCAGTAAAGTACTCCGAAGCCTGGAGAGGAATGGATACATCAAAAGAGAGGAAGATCCTGCTGATTCAAGATCCAAGAATGTGACCATTACCGATAAGGGAAGGCAAAAGTATTTTGAAGTCAGAAAAATATTTGATAACGAAGACAAACTATTTTTCGATAAAGTGGAGAAAAACCGATTCAGTCTTACCCGTATATTTATTGATATGATAGAAGAGAATCAAAACCTGGAATCCCCCTCCAAAGTATAAACCTTTATTCCATTTAGTTTCTGATATCCAACCCCCACATCAATTTACTGCTGATGGTTTCCATAAAAGAAGTCGTGTGCGGATATGCCAATTGGATAGTAAATGGACACTTAGTCAACCTGATTTTGTGTTCTTTAGTGATTAATTCTGACCTAGAATCCAAAGTCGAAAGATAATGTTCGGATCTACCCTCAACAGAAATATCAATGATCTCTGTATCAGGAATAACAATAGGTCTTACTGTCAGATTATGTGGGGCTATGGGTGTGATTACAAAATTTGCAGCATCAGGAAACAGGATAGGTCCTCCACAACTTAATGAATATCCTGTGGAACCAGTGGGTGTGGCAACAATGATTCCATCGGCCCAGATTGTATTTAATAATTTTTCATTGATGAATACGGAGATTTTGATCATGGCCGATCCATCGCGCTTTGTTATGGTAAAATCATTCAATGCAAATCGTGTATCTCCATAAATATCCATATTGGATGTAAGGCTTAACATGCTTCTGTTTTCAATCCGGAATTTTCCCGAAAATATATCCTGCATGGCTGGAACGATGGTTTTCTTCTCTATACTGGCCAGAAATCCCAGTCTGCCCAGATTAATACCAACAATCGGAATATTGCTATCCCTCACCCATGTAATGGATTGTAAAATGGTGCCATCACCTCCCAATGTAATCAAAAAGTCCGGTTGATAATTCAATAGTTCCTGGTGAGAATGAATGATCCGGTCAAAACGTGGCTGCATTCCCTCCTTACGAATTTGCTCAATGAAAGGGTAACTATAAGCAATAAGAATCCCGTTTCTGTCAGCAATATTGATCAGGTCATTCAAATAAAGCAATTGTGCTTTTTCGATGTACTTACCATGAATTACTGCCTTCATTAATGTAAGATATTAAAAAGATAAAGAACTTTTAAAGAAAAATCCGCTTTCACCCAATTGATTGAATGAATATGCCGCTTCGATGACAAATGTATTCCATAACATAAAATCTATGGCCGGGCCATACCCCAAAACCCAGCGGTTGTTCAGTATATTCGTATTGATGTAATCCCTTTCGTTGATGTATCCACCATCAAAATTCCAGCGGAGAAATAATCTGACAGACATCCTCCGGAATTGTCTTAATGGCATACTTTTGCCTAAATCCAAAACTTTATCAAATATTCTGAATTTCAAAGCCGTTTGAAACAAAACAAAATCGGTTCCATCAATCACGTACAATTCATAGCCTGTAATGACATCATGACCATAACCAATCGCTTTGTTGTTGACAAATGCTACCTGGTCTCTGATCAAATTTGCCTTGGCTTTAAAGCGGCCACTGACAATCCAGCGTTTATACCCCAAATGCTTTTCTGCTCCTATAAATACAGGCAGATTGTTATAATCATTAAAAATGCCCAAACCTTCTTTCTTGATGTTAAAAAACAACATATATCCTCCCTCCGGATATATGGTAAATACTCTTTTGTCTAACTGAAAGTCGTATTCGATCATAAAGTAACGCAGGAAATTATTTCCATTCAGAAAGTAATTGGGATTAAGATCCTTTGCTATGAAATCATCAATTTGGTTATACTGAAATTGAAATCTCAGCGTGTGAAAAGCAAATAGATCAGGTCTGTGATGCAAACTGAAACCCGTCCGAAATCGCTTTAACAGTAGCCTTTCGTCATCATTACTGATAAAATTTTGCTTATTCCCAAGGGTTATGTAATCTATTTCTTTATTGTCTGCATAAAAGATTTCTGATTGAAACCCCCAATTGTCAGAGAGAAACGGATATCGATATTCCAGAACAAAGTTTCTGGTAAAACCAAATTGTGCTTTTACTTTCAATCGATCGCGATATCCAGTCAGATTAAAATGATCTGCCCTCACTCCATAATTAACCCTGGATAGAGATCCACCCATTTCTTTCCACCAGACATTGAAATTACGGTCTGCCAGTTCGAACACCACTGTCGGTATAAAATACCAACCTTCAACCAATTCAATATGAACATCTACTATGTAATTGAGTGTGTCCCAGTTTCTGATTAGAATGTTTACATCCGTAAATAACTTTGTCGATAAAAGTCTTCTTTCATTCAATACAATTTGTTGGGGCAACTGAGCTATGATCAACGTATCTCCCTCCAACATATCCAATTCCCGTCGGATTACTTGTTCTTTCGTTTTATGATTACCATAAAAGGTCAGTTCTCTGACTACGGCATATTCCTGTTGTGCGGAAACAGGCTGTATAATGATAAATAAAAGAATTAACAGGAAAAAAGATCTGATCATACAGATGCTCTTTGTTTTTCAGTCGCAAAGGAAATCATAAAAACATTATTAAGTACTATATTCAACGTTGAAATCCATGTTGGATTATCAGGAAATCTTTGCGGACATCATGAATGTGTCTTTCGGTAAATTGGAATGGGCGTTATATTAAATTTTTAATAATAAGACATGAAACATACCTCTATAGAAATCAAAGCCATATGTCATGACTCATCCAGAATCATTGATTGGTTGGAAAAGAATCAAGCCCGCTACATCGGTGAGGATATACAGACAGATACATATTTTCATGTGAAGCAAGGGAGATTAAAATACCGTGAAGGCCAAATTGAAAATAACCTGATATACTATGAAAGGAATGATAACGCAGGCCCTAAAAAATCGAAAATCAATGTTTATCCCTGTACCCGTGAAGGCAACCTGAAGAAGATTCTAATCTATGCATTGGGTATGAAAGCTCAGGTAATAAAAGTTAGGCGCATATACTTTATGGATACTATCAAAATTCATTTGGATATGGTGGAAGGGTTGGGATCATTTGTTGAAATAGAAGTCTTTGTTTCTGGTGAAACCCATGAAGAAAGCAGAGGACGTACCCAATGCAAAATACTGATGGATGAATGGGGTATTAAGGATAGTGATTTAATAGAAGCTTCATACAGCGATATGGTGATTTCAAAAAATCATTGAATTTAAAAAGCATGGTATCTAAATTTATTGTAATATTGCAATATAATATTTTGACATGGGAGTTACCCGGATAGAATTATTCACTGAAAAACAAAACCAACTGGCACAAATGGCGAAAGTGCTTGGTCATCCTGCACGTATAGCTATTATTCAGCATTTACTGAAAAGTAACACTTGCATCAATAGTGATCTGGTCAATGAGCTGGGATTAGCTCAGGCTACGATTAGTCAACATTTGCGTGAATTAAAAAATACCGGCCTGATACAGGGTTCCATTGAAGGGGTGTCCGTTTGTTATTGTATAGACCCTAAAGTGTGGAATGAATTCAGGGATGCTTTTATTCAATTATTTGATCAATTGGACTTGAATGATGCCTCTTCTTGTTGTTAGATACTGGATGAATTTTCATAACATATCATTACCGGGACAAACTCGTCTCTCTTCTCTAAAAGATCCGTTTATACTATGAGTCGCAAGAAAATTAAACTGTTTCCGGAAATCAAGAAACAGATTAAGACCTTTTTGAAGCAGGATATTGAGGATGACAGACTTATGCTTCTCAATCCATTGATTCGTCTTTTAAAGGATAAGATCAAATTGAATGAAAATATTAAGTTGAATTTTATATGTACTCATAACTCCAGGAGAAGTCAATTCTCCCAAATTTGGGCAAAAACCGCTGCACACTATTTTGGATACGATGTTGAAACTTTTTCCGGGGGTACTGAAGTAACTGAATTGAATGAAAGAGTGGTCGCCTCATTACTCCGAACAGGGTTCAGATTGATTGAAAAGGGGGAGATCAACCCTTATACCTTCATTTTTTACTCTGAAGATGCTGATCCTATTGTGGCATTTTCAAAAACAATTGACGATCAAATCAACCCCATTGAAAATTTCATAGCGGTCATGACCTGTGATCAAGCCCATGAAAGTTGTCCTGTTGTTCCTGGAGCTCAATCCAGGGTATTGCTATCCTATGAAGATCCTAAAATATTTGATGGCACACCGGAAGAATCATCAAAATATGATGAAAGATCAAAACAAATTGCTGCCGAAATGTTTCATCTGTTTTCTTCA
>JRYF01002430.1_pt1 | contig 33107 bp, 32 predicted proteins | sample 235331 | NCBI WGS metagenome assembly JRYF01 (sample SAMN03074217, study PRJNA261475) | activated sludge metagenome | biome: Wastewater Treatment Plant; feature: Wastewater; material: Activated sludge; isolation source: activated biomass of a wastewater treatment plant treating hydrocarbon... ...
CCACCCGGTCGGCGCCGGCCAGCAAAGCCAGTTCGGCGGCGGCCACGGCGGTTCCCCGGTCGTTATGCGGATGCACGCTGATCCAGACCGAATCGCGCTGGCGCAGATGGCGGCAGAACCATTCGATCTGATCGGCGTGGACGTTGGGCGTGGCCATTTCCACGGTCGCCGGCAGATTGAGAATGACTCGATGCTCCGGCGTCGGTCGCCAGACCTCGACCACCGACTCGCACACCTCCAGCGCGAACTCCAGTTCGGTGGCGCTGAAGCTTTCCGGGGAGTACTCGAAGGTCCATTCCGTATCCGGATATTCGGCGGCGATCTCCCGCATCAGCCGGGCGCCACCGACGGCGATATCCACGATGCCGGCCCGGTCCAGTCCGAACACCACCTGACGTTGGATCGGCGANNTGTACAGATGGACGATGGCTTTTTTGACCCCCCGCAGAGCCTCGAAGGTGCGGCGGATCAGTGGCTCGCGCGCCTGGGTGAGCACCTGAATGCGCACGTCGTCCGGAATCAACCGGCGATCGACCAGATAGCGGACGAAATCGAAATCAGTCTGCGAGGCGGCGGGGAAACCGACTTCGATGTCCTTGAAGCCCAGTTGCGCCAACAACTCAAACATCCGGCGCTTGCGGTCCGCGCCCATCGGTTCGATCAGGGCTTGATTGCCGTCGCGCAGATCGACGCTGCACCAAATTGGCGCCTGGGTGATGACCCGCGACGGCCACTGCCGATCCGGCAAGCGGACGGGCGGGAAGGGACGGTATTTACGACTGGCGTCAACGCGCATGGGAAATTCCTCTCTCAACAGAAGTACGGGGTATTGCGGAATGAGGTCACGAATGCGGCGCGGATACGGCCGCCAGGCCGCCGCTAGGCCCGACGACCGCCAGGTAGTCGCAGTTGAGCGAGGGAGAGCACGGGCGCGAAAAAGGCGCGGTCGACGCCGGAAGCAATACGCAGGGGGATCAAACGAGATCGGGCAGGCTCGGACACGGCGGGCAATCCTCGAAACGGTTCGTAATATGGCGGCTGGAACAGCAAACCCCGGCGCTCCACTCAGGAGGCCGGGCGGCTCAGTCGCAGTTCGAATCGTTCGATGGATGGCATGTTCATGATGGACGCTAGAGTAGCGAATGCCCCACGTTGGGGTCAAGCACGGCGGGTGATATTTTCTATTTCAAGGGCTTGGCGGTCATCCGTCTGAGGGTTTTCGTGGTGGGATCAACGCCGATGCCGGTACTTTCCAGAGCGACGACGCCGAGAATGGGTTCGGCGTCATCCGGTCCCAGAATGATCTTGGAGACCGTTTCCGCCCCCATGAAGGTGACCCGCGCAAAACCATAGGGATATTCGATCAACTGGCCATTCGCCAATTCATAAACGTCTCGGCCCTCTTCGCGAATACCAATCCTGGCCAGGGCCTGGGCAGGCGCCAGACAATCCACCGCGCCGGTATCGACCAGGAACTCCTCTTCGTAGGCTTCACCCGATTTTGCCAACCCTTCGATGCGAACCGTTACGTGCGTTAGTCCCATGATAATCCTCCGGTGGGAAATGGTTACAGCCTGTGTTAGGAATTCGAAGGTCGAGCGCGGACGATGATTGCAAGTGTAGCCGCGTTCGCCAACAATCCAGTCATCAATGTCCAGCTTAGGAGACATGGTTCATGACTGACAATCATCCATCCCCATCAACGATCATGGTCTGGGATCTGCCAACCCGGCTGTTTCATTGGATTCTGGTGGCGGTGGCTGGTATTTTGAGCGGCGGCTAAAACAAGCAAGGCCATGCGCGGGCATGGCCTTGCTGGCCTTGCTACGGAATTCACCTGATCTGAAGATGGCCGAGGCCGCTTAATCCTTGCGAAATTTTTTATGGCAGGCCTTGCAGGTTTCGGCGGTCTTGCCGAATTGGACCCGGATGGCGCCTGGATCACCCCCTTTGGCGACTTCAGCCAATTGGGTGGCTTCCTTCTGGAATTCCACCATGGCGTTCTCAAACTGACTCCAGTTGGTCCAAATGTCCGCCTTGGCTTCGGTATCCTTGACCGCGTCGGGTCCCGAACCGGCCGGAAAACCATCAAGGGCCGCCTTGCTCATCATCTCGACGTACTGCGCGTGACGGGAAACGGCGGCGGCGTCGAAGGGAATTTCACCTTTCATCATGGCGCCGATCGGCGAGAAATTCCATTGGATGATGGTGTAAACGGACTGGCGGTATTTGGCCGCTTCTTCCGGCTTGGCGCTGGCAACGTGAGCTGCGGCGGTCAATAAGCTTAACCCCAGGATACCGCCCGCCAAACCGATTTGTCGCTTGTTCATAAAGTTTCCACCCTCTGTTTCCGTTTGATTGGCTTTGTTTTCACGAAAATGATCATGCCATGAATCTAACATCTTAAAAGAATAAGCTGAAGCCCGGCTGAACCGACGCGCCGCCGCAGTCATGCCGCAATGCAAAATTACTAAAATCACGCTTGTTGTCGCCCGGACGGCTTTATCCTTACCATCCCCACCAGGAGCCCGCCATGATCCCCGTCACGCTCACCAATCGCACGTTCGCTGAAATCGCCATCGGCGACCGGGCCAGCCTGACTCGTACCCTGCAGCCGCGCGACATTCAACTGTTCGCTACCCTGTCCGGCGATTTGAACCCGACTCATCTGGATGAATCGTTCGCCCGTACCTATCAGGCCGGCTTGCTCACCGCGCCCAGCATGTGGGCGGCCATCTTGACCTCGGGGTTATTCGGTTGCGAGTTGCCGGGTCCGGGTAGCGTGTTCGCCGCCCAATCGTTTCGCTACCTGCGGCCCGTGCATTTGAACGACATCATCACCCTGAACGCCGAAGTGCGGGAAAAGCGTCCCGAGAGCCGAATCGTGGTGTTCGACTGCGTTGCCATCAACCAACGCGGCGAGACCGTGATGGAAGCGACGGTGGAAGTGATCGCGCCGGCGGAAAAAATCGTGGCCCGGCGGCCGGAACTGGCCTCGCTAGCGATTCAGACCCACGACAAGTTCAGGCGGCTGCTCGAATACTGCGCCCCCTTGCCCGACATCATCACCGCTGTCGCCCACCCCTGCGACGAGACCTCGCTGAACGCCGCCGTGGACGCGGCGGACGCCAGCCTGATCGTGCCGGTATTGATCGGCCCGGCGGACAAGATTCGCGCCGCGGCCGACCAGTACGAAATCGATATCCATCGCTTCGAGATCGTGGATGTCCCGCACAGCCACGCCGCCGCCGCCAAGGCGGTGGAGTGGGTGCGCAACGGCCAGGCGGACGTGCTGATGAAGGGCAGCCTGCACACCGACGAATTGATGCACGAGGTGATGCGCGTCGATACCGGAATTCGCACCGGGCGTCGGATCAGTCACGTGTTTTGCATGGACGTGCCCGCTTACCACAAGTTGCTGCTGATCACCGATGCCGCCATCAACATCTATCCCACGCTCGACGAGAAACGCGACATTTGCCAGAACGCCATCGACTTGGCGCAAGTGCTGGGCATCAAGCAGCCCAAGGTGGCGATCCTGTCGGCGGTGGAAACCATCAGCATCAAGATCCCCTCGACCACCGATGCCGCCGCGTTATGCAAGATGGCCGAGCGGGGCCAGATCACCGGTGGGTTGTTGGATGGGCCGCTGGCAATGGACAACGCCATCAGTAAGGTGGCGGCGGCCATTAAGGGGATACGATCGGAAGTGGCGGGCGACGCCGATATCCTGTTGGCGCCGGATCTGGAAGCGGGCAACATCCTGGCCAAGCAACTCACGTTTATGGCGCAAGCGGACGGCGGCGGCATCGTGGTGGGCGCCCGGGCACCGATCGTGCTGACCAGTCGCGCCGACAACGTCCGTACCCGGCTGGCGTCTTGCGCGGTGGCGGTGTTGGTCGCCCACGCCCGGCGCGGCAGCCGTTGATCAGAACAGCCGGCCCAGCAACAGATACAGCGAGGCATTGCCACCCTGGGCGTAGCCCGCCCCCAGATAGGCCGGACCCAGTGGGGTGTCGGCGCCCAGGAATAAACTGCCCGCTGGAATCAGGGAATCGAAACTGATTTCGTCAACCTCGTTCCAGGCCCCACCGACTTCCAGCGAACCGCCGGCGAAGACCGGGATGGTAAATGCCGCCGAAGTGTCGGTTAACCGATGCATGTAGATCAACTGTCCCAGCGCGATGTATTCGCCGGACGCCTCGCCGGTCTGAAAGCCGGACAGATTCAGAAAACCACCGAGCCTGAACAGATCCTGGACGGCGAGCGTCCCATCGAGTCGGCCCGCCAGCCGGACGCGGGGGATCAGGGTGGATTGCTTTAACGTATAGGGTTGAGTCCAGGTCAGGCTGAGGGTCTGAAAGGCATTGTCGGCGCCCAGCGCGGTTGGAGAGTTGTAGTAGGTGAGACTTTGCGCGGTGCCCGAGGTGGGAAAATCGAGGCTATCCAGGGTGTCCTGGATCCAGGAGAGCGAGAAACCGCCGCCGTCGAAGCTCCCCTCGTCGGCGGGGGAACGCTGGCCTCGGCGGAACTCGGTACGGCCGGTGCTGTAGTTCAGACCCAACGCCAGACGGCCCCAGCGATCCAGGTTACGGCCCGCCTCCAAACCAAGCGTGGTCCGATTGACCCGGTATTCGGCGCTCGAGCCGTCCGCGGCCTGGGTCAAGGAGAGGTCGTAGCGTTCGTGACGGAGATAGGGATTGACGAAGTAATCCTGATCCGCGTCGAGCGGTTGATAAAAGTCGGTCGCCAGAACGATATCGCTGCCGAGTTGCGCAACACTACGCCATTGTCCGCCCAGGGCGTTGATCTGGGCCATGGTATAGGCCATGTTGATGGAAAACTGCGATTCACCCTGGAGGTTGGCGCCCATGAACAACCCGAACTGCAGGGTGTCGGTGCCGATATGGCGCGCTTCAGCGTTCACGATCAATCCGGTCCGACCCTCCTCTTCGACCAATGAGTAAGTTACTTCCTGAAATTCGCCCATACCGTAGATTTTGTTCAGGGTTTGGCTGAGTTGTCGCGGATCGAGCCGGTCGCCCGGCTGGATGTCCATCTGCTGTTGGATGACTTGGTCGGACAGACGGGTGTCGTTCTGGATGCGAATGAAATCGATGATCGGCTGCTCGTCGGCGGAGGGCAGGGCCGGTCGCGCGGCCAGATGGGCCTGGTAGGCGGCGGCCGACAACGAGAATCGGACCAGTTTCTCGCGTTGGGTCGCGGCGGCGGCATAGCCGATGGCGACCGCTTCCGGCGAGCGGTTGAAGGCGATGCTGGAAATATCCCCAAGATCGGGGACGATCAGAATATCCACGGGGCGCAGGGTTTGAATTTGTTCCTGGACGTTGCGCACGGTCAGGATGGAAGTGAGCTGGTTGGTGACGGATAGCACCGAGGTGAGTTCGCTGGCGGGGGCCAGCGGCGCGCCCACGTCCACGGCGATGATGATCTCCGGTTGGCACAGTTCCCGGACCACATCAATGGGTAAATTGTTGGCTACGCCGCCGTCCACCAGGATGCGGCCGTCCAGTTCGACTGGCGCCAGGGCGGTGGGGATGGACATGCTGGCGCGCATCGCCTGGGCCAGGCTGCCCGATCCCAACACCACCGCCCGGCCGGTTTCCAGGTCGGTCGCCACGGCCCGGTAAGGCACCTTGAGTTGGTCGAAGTCGTCGACGCCGGCGGCCGGCAGCGCCAGTTCTTCCAGAAGCAGCGACAGATTCTGACCCTGGAGCAAACCCTGGGGCAGGATCACTTGCCCGCGCCGGAGGCCGACCTCGCCAGTGGTGGACTGGAGGATGCGTTGTTCTTCCTTGAACCGGATGGGCCGGTCGGCGCGCGGCGGGCCGTCCCTGAAGACTTCGGGCCAGTTGATCTGGTCCAGCGTTTGATTCATGTCCTCGGGTGTCATCCCAGCGGCGTAGAGCCCGCCGACGATCGAGCCCATGCTGGTGCCGGCGATGCAGGTCACTGGGACGCGCAGTTCCTGCAACAGGCGCAAAACGCCGACGTGCGCCATGCCGCGCGCGCCGCCGCCGCCCAGCACCAGGCCAACCCGAGGCTGTTCCGGCGCGGCTTCCACGATGGTCGCGGCACCGGGCAGGCCGAAGATCCCGAGTAAGGCGAGCACGAGCAGCGGGCGGAATAGGGAAGTCCTGGCGTGACGGTCGCTCATGGTGATGACTGGTCCAAAGGGTGGTTTGGTAGGGTTGGCATTCAGCAGAAATTCAGAAAGTTTATGCCAGATTTATGTTGCAAATCACTATGTGACCGTGGAAAGCGCGGGACGAATCCTATCCGTGGAATCCCGCGAATCCCGCGGTAGCCTCGGAAAGTGTTGCGGTGATCGGTGGAGGGGTAGTGTCATGAGCGATAAGACATCTGAATCCTGGCCTAACGAACCAGAGGCCGAGGATCTCGAAGCGCGGGATCGACGGGAGTTCCTGGTCAGTTTGGGCAAATGGTCGAAGGCGGTGATCGGCGGCGTTTTGCTAGGTGGCGTGTTGGTTCCCGATCAGGAGGCGGAGGCCGGGGGTTGGGATAGCGGCGGCGGCAGCGGTGGCATCTGGTACAATTCCGGTCACTGGGGTGGTTGGGGTGGATGGATCAACCGACCAGGGGACTGGTATGACGGGCCGATCTGGAATAACCGCCCACACTGGCACAACCGGCCACGGTGGTATAATCGACCGCACTGGCACGACCGCTGGTATAACCGACACGGGCGCAACCGTCCCTGGTACAACGGCCGACGCTGGGACGACTGGTACAACCGACGATACTGATCCGATGAGCGAATTGATTTACGATGTTCTCGCCGAGCAGGTTCCCCTATACCGGAACCAACGGTTAATTGTCCGGACCGGCGATCCAGCGTGTTTGCCGGCGGTGTTGGCAGTCGAGGATCCCGAACGCATCGTCGGCGCGCGCTTGCTGTCCCTGGACGCTGACTCGGAACCGTTGCACACCTGGGCGCTGGGACTGCCACTGGAACTGGTGATCGACGACCCTGCCACCGAATTCCCATTGTTGTATCGCCACACCCATCTGCTCGAAAACCACCCGGTCCGGGTCGCGATTGCGGTTCGGCCCGGATTCGCCAAGGCGGTCCGCCTGGCGGTCGCCCTGGATTTCGCGGTGCGATTGGAAGTGGGGCAACCCGATCCGGCGCTGATCGAGGAATTGATGGAGGTTTTGGGATTCTATTTGCGCCAGCCGACCGTCGCCCAACCCGTCGAGTTCTTTCACGGCACGCTGTTGGGTTTTTTCCATGACGAACCGGCGCCGCTATGGGTGGTTCTGGATGAGAACCCACAGTATCAGCGCCAGGTCAACAACGACGGAACCGAAGATTTGCCGGGACGTTTGGCGGGAGCCAGCATCACGCTGGCGGCCGATGCCGATCTGAGCCAGTGGATCGAGCAGGTGCTGGCGATGGATGACGAGTGTCAGCGCTGCGAGTTTCTAAAGAGTTGCGGCGGTTATTTCAAGTGGCCGCGCCGCGATTACGACTGCGCCGGGGTGAAACGACTGTTCGGCGAACTGCGGGACGCCGTCGCCGAGTTACGCCATGATTTGTCTGGAGCCTGAACCGTGTCGAGAATTTTTTCCACCCTCTCTCGGATGAGAGGGTGGATTAAGAACCACTGACGGCTATCCGTAACCGCCGCAAGGCGGATTTCGCCTTCTGTTACCGTTGTTGCTCCTGTCTCCGGCCATAGATATTGCCGGCCACGCCGCCGGCCACGCCGCCGATGATCGCGCCGACTCCGGCATCGCCGCCGGCCAAACCGCCGATGATCGCGCCGCCGGCCGCGCCCATGGCCGCGCCGCTTAGCGTCGCTTGTTGCGTGGGCGTCATGTCGGCGCAACCCACGCTCAGCGCGAGGGCGGGAATCGCAAACAGAGAAACGATGGTCTTTTTCATGGATCGCCTCTTACTTGGCCTTGGATGCCGAGGGTTTACTGGATTTAGCGCCGATCCTGGGTTCGACCAATTCAAACCAGATCACCTCGATGACCGGACGCTTTTGCAGGTCAGGATTCGACTGATAAAAGGTATCCACGGTTTCCATAATCTGCTGTAAAGTCATACCGTCGGTAGCTTTGACGAGATTGGTTGTGGTGGTGCGGTACTTGGGATCGGGACCATGCAACTGGTATTCAACCAGCGCCAGGTTCATGATGCCGAGCAGATAAGCCAGCTTTTCCCGTTCCGTGGCGGTGGGCCAGTTCTCGCCGTCGGGAAACGGCAGTTCTTTTTGAGCCGCTTCTACCGCCGCCGTCTTGGCACCGGGTTCGACGGTCTGGGCCGTGGCCCAGACCGTCAGGCCGGCGCTCAGACCGAGCGTCAGCAGGATAGTCGCAAAACGACGTTTGCTTAGCATGGATATTTTCTCCTTAAGATTTTTTCAAAGCTCAGCGGTTAGTGGGTGGGGGATGGTTGGTCGCGGGTGATTCCGGACGGCGGGTATACCACCATTCCCAAGCGAAGTAGAGGACGATCACGCCGAGTCCGATCCAGATCAACAGCGGCGCGGCGTTCGACAACGCGACGTTGATCACGGCGGTCACGATCAAAAAAACAGCGACCACGCACAGGCGCCAGTCCAGGTAAACGCCCGCCAGAAACATGCTGAGAGTGATGATCAGCATGAGGACAAAGCTGGCTTGCCGGTCGTCGAGGGCATTGATATAGGCGCCCCGTTCGGAAGCATAGAAGATCAGCAGGATCAGCGACAGCACCGCCCCCCAGTGCAGGATCTGGCGCAGGATCATCAATGCCCGGGCTTTCAGGGTCGATTCGACGTGGAACCATTCGGTGATGATGCAGATCACGCCCAGCAGGGGAATAATCCATTGCCAGTACCAACGGCTGCCGGTCAGGTCGAACGTCGTGTAAATGGACCCGGCCCAAACCAGCACGATCATCAAGTAGAAACTGATGTCCTCGGGGCGGAACAGCCGCCGGAGTAGGCTGGAGCGGGTGGCGGATGGTGGGGTGGGGGTCGGTTCGAGTTCGAGCATAACGGGGTTCCTTGGCGGGATGAGGGTATTATGTTTGAACTGACGTGCGTTGGGATAACGCCGATTTTAGCGCATGCTCCGTCGTCAAGCTGTGCGTTGCTCCTGGAACATCGCCAGCAGAATGTCCAGGCGCTGCTGGGGTTCGGTCATTTCCAGCAGCGCGTGACGGATGCGCGAGGGCAGGGGCAGCAGTTCGGTCAGCCGGTTGCCGATCCAGGCGGCGTTGTCCCAATCGGGGGTCATGAACCGAATGTAGGGCGACAGCTCCTCGCGTTCCAGCAGTTCGCGCAGGACCCGAACCAGGGGTTCGTGGCTGGACAGGGGCGGCAGCGGTGGATCATCCAGCAGCCAGAGTACCTGGCCGATCAGCAATTGGTCTGGCTGGACCCGATGACCCACCACCCGCAACCGCTGAATCCCCAGACAGGTGATACCCAGCAGACCGTCGTCCAGCGGATCGAAGTCTACGATGCGCGCCAGGGTACCGACTGGATGGATGCTGATCGGTTGGCCGCCCGCTTCCTGGCCTTCATGAATCGTCACCACCCCGAAGCCGCTGTCGTTTTTCATGCATCGGGTGACCATGTCCAGATAGCGGGTCTCGAAGATTCGCAGCGGCAACACCCCGCCCGGAAACAACACGGTATTCAGCGGGAACAGCGGCAATTCCTGAATGGCGGTGGCCATGGCCTTTTACCTCGAGTCCGGTTTTTCGCCCCAGCGCGGCAACAGGGCGTGGGGAATCTCCAACTGATCGAGGATTCTGGCCACGATGAAATCCACCAGTTCCGCCGCCGTGGTCGGCCGGTAGTAGAAACCGGGGTTGGTCGGGAGGAGGATCACGCCGGCGCGGGCCAGCCGCAGCATGTTTTCCAGATGGATGATCGACAGCGGGGTTTCCCGCACGGCCAAGATCAGCTTGCGCCCTTCCTTGAGCGTTACGTCGGCGGCCCGCTCCAGCAGGTTGTCGCTGTTGCCGTTGGCGATAGCGGCCAGCGCGCCGGTGGTGCAGGGACAGACCACCATGGCTCGCGCCAGCGCCGAGCCGCTGGCCGGCGGAGCGGTCCATTCGTCCTGCCCGAACACTCGCAATTGCTCGGGCGCGCAGCGGTAATGCTCGATCAACACCTGCTGGATGTCGCGCGGCCGACCGGGCAGCCGCAGATCGGTTTCCATGTGGATGACGATCTGAGCCGCTTTCGAGATCAGTAGTTGTACGAGATATCCAGTCTCCAGCAGGCAATGCAGCAACCGCAGGCCGTAGTCGGCCCCGGAGGCGCCGGTCATGCCGAGAATGATGGGGCGGGTGGCGGTCATGACAGTGGACCGGCAAGGCGAATACGCATGATCTTTCAGTCAGGGTTGGGCAGCATGATAGTGTTTCGGGCGATACGGCGGTTGCGCCAGGGAGCAACCGCCTACAGTCGGTGCGATCCGCCTGTTGCATTTTTCCATAACATACCACGAACAACACCGGCCTGAAGGAAGAAGGTTGGATGGAGCACGATCCCTTTCCGCGGGATGAAGCCCATGATGTCAAAATAGGGGTTTTCTAACCATTCATTGCGAGTCATATCATGCTCGATAATCCCAAGGCTTTTGTTGATGTTTTGTGCAAATTTATAGCGGGTCTTTATCAAGTCTACGATGATACTGTCAGGGGAGTGCAATGATGACCGCACTTACGCAGTCTTTTTATACACCGGAACAATATCTGGACTTGGAGCGTCGATCTGGCTATAAAAGCGAGTACGTTAACGGCTGTATCTTTGCGATGGCCGGAGCCAGCAGGGAGCACAATCAAATTGCGTTCAACATCGCCGGGGAATTGCACGGTCAACTCAAAAGTCGTCCGTGCTTGGCGTATGTCAATGACTTGCGGGTTAAGGTCAGCGCCACGGGCTTGTATGCCTATCCCGACGTGGCGGCGCTGTGTGATGAACCCCATTTCGAGGATAAGCGGATGGATACGCTGTTAAATCCATCTGTCCTGATGGAAATTTTATCTCCAGGCACCGAGGCGTATGACCGGGGCGATAAATTTGCTCATTACCGTCGCTTGCCATCGCTGATGGAGTATGTGCTGATCGCTCAAGATAAGGTCAGGGTCGAGCACTACATTCGGCAGGACAGCAAGTGGGTGTTGACAGAAATGGATAACCTGGATGAAACGCTTTATTTGGCTTCGATCCAGTGTAAAATTCCGCTGCGGGAGATTTATGCCAAAGTAGGGCTATAAAACCATCTGCCTTCCATCACAACCATGCGGCCGCAGCCAAACTTTTTTGCCATGGCAATGACAGGGTCAATGGATTTTCTCGAACTCATGCCACTCGAATCCCTTTCATTTTAACGTCCGCGTCTTTCTTTTCCACCCGGCCGACTCCCTTCAACCTTTCCCCTCTTCCTCCGGACTGGCGAGGATGTGGGTGTCGGAATCATAGCGATCCTTGAGCTCGTCCTTGAGCGTGCCTTCCCAGAACGGCACGCCCACGAAATAGCCGGCACGGCCGATGGCGTGGGCGGCCACCGGCGCGGTGAGCATGGTGAACAGGATGATGGCGACGGCTCGCGCCAGCACGTCGGCCTCGGCGAAGTACACCGCGACTCCAAGCAGCATCAGCCCGGCGCCGAGCACGCCGGCCTTGGTGGTGGCATGCATTCGGGTCATCAGATCGGGCATGCGCACCAGGCCGAGGGCGGCGATGAACATGAACAAGGCGCCGACTAGCAGCAGTAGTCCCGCCAGCAGATCAATCATCGCGGTGTCCCCCTTTTTCCAGATAGCGAGCGAAGGCGATCGCGGTCAAAAAAGCGGTCAGCGCCAGCACCAAAGCCACGTCGAGGAACGCGGTCTGGCCGCTGAAGAAGGTATAGGCGACGATCAGGCCGACGGTGAGCGAGGCGATCAGCTCCAGCGCCACCACCCGGTCGGGCAGGGTCGGTCCCTGGACCAGACGAAAGAACCCGAGCCCCAGCGAGACGCTCAGAATCAGATACACCAAAGGTTGCAGGATTGAAGAAAACATGCCGAACTCCTAACGCATGACTTCCAGGATGCGCCGCTCGAACTCGCGCAAGCTCTCTCGGGTCGGTTCGTCGCCGTCGAAGTACATGGCGTGAATGTAGAGCACCTTGCGGTCCCGGGAGACGTCGAGGCTCAGGGTGCCCGGCGTGAGCGAAATCAGATTGGCGACAATGGTGATTTCGCCATCCGTTTTCGCCTCCAGCGGAAAGGCGATCACCGCCGGCCGCATGTGATAGGTTGGGGTCAACACATCGTAGGCCACCTTTAGATTGGACTTGACCAGTTCGCCGATGAAGTAGAAGAAAAAGCGGATCAGCCGCGGCACCCGGTCGGCATAGCGGGCGAACTCGGGGATATCGCGCAGGGCGAAGGCCAGCACCAGGTAACCGACGATGAACCCAATCAGCAGATTGGCGCCGCTCAGATTGCCCCACAGCGCGGTCCAGATCAGGGCCAGCAACAGATTCCAGGTCAGGGCGATCATGGCCGTACCCCCAACACCGCCTCGATGTAGCCGGCGGGATCGAGCAACTGGCCGGCGGCGGCTTCGGCCAGGACATAGATGGGCTGGGCGCTGAGGCCGATGATCAGGGTCAGCACCGCCAGCCCGGCGATCGGCAGGTAGAACAGGTACAGGTCGCGACCATGACCGAATTCGGACCGACGCCGGACCGATTCAGGCGCGACATCTCCCGCCGGGGCCGCCTTCCAGAACACCTCGCCCCAGATCTTGACCATCGAATAGAGCGTGAGCAATCCAACCAGCAGGGCCACCGCCACCGCCAGCCACGCCCCGGTTTCCAGACCGGCGCGGATCAGGATGAACTTGGCGAAGAAGCCCGACAACGGCGGCAATCCCGCCAGCGACAGCGCCGGAATGAGGAACAGAATCCCGACCCACGGCGTGTCGCGGTAAAGCCCGCCCAGTTCCTTGAGTTCGTAGCTGCCGCGCAACCGGTACACCAGGCCGCTGACCAGGAACAGGTTCGCCTTCACGATGATGTGGTGCATGATGTAGAACACGCCGCCGACCAGGGCCAGCGGCGTGAACAGCGCCAGCCCGAGAATCATGTAGCCGATCTGGCTGATGATGTGGAAGGACAGGATGCGGCGGAACTCGAACTGCGCCGCCGCGCCGAGCACGCCGGTCAACATGGTCAGCCCGGCCATCCACAGCAGCAGGTGGTGGGTGAACCCGATCTCCTGGGTGAAAATCAGCGTGAAGACCCGAAACAGCGCATACACGCCCACCTTGGTCAACAACCCGGCGAACAGGGCCGACACCGCCACCTGCGGGGTATGGTAGGACGCCGGCAGCCAGAAAAACAGCGGAAAGGCGGCGGCCTTGATCCCGAAGGAAACCATGAACAGGATCGAGATCACCGTCACCAGCCCTTTTTGGCTGTCGTCGATCTGGCCCAGCTTCCAGGCGAGATCGGCCATGTTCAGCGTGCCGGTCAGACCGTAGAGCAATCCGACCGCGGTCAGGAACAGCACCGAGGAGAGCAGGTTGAGGGTGACGTACTTGATCGCGCCTTCCATCTGCGCCCGTTCGCCGCCCAGGATCAGCAGGGAGAAGGACGCGACCAGCAACACCTCGAACCAGACATAGAGATTGAAAATGTCGCCGGTGAGGAACGCGCCGCAGACCCCGGCCAGCAGCAGATGCATCAGGGGGTAGTAGCCGAACTTTTCCAGCTCGCGCGGCACCGAGGCCAGCGAATAGAGCGCGGTGGCGAAGCCGGTGATGGCGGCCAGCACCACCATGATCGCGCCGAACAGGTCGCCGACCAGCACGATGCCGAACGGTCCCGCCCAGTCGCCCATGTGCATGACCAGGTAGCCGTCGCGCCGGGCGGCGTCGAGCAACACGATGCTGGACCAGAGCAGGGCGCCGGTGCCGAGCACGCCGAGCCAGCGTTGCGTCCGCTGCGAGCGCCAGAACGCCAGCGACACCGCGCCGAACAGCAGCGGAATCAGGATCGGTAGAGCAACCTCCGGCCTCATGTGTCGGTATCCTTCATCCGATCCATGTCATCGACCTTGACGACTTCGTAGGCGCGATGGATCAGCACCACGGCGAAGGCCAACACGCCGAAGCTGATCACGATGGCGGTGAGGATCAACGCCTGGGCCAGCGGATCGGCGACCGCTCCGACCGGCGCCGACGCGCCGTCCGGCACCAGCGGCGGCGCGCCGGTGGTGAGGCCGCTGGCGGTGAAAATCAGCAAGTTGGCGGCGTTGCTGAGCAGAATCAGACCGATCACCAGTTTGATGATGGAGCGGCGCAGCATCATGTACAGGGCGGTGGCGTAGAGCGCGCCGACCACCAGCGCCATGATCGTATCCATGCCTTCAGTCCTCCGCTTCGGCCAGGGTGAGCACGATGGTCAGCACCGAACCGACCACCACCAGATAAACCCCGATGTCGAAGAACAGCGGTGTGCTCAACTTCAGCGTGCCAAACGGCGGTAGATAAATCGGCCACCACTGTGAGGTGAAAAACGCCTGGCCGTAAAAAATCGCCGGTAGGCCGCTGAGCGCGGCCAGCGTCAGGCCGATGCCGAACAGATTGCGCGGGTCGACCCAGAGCACCTGACGCGCCGCCTTGATCCCGATCGAGAACAGGTAGAGCGCGATGGCCGCCGCCGCCACCAGCCCGGCGATGAACTCCTCGCGGTCGCACGAATGGCCTTCGCGCGCGATGCGGTCGCACTCGGCCTTCAGCGCGCGTGCGCTGGTGATCGTGTGCGGCGTCATGCGGGTCAGCGTCAGGCCGTCGATCAGCGTGTCGCGCGCGTCGGTCGGCATGTGGGCGAGCAGCAGCTTGCCGCTGGCGGTGCAGTGCAGCGGCACGTGGGCGCCGACGTCCAGCGTCAGCCGCAGCGGCCAGCGCGCCTCGACGCGGTCGACGTAGACCACCTCGGCGCCGTCCAGGGTCGTGAAGTTGCAGGTCTCGCCGACCTCGGCGACGACCGCCGCCAGCACCTGGTGGCGCAAGCCGCGCTGCATGCCTTGGTTCAGCGTGTCCAGCGCCAGCGCGCGCATCACCGGGCCGAGCGCGTAGGGGCGCTCGCCGACGTCGCGTGCCAGGTGCCCGGTTGCCAGCAGCGTGCTGCACAAGCGGTGCGTGGTCGCCTTGGCCAGCCCGAGCCGGGACGCCAGCTCGGCGAGCGACATCGCGCGCCCTTCGCGTGCCAGCACCGCCAGCAGGGCCAGGCTGCGCGCGGTCGACGAGCCGGTGACCGCGGTGTCGGCGCCGGCCGCAGCGGGCACGGTGCTGCCGGGCGCGGCAGCCGGCATGGGGTCTGCCGCAGCGCGCCGCGGGATGGGCGCAGAGGCTGGGGCCGAAGCAGGGGCCGGGGCGGCGATGGAACGGGTGACGGGCATGGTCTCAGGGAAAACCTTGGCGTTCGGAACATTGTGTTCCGAAATCGGCGGCACTAGCATCCGTGCGAACAGCGGATCAAAATGTTCCAGTTTTCTGGTGATCGTTCGGGGCCGGCCTCCCAGGCCGGCGCGGCGGCGGCGGGCGCGGCGGCGCTCGACGAGGTCGACTACATCGTCGTCGGCGCCGGCTCGGCCGGCTGCGTGCTGGCCGCGCGGCTGAGCGAGGACCCGGCCGCGCGCGTGCTGTTGCTGGAAGCCGGCCCGCCCGACCGCTCGTTGTGGATCCACCTGCCGATCGGCTACGGCAAGACGATGTGGAGCCCGACCTACAACTGGTGCTTCCACACCGAGCCCGACCCCGGCATGAACGGGCGGCGCATCTACTGGCCGCGCGGCAAGACGCTCGGCGGTTCGAGCTCGATCAACGGCCTGATCTACATCCGCGGCCAGCGCGAGGACTACGACGCCTGGGCTGCGCAAGGCAACCCGGGCTGGGAGTGGGACGAGGTGCTGCCCTACTTCGTGCGCTCGGAGACCAACCAGCGCGGCGCCAGCGCCTTCCACGGCGACGCCGGGCCGCTCAAGGTGTCCGACATCGGCGGCCGCCACGAGCTGATCGAGGCCTTCATCGCCGGTGCCGGCGAGCGCGGCGTGCCGCGCACCGACGATTTCAACGGCGCGCAGCAGGAAGGCGCCGGCTACTACCAGCTGACGACCTGGGACGGCTGGCGCTGCAGCACCGCCAAGGCCTACCTGCGGCCGGCGCGCAAGCGGCCCAACCTGCGCATCGCCACCGGCGCCCAGGCCACCGGGCTGTGCTTCGAGGGCACGAGCCGGCGCGTGGTCGGCGTCGAGTACCTGCAAGGTGGCGTTCGCAAGCGCGCCAGCGCGCGCGCCGAAGTGCTGCTGGCCGCCGGCGCGATCCAGTCGCCGCAGCTGCTGCAGCTGTCGGGCATAGGCCCCCCGGCGCTGCTGGCCGAGCACGGCATTCCGCTGCGCCACGCGCTCGAAGGCGTGGGCGAGAACCTGCAGGACCACCTGCAGATCCGGCTGATCTACGAGTGCACGAAGCCGATCACGACCAACGACCAGCTCAACTCCTGGTGGGGCCAGGTCCGCATCGCGCTGCAGTGGCTGTTCGCGCGCTCGGGGCCACTGGCGGTCGGCATCAACCAGGGCGGCTGTTTCATGCGCGCGCTGCCGGAGTCGGCCACACCGGACATCCAGTTCCACGTCGCCACGCTGTCGGCCGACATGGCCGGCGCCAAGGTGCACCCGTACTCGGGCTTCACGCTGTCGGTGTGCCAGCTGCGGCCGAGCTCGCGCGGCCATGTGCGCATCCGCAGCGCCGACCCGCTGGTGCCGCCGGCGATGCAGGCCAACTACCTGTCGACCGAGCTCGACCGCCGCACCGCGGTGGCGGCGGTGCGCGCCGCGCGCGCGATCGCCGCCGCGCCGGCGATGGCGCCCTACGTCGCGCGCGAGGTCAAGCCCGGCCCGCAGGCGGCCGACGACGCCGCGCTGCTGGCGTTCTGCCGCGACCATGGGGCGACCATCTTCCACCCCAGCGGCACCTGCGCGATGGGCCCGGACCCGGCGCGTGGCGCGGTCGTCGACGCCCGGCTGCGCGTGCACGGCGTGCAAGGCCTGCGCGTGGTCGACTGCTCGGCGATGCCGACCCTGGTTTCGGGCAACACCAACGCGCCGGCCGTGATGATGGCCGAGAAGGCGGTCGACATGATCCTCGAGGACGCCCGCCAACGCTGAGACGAGACCGCCCCGACCCGGCAAGCCTTACCCACCCGCCGGCGCGTGCCGCCGGCCCCAGCCCGACAGGAGACACCCCATGGCTGCACCGACCCCCCTGGACCGTCGCGGATTCATGCGCATCGCCGGCCGCTACGGCCTGACCTCGACCATGCTGGCGGTGGCCGGCATGGCCGGCCCGCTGACGCTCGAAGGTGTCGGCCGCGCCGCGGCGCAGACCGCCGCCGGGCGCGCCGGCAGCTCGGTCGTCAACCTGAAGTTCGGCGCCGCCGGCTTCAACGAGAACAACCTGAAGATCCAGGAGTCGGGCCAGCTGTGGTTCGCGCAGGAGCTGGAGAAGCGCAGCGACGGCGCGATCAAGGTCGAGTTCATCGGCTCCAACGCGATCTGCAACCAGCTCGACTGCGTCAAGAAGACGCAGCAGGGCATCGTCGACCTGTTCACCGCCAGCACGCAGAACTCGGCCGGCTCGGCGCCGTACTACAACGTGCTCGACTTCGCGTACATGTTCCCGACCCGGGCGGCGCAGCACCATTTCATGTACCACCCGAAGAGCGAGGCCATCCTGCGCGAGCCGCTGCGCCGGCTGCACAACATCCAGTTCCTCTACAGCCACTGCGAGCTGCGCGGGCTGATGATGGGCCAGCGCTTCGCCGACCGGCCGCTGGTCAGCTCGGTCGAGCAGCTCGCCGGCACCAAGAACCGCGTCACCGGCACCCAGCTCGGCCGCATCGCGATGCAGCTGATGAACCTCAACCCGGTGCCGATCGCGTGGGAGGAGACGCTGGACGGCCTCAAGCAGGGCCTGATCGACGGCGCCGAGACCTGGATGGCGGCCGCCGCCTACGCCAACATGGCGCCGGTGCTGTCGCAGGCGGTGGACCTGCGCTTCTTCTGCGGCACCGAGCACACGGCGATGAACTTCGCGACCTTCAACCGCCTGCCGGCCAACCTGAAGGACGTCGTCATGGAGACCGCGTTCGCGGCCCAGCAGTACACCCAGCGCGAGCACGAGCGGGCGCTGGTGGAGGTCGTCGGCGCGGTGGCGAACCCGGGGCCGGACACCGTCTTCGGCCGCCACAAGGTGCGCGTGGCGACACTGTCGGACGCCGAGCTGGCCAAGGCCGAGCGCATGTGCTCGCCCGAGTTCGTCCCGCAGCCCTGGGAGCAGTGGCGCGACCGGCTGAACAAGATGGCCGGCAACATCGACGTCTACAAGGAGATCCACGCCATCGCGCGCGAGATCCCGAAGACGATGGCCGCGGTCGACGTCAAGCCGCGCCGCTGGTGGCAGGCCTGAGCCCGCGCAGCCGCGCCGGCGCCCGCCGCTGACGGCGCGCCCGGCCCGCGCGCCCGCCGCCACGTGCCGCGGGCGCGTGCCACCGACCCCGCGAGGACCTGCCCTTGAAGTACCTGCTGTACCCGCTGCGCTGGCTCGACCGCAACGCCGAGCGCGTGATGATCCTGGTCGCCTACGCGTCGATGGCCGGCATCATCGTGTACGCGGTGTTCGAGCGCTTCGTGATGAAGACGCAGATCCCGTGGAGCTCGTCGATCCCGGTCTACCTGTTCCTGTGGGTGACCTGGATCGGCTGCTCGTACAACGTGCGCAAGCGCACCCACCTCGTGTTCAACGACGTCCGCCTGCGCCTGCCCTACGGCGCGCAGTTCGCGTGCATGGGGCTGGACGCGCTGCTGTGGATAGGCTTCGCGGCCATCGTGCTGGTGTTCACGGTCGAGCAGACGCAGCTCGTGAAGATGAACTGGGCCATCGTGCAGGGCACCGACAACGTCATGCAGTGGTGGTTCTACCTCGCCACCCCGGTGGCCTGGTCGCTGCTGATCGTGCGCGTGCTGCAGAACCTGTGGGACGACATCGGCCGCTGGCGGCGGCGCGAGCCCTTCCTGGTCGACATCCAGGCCGTCGGCCGCTGAGCGCAGGAAGGGGCAGGCGATGGATCAGGGAACGCTGATCGGTCTGATCTCGGCCGGCGTGCTGGTGCTGTTCGTGCTCGGGGTGCCGATCTTCCTCGTCATCGGCTACTGGGTGGTCGGCGTCTCGCTGGCGATCGACTTCACGCTCGCCAACGTCGGTGTCACGCTGTTCGAGGGCCTGAGCTTCTTCGGGCTGCTGTCGCTGCCGCTGTTCATCCTCACCGGCGACCTGATCGCCGCCGCCGGCATCGCGCGCCGGCTGGCCGACTTCGCGCACGCCTGCATGAGCTGGCTGCGCGGCGGCCTCGGGCTGGCGACGATCGGCTCGTGCGGGCTGTTCGCCGCCATCTCGGGCTCGAACTCGGCCACCACCGCGACCATCGGCGGCATCATGCACCCGCTGCTGGTCAAGGACGGCTACGACCGCCGCTTCGCCGCCGCCACCGCCGCTGCCGGCGGCACGGTGGGCATCATCATCCCGCCGTCGATCATCTTCATCGTCTACGGGTTCCTGATGAACCTGTCGATCTCCGACCTTTTCGTCGCCGGCATCCTGCCGGGCGTGCTGATGGTGATCGCGATGCAGACCGTCTGCTGGGCCTGCGCCAAGCGCTTCGGCTGGGGCTCGCTGCAGGCCTTGTCGCCCGGTCGCGTGGCGCGCACCGCCGGCCGCGCCTACCTCGGCTTCGTCGCCATCTTCATCGTCATCTACGGCATCTACTCGGGCGTGTTCTCGCCCACCGAGGCGGCGGCGATCACGGTCGGCTTCTGCCTGCTCGCCGGGTTGCTGGTGACGCGCGAGATCCGGCTGCGCCAGCTGCCCGACATCCTGCTGCGCTCGGGCCAGCTGACCGGCATGCTGGCGCCGATGATCGCGATCTCGATCGTCATGCAGCAGGTGTTCGCGCTGCTCGGTGCGGCCGATGCGGTGGCGGCCTTCGTCGCCTGGTTCGGCGACAGCCCGGTGGTCGTGCTGCTGGTGTGCATGGCGATCGTGATGGCCGCCGGCTGCATCCTCGAGAGCCTGCCGGTGACGGTGATCTTCGCCCCCATCCTGGCGCCGATCGCGATCGCGCACGGGGTCGACCCGGTGCACTTCAGCGTCATCTTCCTGGTCGGCGCGGCGATCGGCTTCATCACGCCGCCGTTCGGGCTGAACCTGTTCGTCGCCAGTGGCGTCACCGGCATCCCGTACTCCAAGCTGGTGCGCTTCGCGGTGCTGTACCTGATCGGGCTGGTGATCGCCTGGATGGTGATCGCCTTCGTGCCGCCGCTGTCGCTGCTGCTGCTGCCGGGGCGCTGAGCGCCGGCCAGGGCGCCTGCCGCACAATGCCCCGCCGAGGCGACGGCGGCGGAGGGGCGAGATGGCGCGCATCGAGCGCCTGCAGAAGATGTCGTTGTGGCTCGAGCGCGGCCAGCGCCTGCGCCCGGCGCAGCTCCAGCACGAACTGGGCGTCTCGCGCGCCACGCTCAAGCGCGACGTCGTCTTTCTGCGCGACCGCGTCGGTGTGCCGCTGGTCTGGGACCGCGACGGCCAGTGCTGGTGCCTCGACCCGAACGACGCCCACGCCACCGGCGCCTTGCCCGGCCTGTGGTTCAGCGCCGAGGAGGCGCACGCGCTGCTGGCGATGCAGCGGCTGCTCGCCGACCTCGACACCGGCGGCCTGCTGGGCCCGTCCATCGCGCCGCTGCGCGCGCGGCTGGCCCGCCTGCTCGACCACGGCGGGCCGCCCGACGCCGACGTGGCGCGACGCGTGCGGCTGCTGGCCCTCGGCGCGCGCCGCGTCAGCCTGCCGCACTTCAAGGCCGTGGGCAGTGCGCTGCTGCGGCGCCGGCGCATCGTCATCGGCTACCGCGGCCGCAGCCGCGGCGAGCGCAGCGAGCGCGAGGTGTCGCCGCAGCGCCTGGTGCACTACCGCGACAACTGGTACCTCGACGCCTGGTGCCATTGGCGCGACGCGCTGCGCAGCTTCAGCGTCGACGCCATCGAGACCGTGCAGGCGCGCGACGATGCGCCCGCCGTCGACATCGACGACGCCGAACTCGACGCCACGCTGGGCACCGGCTACGGCATCTTCGCCGGCGGCGAAGTGCGCCACGCCATGCTGCGCTTCAGCCCGGAGCGCTCACGCTGGGTCGCCGCCGAGCGCTGGCACCCCAACCAGCTCGGGCGCCGGGACGCCGAAGGCCGCTGGCTGTTGACGGTGCCCTACACCGACCCGCGGGAGCTGGTGATGGACATCCTGCGCCACGTGCCCGAGGTCGAGGTGCTGGGCCCGCCGGAGCTGGAAGAGGAGTTGGTGAGACGGTTGCAGCGCGGGCTCGACGCACATGGATAGGCAAGCGCTGGATGAATGAACAGTCTGAGTGCTCCCTCCAAGCTCATCCCTCGAGCCTTTCACGAGCCATCATCTACCAGCCTTCGCACGGCAACAGCGGTCAGTGAACGGCCGTCATGGGGATCGAGCTTGAGCACTGACTACGACGGGTACTTCCAGCGACTGGCGCACCTGCCTGGCGGGATGGCGCCGCACGACTGGCAGCGGGACCTGGCAGGCCAGCAGCACCTAGGCAACCGCTTGATCCGCATCCCCACCGGCTTCGGAAAGACCTTCGGTGTATTGGGCGCGTGGTTGTGGAACCGCGTCGAACAGCGGCGGCAGGACTGGCCCCGCCGGCTCGTCTGGTGCCTTCCGATGCGGGTCCTGGTCGAACAAGTCGTCGCAGAGATCGGGGCCGCGCTGCACCGGTGCGGGAGGTCGGAGCTGCCCGTGAATGCCGTCATGGGTGGTGTCGATGCAGGCGACTGGCACCTTGCTCCTGAGCGAGAAGCTGTCCTCGTCGGTACGCAGGACATGCTGCTGTCGCGCGCGATGAACCGCGGTTACGGTGCCGGTCGAGCCCGCTGGCCGATGGACTTCGGGCTGCTCAACCAGGACTGCCTGTGGATCATGGATGAGGTCCAGCTGATGGACGTCGGTTTGGCTACGTCAGCCCAGCTGCAGGCTTTCCGGGAACAGGACGCGGCGACGCGCGTGTCCTACCGGCCCTGCCGGACCTGGTGGATGAGCGCAACCCTGCAACGCAACTGGATCGGCTCCAGCCCCGAGGCGGCCCTGCATCTTGGCCAGCTTCCAACAACGCAAATCGAGGCCAGTCGGCGGCGCGGTCCTTTGTGGGACGACGTGAACAAGCCGGTTCGTGTGCTGCAGCACACCAAGCCCAAGGAGATCGCCAGTGTCGTGGCCGAGGCACACCAGCGTACCGGGCGCGGCGAACGAGGCCTCACGCTCGTTGTCGTCAATCGCGTCGACGACGCCGTGGAGATCTACGGCGCCTTGCGCCCCTTCTTGGCAGCGGGCAAGGCGCTGCATGGCACCGACCTGCGGCTGATCCACAGCCGGTTCAGGCCGGCCGAGCGCGCCGCATGGCGCGAGTCGTTCCTCAACCGCGGTGCCTGCGCCCCAGGCAACAACCGCATCGTCGTCGCGACCCAGGTGGTCGAGGCCGGCGTGGACATGTCTGCCGCCGTGCTCGTGAGCGCCATCGCGCCTTGGCCTAGCCTCGTGCAGCGCTTCGGCCGTTGCGCCCGCTGGGGCGGCACGGCAGAGGTGATCGTCATCGACTCGCAGCCGAAGGATGCCAAGGCGGCGGCGCCCTACGATAAGGCGCAGATCGACGCCGCCCGCGAGGCCCTCTCGTTGCTCGACGACGTATCGCCGCGCAGCCTGGAGGCGTTCGAGGAGCGCCACCCCGAGCGCCTGCCGGCCCTTTACCCTTACGACCCTGCGCACCTCTTGATGCGCAACGAGATCGTCGAGCTCTTCGACACGGCCGCCGATCTCTCCGGCGCGGACATCGACATCAGCCGCTTCATCCGCTCCGGCGAGGAGCGCGACCTGCAAGTCTTCTGGCGCGATGTCGAACCGAAGGTCAGGGCGCCATCGGCATCGATCCGCCCCGCCCGCGATGAACTTTGCGCGGTGCCCTTCCTGCGCGCGCGCGAGTGGCTGTGCGGCAAGGGGGCGCGGCTGTTGCCCGGCCTGCGCGCCTGGCGCTGGGACTGGGTGGAGGCGGAGTGGGTCGTCGCCGAGCGGCGCACCATGTTTCCCGGGCAGACACTGCTGGTCGCCAGCGACGTCGGTGGCTACGACCGTGAGCAAGGTTGGGATGGGCGCAGCCGCGTGCCGGTAGCCGCAGTGCCGAACGAGCCGACAGCCGTCGGTGCGGCCGACGTGGCCGACAGTGCCGAGGACGACGAGTCGCTCAGCGCGGCATTCGCGTGGCAGACGATCGGCTTCCACGGCGCGCAGGTCGGCCGGCACGCGGCTGCGCTGGCCGACGCGCTGGCGCCTGCGTTGCGCGACCTGCTCGACCTGGCCGGCCGCTGGCACGACGCCGGCAAGGCGCACCCGGCATTCCAGGGCTGTCTCACTTCACACCGCCAAGGGCAAGAGGTTGCCAAGGCGCCGAAGGATGCCTGGCTGCGGCCACGGCAGCTCTATCGCATGCCCGATGGCACGCAGCGGCGCGGCTTCAGGCACGAACTGGCCAGCACGCTGGCTCTGTTTGCGCTGCTGCGGCGCTGCCAGCCGGACCACCCCGCGCTGCTCGGCCCTTGGCGCGAGCTGCTGTCACGCCTGCCCGGGGCCGCGCACGATCTGCCACCCAGCCGCGATGGCGACGCCTCGACGCCTTCGGCGATCGAGCAGGAAGTGCTGGCGACCGACGCCGCGCAATTCGATCTCCTGGCCTACCTGGTGTGTTCTCACCACGGCAAGGTGCGCATGAGCTGGCACGCGAGCCCGGCGGACCAGGCGGCCAACGACGCCACCTTGCGCATCCGCGGGGTGCGCGCCGGCGACGTGCTGCCCGCATTCGAACTGCTCGATGCAAGCGGAGCGCGCCACCGCCTGCCGCCCACGGAGCTGGTGCTGGCCGCCGCCGGCGTGGGCCTCAACCCGCATACCGGGCGCGGGTGGACCGAGCGTGTCCTCCGCCTGCTCGAGCGCTTCGGCCCCTTCACGCTCGCGTGGCTGGAGGCACTGCTGCGCGCGGCCGACCAGCGAGCCACGCGCGAGGCGGGGCTGGCCGATCCCGCGCTCGTGCAGGACAATGGCGACCATGGATTGGCAGGAAGCGATTCGCCGCTGGCGGGCCTTGCCCGAGTCGGAGAAGCACAGGCTGCGCTGGGCGAGCATTCCGCGCAGCGTGGCGCGCAGCTTCGAGTTCGAGGGCGAGCCGGTGGACCTGAAGGCGCTGGAGGCGGAACACGCCCTCCGGCCCATGCCACCCGTTACCTCGAAACCCGCCTCGGAGCGCTGAGCTACCTGGAGTTGGCGCCGCACCTGGCTCGCGCCGCGAGCCAGGTCGAGCAGGCCATCGAGAACGGCGAGTTCGACGCCACCCCCCTCGACGAACAGCTCGTCGCCGATCTGCATCGGCGCCTGTGCGCCGAGCTGACGCCGCAGCTGAGCGGCTGGCGGAAGACCGAAGTCCGGGTCGGGCAGCACGAGCCGCCTGCGCCGCACCGGGTCCTGCTGTTGATGCGCGAGTACGCGCTCGACCTTCAGGCGCGCCTCCAAGGCGAGCCCGGCGGCGAGCACCTGCTCGAAGCCCTCGCGTTTGCCGAGGGTCGGCTGCTGTCGATCCATCCCTTCGCCGACTTCAACGGCCGCGTGACGCGCCTGTTCCTGCGTCTGCTGTTGCGCAGGCTCGATTTGCCGGTGGTCGATCTGCTGCCCGACGACAACGAACGCGAGGCCTACTTCGCGGCGCTGCGCGCGGGTGACCAGCGCAACTGGCAACCCTTGGCCGATGTCTGGCGCTCGCGCTTTGCGGGGAGGCCGTGATGCACATCCACCGGCTCGATGGCTGCGCGCCGACACCGCTGGCGCACTACCTCAAGGCGCTGGGGATTCTCCGGCTGGTGGGCGAGCAGGCAGACGAGGAAGCGCGCGGGTGGTGGGAAGGCGAACGCTTCCTCTTGGCCACCAGGCTTGCTGCAGCAGACATCGAGGAGTTCTTTCTGCTTCGGTATCGGCCGACATCCTTCGTTGCGCCGTGGTCCCGGGGTTCCGGCTTCTATCAAACCGAGGATCCGGGGCTTGCACCTCTCGAGTCGAGCAACGCCCCACGGCTGCAACCGTACCGTGAAGGCATCGCGGCAAGCCGGGTCTACCTTGTCGAGCTCGAGGCCGCCGATGCGCGGGTGCGTTCGATCAAGGCCGAGCCCAAGCAGAAGGGTCGCAGCAAGCAGCAGCGGGACCAGTTGCGACAGTCGCCGCAGTACAAGCAGCGACTGGCAGAGGCGGAGCGCGGGTTCAAGCTGCTCAAGGGCGACTTGATTCCTCGCCTGCGTTCGGCTTGGCGAGGCACTCATCGCGACTGGATGGATGCCGCACTCGTGCTCGATGACGCGCGAACGGCCCGTTTCCCGGCGCTGCTCGGCACCGGCGGCAACGACGGCCGACTGGACTTCACGAACAATTTCATGCAGCGGCTAGGTGACGTGTTCGACCTCTCGTCGGCATCGGCAACGCCCAGGGCAACCGCCGCGCCATGGCTAGCCTCTGCCCTTTGGGGCACGCCGGTAGAGGGCTGCCTGCCAGACCGCGCCGTGGGTCAGTTCCTCCCCGGCACCGCTGGCGGAGCGAACAACGTCAATGGTGCCGAGGGCACGAGCCTCCTCAACCCCTTCGACTTCATCCTGACGATGGAAGGTTGCCTCTTGATGCGGGCCCATGCCGCTCGCCGACTCGACGTGCAGGGCGCATCGCGCGCGGCGGCACCCTTCGTGGTCGCGGCGAACGCAGCGGGCTACGCCAGTGCGGCCGAGTCGGACGAGAGCGCGCGCGGCGAGCAGTGGATGCCACTGTGGGCGCAACCCATGACCCTGGCCGAAACGCGCAGGTTGTTCGCAGAGGGCAGAGCGCAGCTCGGGCACTCGACCGCCGCCCAGCCGCTGGATCTCGCACTGGCCGCAGCGCGGCTCGGTGTCGCACGCGGGGTCAACGCATTCCAGCGATTCGGCTACATCGAGCGCAACGGACAGAGCAATCTCGCCGTACCGCTGGGCCGCTTCGACGTCCGCGTGTCGAAGTCCATGCTGCTCGACTGCCTCGACGACATCGCACCCTGGACCGCGCGGCTTTACCGCGCGTCAGCGGACGACGACGCCACTCTGCGCTTGCGGCAGGTCGCCCGACGTCTGGGCGACCGCCTGTTCGACTTGACGCAACGAAGCGACGAGCCGGCGCGCTGGCAAGACCTGTTGGCACTAATGGCGGAAGTCGAAGCCGTCATGAAGACCGGCAGCGGCTTCAAGGCGCAGCCCATCCCGGCGCTGCGGCCCGAATGGGCCCAGGCCGCAGACGATGGCTCGGCCGAATTCCGCCTCGCGCTTTCGTTCGCGCTGCAGGCACGCGCTTTCAGGCGCGACGACGGCCGCCCACTGGACGCCATCCGCCGCCACTGGCTGCCCCTTGACCAGAGCCGCCGCCGTCCTCGCTTTGCGACCACCGGTGACGCCATGCGGCAACGGCTCGATCGGCGGCCCGAGGTCGTCATGCACGGCCGCAGCGGCATCGACGACGCCGTAGCGCTCGTCGAACGCCGGCTGGTCGAGGCCGCGGGCAACGGCCACCGCGGATTCCCGCTGCGACCCGCGCCGCGCGCGTTCGCGCATCTGGCCGACCTGGCAGCTTGGCTCGTGGGCCGTGTGGACGCGGACCGCACGCTGCTGCTTGCACGTGCCTTGATGGCGTTGGAAGGCCACTCGTGGGCCGAACAGATCGTGCCGATCGCGAACCCGAACACGACCACCCACGCCGAGTGGCCCGACGATGCATGGCTCGCCGTGCGCTTGGCCCACCTGCCGTGGAAGCTGCCCAATGGCCGCGAGGTGGCATGCGACCCCGCCATCTTGCGCCGGCTCGCCGGCGGCGACGCTGGCACGGCGGTTGAACTCTCGTTGCGCCGGCTTCACGCCGTCGGCGTGCGCGCGAGTGTTCGAGTGGCGATCGTCGCACCGCCCGTCGCGCGCCGCTGGGCCGCGGCACTGGCATTCCCGATCACAGCCTCCACCGCCGCGCGCCTTGTGCGCCGGCTCGACCCTTCCTTCGCCCAGGAGCAATTGGCATGACCGTCGATCTGACCGCCCTGCAATCCGTCCCCCGCCTGCTCTTCGCCATCGCGCTGGCGCCGCTGCAGGGCCAACGCTTCCAGCCGACCGGCTTTCCGGGGCTGGGTGCCGCGACCTTTCGCTCACCGGCCGGTGATGGCTTGCTCGTCGAGTCGGCGCAGAGCGTCGCGAACTGGCTCGAGCGGACCGTCTGGGACGAGGCACGCAGCGATGTCGTCGAAGACGCACTGGGAATCTCGCATGTGCGCGTGCAAAGGCCCGACGGCTCCTTCCTCACCGATACGATCCTCGAAGCGCATCGGTTGAACAGCCCGTACCTGCTGGAGACCAAGGACAAGCGCTTTCTCGAACGCCTGCGGAACGAGCTGGGCGGGCTGGAGACCGGCCCGGTCGACCGGAAGACGCTGGCGCAGGTGCTGCTGAAGCTCGACGTGGGCTCTCTGCTGCATGGCGTGTTCATCGCGAAGAAGGAGCTTGCCGGTGGACGCCTGCGGCTTGCCCGCGCGCTCTCGGCGTTCGTCGAAGCCGACGGCGTGCGCATCGCCGCATCCGGCGGAGTCAAGAACGACCACGTCAACCCTTCGGGCGACACGAAAGCGGGGTTCGGCAACGTGCCCTTCGCGCGCGACGAGTTCACCGCCGAGCGAATCACGCTCTATGTCAATCTCGACCTGGCGCAGATTCGCGGCTATGGGCTTGGTGACGAAGCCACTGACCTGCTGACCCTGCTGGCCCTGTACAAGCTGCGCCGGCTCGTTGACGCACCCCTGCGCCTGCGCACCGCATGCGACCTGATGCCCGCGGGTGACGGCGTCAAGGCTACGTCACCCGCCGGCTTCGAGCTGCCGGGTCGCGCCGTGCTCGGTGCCGCACTCCGCGCGGCGATCGACAAGTGCGCCGGCATGATGGAAGTGACCACGGCGACCTTCGGCGACAAGCTCGAAGCCGTGGAGGAGAAGGCCCCGGTCGACGGCGCCGACGACGACAGCGAAGACCCGGCGGCTTGATCCATGCCGACGCTCGTGCTGCGCTTCCCGGGCCGGCGCTATCACGCCACGCCATGGGGGCACCATGTCAACGAAGGCCTGATCGAGTGGCCGCCCTCGCCGTGGCGCTTGCTGCGCGCGCTGCTCTCGGTGGGCTACTCGGCGCTCGGCTGGCCGGCTGCGCTGCAGGAACCTTGGCGGTCTGAGCCACCGGCCCAGGCACGCTCGCTGATCACCAAGCTGGCCGGCGTGCTGCCCACGTACTCGCTGCCATCCGCCACCGCCGCGCACACGCGGCACTTCATGCCGGTCGCCCGGTTCAAGGGCCCACGCGAACACACGACCCTGGTCTTCGACACCTGGGCTCAGATCGAGGCCGGCGAACTGGCCGTCACATGGGATGTTGCGCTCACTGCGGAAGAGACGACCCTGCTGGACGCGCTGGCCTCGCGGCTCGGCTATCTGGGCCGATCCGAGTCATGGGTCGTTGCGCGGGCGAGGTGCGACGCCGAAGCCTCGACCGGCGGGAGCGAATGCCGCCCTTGCCACGGCGACGAAGCAGCACTGCGGCCCGGGTGGGAGCAGGTCTCGCTGCTGGCGCCGGAGCCGCACGACACCTATCGGGTCTGGCGCGCGCAACGCCTGGAACAAGCGCTCACCGCGCTGCCGGAGATCGCCCTCCCGGAGAAGGCGAAGCTGTCGCGCAAGGATCGGCAGGCGAGCGAGGAGCGTGAGGCCGAGAGGCAAAGGGCGCAGGCACCGTATCCGTCGGACTTGCTGGCTTGCCTCCAGGTCGACACCACCTGGCTGCGCGGTCACGGCTGGAGCCAGCCGCCGGGCACGCGGCGTGTTCTGTATTGGAGGCGCGCCGACGCGCTGCGGGCCTCCCCGACCGCACCCGCCGCCCAAGCACCGAAGCACGGCGCAGGCCGCGTCCCCTTCGTGCTGCTGTCGCTGAGCAGCGGCTCGGGGAACAACCATGCCCTGCCCTCGCTCACGCGCTCCCTGCCCCAGGGCGAGATGCTGCACCGGCAGATGGTGGCTGCGCGGTTTCGGCTCGCGCCCGATCGGCACTCACCCGTACTGACAGGCTGCGACAGCGCAGGCCGGGCACTGCGTGGCGCCCATGATCACGCCCACGTCCTCTCGCTCGACCTCGACGGCGACGGCCACATCGACCATCTGCTCGTCTGGGCCAGCGCCGGCATGGACGCGCTGGACCAGATGGCACTGCGGATGACGCGAGGCACCTACACCAAGGGAGGCGTCGGTGCGTTGCGCCTCGCGTGGTCGTGCGTCGGCGGTCTCGAGGAGATGCAGCGCATTCCCTCGCCTTGGGGCGACGCGCTGCGCAAGACGCTCGGCAAAGCGACAGTGTGGTCCAGCGCCACGCCGTTCGTGCCGCCGCGGCACCCCAAGAAGAGCGGCGCCAACAGCCTCGAAGGACAGGTGCGCGCAGAGTTGTCGTCGCGCGGGCTGCCGCAGCCGGAACGACTGCAGTGGCTGGACCCGCGCCACGACGACGTAGCCAGGCGAATGCGGCACTTCGTGCGCGTGCGGCGGCAAGGAAATCCGCCGCCGGTGGCCGCAGGCTTCGCGCTGCGCCTCACGTTTGCCGAGCCGGTGACGGGCCCGCTTTGCCTCGGCTATGGCAGCCACTTCGGACTGGGCCGGTTCGAGTGCGAACCGGGTGATCAACGCTCGGTCAACGCCCCACCCACTCCCTCGCCGTCATGACCTCCACCCCCAACCCCGCCGGAAAGTGCCTGGCGTTGCCCGTGACCACCGGGCACGCCGCCACGCGGGCGGCGGCGAAGAAGGGCCAGTCGTCGGGGTCGGGCAGGGGCGGCACGCCGGCATACGCGGGCACGACAACCCAGTCGGCCACCCGCTCGATCAGGGTCAGCAGCTCTGCGCTGTACTCGGCGCGGATGCGCAGGCGCGGTCGGGGCAGCACGTCGCGGTACTCGGCCACGATGTCGGCACACACCACCGGGCGCAGCTGGCCCGCCAGGATGGCCCTCACCACCTGCCAAGGCGGGCCGGTCGTGCCCATCAGGCCAGACACGAGCACGTTGGTGTCAACGACGGCGCGCATGGCGCTTCGGCGCGGGCTCGGCAAGCGCCAGGGGCGGCGGCGGGCTTGCGGCGGCGCGAGCCGCTCGCTGCGCGCGGCGCTCACGGCGCACCGCATCGATCTCCGCCTGGATTTCCTCGTCCGTCAGCAGGCTGGCGCCGGTGGCCTGCGCGTCGGCCTGAATGGCGTCGACGAGTTCCGCCATGCGGCTCAGCCGCAGGGCCCTGAGGCGGTCTTCGACGGCCTGCGGCTCGGTGTGAACGAGCAGGGCGAACGGCTTGCCGTTGCGCGTGATGACGAACTCCTCGCCGGCCTCCACGCGCTGCCAGATCTCGCCGGACTTCTCGCGCAGCTCGCGCACGGTGACGTAGTCCATGGGCTTTCCTTCGGAACTCGATTGCGTACGCAATTGTAGGCCGATCATGAACGAAAACGTGCCGCTCACCGACGCTCCGGTCGCCGAAACGCCGGCCATCCAGGCGCCGCTCCCCCTCGACGCCCCGCCGCTGCCCGCCGGCGTGCCGCTGCTGCCCGCACGCATGCTCAACGAGTACGTCTACTGCCCGCGGCTGGCCTACCTCGAGTGGGTGCAGGGCGAGTGGCGCGACTCGGCCGACACGGTGGAAGGCCGGCACGTGCACCGGCGCGTCGACAGGCCACGCGGCCAGCCGCCGGCGGCCGATGCCACCGCGGCCGACGAAGGCGAGCGCGAGCGCATCCACGTGCAATCGCTGGAGCTCTCCTCGCACCGGCTCGGCCTCGTCGCCAAGCTCGACCTGGCCGAGTTCGACGGCCGGCGCGCGGTGCCGGTGGACTACAAGCGCGGCAAGCGCCCGCACGTGGCACGTGGCGCCTACGACCCCGAGCGCGTGCAGCTGTGCGTGCAGGGCCTGCTGCTGGAGGAGCATGGCTACGAAGCGGGCGAGGGCGTGCTGTACTTCGCCGCCTCGCGCGAGCGCGTGCGCGTGCCCTTCGACGACGAGCTGCGCGCCGCCACCCACGCCGCCGCCGCCGGCCTGCGCCTGCTGGCCATGGGCGGGCAGGTGCCGCCGCCGCTCGAGAACAGCCCCAAGTGCACGCGCTGCTCGCTGGCGCCGGTGTGCCTGCCCGACGAGGTGCATTACCTGAACACGCAGCAGACGCCGCCGCGCCCGCTGGCCGTGGCCGACGTGCCGGCGCTGCCGCTGTACGTGCAGGCGCGCGGCGCCAAGGTGGCCAAGAGCGGCGAGGTGCTGGAGGTCTCCGTCGACGACGCGAAGGTCGCCGGGGCGCGGCTGGCCGAAGTCTCGCAGGTGGTGCTGCAAGGCGGCGTGTACCTCACCACGCCGGCGTTGCACGAGCTGATGGCGCGCGGCATCCCGGTCACCTGGCTGTCGCATGGCGGCTGGTTCCTGGGCCACACGGTGGGGCTGGGGCACAAGAACGTCGAGCTGCGCACGGCGCAGTACCGCGCCAGCTTCGACGCCGGGCACTGCCTGCGGCTGGCGCGCGCGCTGGTGGCGGCCAAGGTGCGCAACCAGCGCACGCTGCTGCGGCGCAACTGGAAGCGCGGCGACATGCCCGACGAGCTGCTCGCCGCGTTCCGCCACGACATCGACGCCGCCGGCCGCGCGCGCGACCTGCCGCAGCTGCTGGGCATCGAAGGGCAGGCCGCGGCGCGCTACTTCGCCCACTTCGCGCAGATGCTGGCGCGCCCCGAGGGCGGCACGGACGGCGACTGGGCGTTCGACTTCGAGCGCCGCACGCGCCGCCCGCCGGCCGACAGGGTCAACGCGCTGCTGTCGTATGCGTATTCGCTGCTGACCCGATCCGTGGCGGCGACGCTGACCGCGGTGGGCTTCGACGCCTACCGCGGCTTCTACCACCAGCCGCGCTACGGCCGCCCGGCACTGGCGCTGGACCTGATGGAGCCGTTTCGCCCGCTGCTGGCCGACTCGGCCGTGCTCACGGCCGTCAACAACGGCGAGGTCGCGCCGGGCGAGTTCGTGGCCGCCGGCGGTGCCGTCAACCTGAACGAGGCGGGGCGGCGCGCCTTCATCGCCACCTTCGAGCGCCGGCTGAGCCAGGAGGTGACGCACCCGCTGTTCGGCTACGCCGCACAGTACCGGCAGGTGGTCGAGATCCAGTGCCGGCTGCTCGGGCGGCACCTGCTGGGCGAGATCGCCGAGTACCCGAACTTCACCACGCGCTGAGCGCCGGCGATGGACGACGAGCACCTGTACATCGTCACCTACGACATCGCCGACGCGCGGCGCTGGCGCGCGGTGTTCAAGCTGATGCACGGCTACGGCGAGTGGCTGCAGCTATCGGTGTTCCAGTGCCGGCTCACGCGCAGCCGCAGCGTGGACCTGGTGGCGCGGCTGCAGGCCAGCATCGCCGCGGCCGAGGACTACGTGATGGTCATCGACGTGGGCCCGGCGCAGAATTGCGCGCCGCGCGTGCAGAGCATCGGCAAGCAGGGGTTCGTGGCGATCGAGCGCAAGCCGGTCATCGTGTGAGATCCCCATGCCGCGTGGCGACGCTGCCGGCCCGCCGGCGCTGGTGCGAGCGCTGTCGCGACGAGGCCGCACGGCTGCAGCGCTCGCGCGCGAACGTTCCTTGAAAATTCAACGACTTACGGCTTGCCGCCGGCCCCGGCGCCGGTGTGGTCGGCACGCCGCCGACGCGGCGGTGCCGACCGCTCGCGCCCATGCCGCACAATCCGCGTCGGCGCTTGCCGGCGAAGGGCGCCGTCTTCCGGGGCTTCGTGCC
>JRYF01003954.1_pt1 | contig 33087 bp, 36 predicted proteins | sample 235331 | NCBI WGS metagenome assembly JRYF01 (sample SAMN03074217, study PRJNA261475) | activated sludge metagenome | biome: Wastewater Treatment Plant; feature: Wastewater; material: Activated sludge; isolation source: activated biomass of a wastewater treatment plant treating hydrocarbon... ...
CGTGCAGGCAGGCAAACTGCTTGATATCCAAACACGTGACAACATCGTGATCGGTCATGGCACGCGTTGGACTTCAATGAAAGAAAGGGGCCTCGGCTTCAGCTAGGAGACGCCATGTCAACGCCAATGCAATGGACTCCCGACCCCAATCTCTAACCACTCAATTCAACAAGGAGCATTTCATGTCATATCACTCTGAACATCAACGTATGCAACCCGTGCTTGACCTGGCACGTCAACTCGATATTGCCACCAATCCGAGCCTGCAAGCCATCTTCGAAGCAGGAAACGGAGGCTTTCAGGTTTGGTGCCTCCCGCAGGACCGTCCACAAGGCTGGAGCGGGATCATGATGCATCCCGGCGCGTTCTCCAAACCCTGTGAATATGTGGGGAGTGTGCATTGGAAATGGGATGATGACAAAATTGTGGCGCTTGGACTTGAGACAACTGCCTATGCGTTAGCGGAACAAAAGCCAGACGAGTACTGCACTCTGAAGGAGATACCAGAAGGCTTCGACCGCNNCATCGAATGGCTCAAGGAAAAAGTAACCTGGTTGTTTGAAACCGCCGGCGTCCCGCTCCCACCATTCGAGCACGAACAAACATCCCTGTCCAATCCTGAACCTTTCCTTCTGGCATATTATGAGGCAGCGAATGACGAGTACGTAGTGATTGTTTCGCCCTCATCCGATCCCAAGCAGTTCTGCCGGGCGGGATATCAACTGATATGCACGCTTGAAATCGGGAATGCCGCGGACTTTCCGATAAACGTTATCCTGCGTCCAGATCATGAGTTCTTGAAAGCGATACTTGATCCGAGCCGGACTCCGTTGGTTGGCCACTCCCAAAAGATCGAAAGGTCTGGAGAAGATGAATGGCTTGAAGGCGCCTATGAAGAGCGAACCAACGTCGAAATCGAAGTATGAGGTATTCCAAGTTTGATATTCCATCCGATCCATACCAGGATTGGTCGGTGGCAACCTGGAAACCCGGCTGCATTTGCTTCGGCATTGCCATATCACCTAATCGGTCAAAACATAATCCGTAGCTCTTCACCACTTACACGCCCCGGTCCATAGACCGGGGCGTGTCTGTTTAATCCAAACTATTTCAATCAAATTTCAGGAGGTACATACCCACTATGACTAACACAAGCTCTCCCTCCATCAAGGCTGAGATTGTTTCAGCGCCGGCCATCAGCAACATGACAGTTACCCCGGTCGGCAGGAATATGTTCAGTCTCAACCTCAACGTGGTTCTGGTGGTCCGTTTCCCCGGTGTCGGTGAGGGCGTCGAACAGAATGAACTGCTGGTATCCACTGCAGTCCAGCATATTTCTCACGACACGCCGATCAGTTCTTCCGAATTGATGTATGCGAACGGTGAGACGCCGGAAGCCGGTGGTGAGTCGTCCGCTTTCAGCGACTTCGTACGTGTTCACAGCTATCCCCCACCCTCCCGTCAGGTGCTGTCGGATTGGGTACAAAGTCAACAGTAACTAGGCGAAGGTGAACCATGCAAATTTCGTTTGACATTTCAGCGCTTGTCGCTACAAACCATCCAAAGATGTATTCACTGACACTCTCCCGCCCCTAGTGGGCACAGAGTTTGGCGCTAATAGCGCCACAACGTTGGCCTGTGTCGAAGGCTCTACTCCGCCACAGAGGCCGGAGATACATGATGGTCTGTGCTTGAACACGACCATACGATCCATAGCGGGCACGAGAGCAGATATTACTTGCTCCGTTTGCATCCCGATGAATCACAGCACCACAACGAGGACAGACATAGACCCGTCCTTGTGGTGCTCTGTTCGCAACCCGCTTGCAACAACTGCATGTGCGAGTGGAATAGTCTTCCGGAATGTAACCAGTTTGTATACCGCACTCTGCTGACTTGTAGGCAAGGTACTTGACGAATTGACCATGCGGCCATTGGCTGATCTTCTGGTTTGAGTTGGTACTGAGATTGACCCCGTTTTGTACGTCCCGCACATCCCCGACCACGATCGTCTTCACATCATGTGCCTCGCAAAACTCAACCACTTGACGGCTGGCTTTGTGCAGGATGTCTCTCTGCTGGCGGTACATTTTGGCACTGGCTTTAGCTTTGCTTTTCGTCAACCTGCGATGGCGTTTCGATCCCGGCTTGCAGCGTGAGATAAGAGAGTCAAGTGCGGCATGGCGTTTGTTACGCAACCGTTTGACCGAACGCAACGCTCGACCACTGACAACCAGCGCATTTCCCCCTTCTGTGACCACTGCGGCGATATTGACTTCCCCTAAATCCACACCCGCTATCTGTCCACTCTCTTTAGGAGGTGGATTTGCCGTTCCAGTGTCGATGGTCAGGCACAGTTCATAGTGGTCGGCTCGCCAAGTCAGTTCTGCCCTGCAGACATCCGCCTCAATGTATTCAGCAGGAACAAGTAGTGTCAGTGCTTGACGGTTTTTTCCGTTCGAGAGAAGGAGCTGACCGTTGTCAAGCAAGTGAATTGCAGCCTGCTTCCAAACCACCGTCTGATATCTTTTGGGATGATAAGGATAGCGAACACTTGGATCAGACTTGCGAAGTGTACGAGTGGCATCTACATTGGCTTCCAGCTTTTCAGCTAGGGCCTGAATGCTCTGGGAATGCAGGGCATACTGCCCTTTGAACATCTTCCTCAAGTCCCTCGCTGACAGCCACTTCCCACTTCGGCTTTCGATATGAGCATGGAGCAGGTCCGTCCAACAGCGCCCAGCCTCTTCACGTAGGAACAGACACAGAGCTTCCTGTTGAGCAGAGAGCTGGTGCAAGGGGAGGATGCGAACAATGCAGGTGGTGTGCTTGGAACGATAGCCCATCTTATATGCCGTGATGAAAGGATCAACAATATGATATGAATTATAGCACAAATGTTCTGAATTATTTGGGGCACTTATATCCCGCTGGTAAAGCTGGCAGGCATTATGGGCTGGAGTTGTAAAAGTACTTCAACCCAAAATTGCACGACCCCATGAAACGCCAATCAATTCACTCGAATTGATGTATGCAAATGGCGAGAAGTCAGAGTCTGGTGGTGAGAGTGCTCCTTTTGGGAACTTCGGACACGTCCACAGCTACCCTCGTCTTCTCGTCATATGCTATCCGAATGGGTTCAAAATAAACAATAACCATAAGCCAGAAAATGTTGTCAGTAACAATTTAACTGACAAGGAGGATTCATGAGTTTACAACAATCGTTTTACTCCGAGATGTTTGCCGGGAACGACGCAGAAGCATCCTACACACCGGACGGGCGCTTCGTCGTGAAGTTCACAGCGTACTGGTCCAGGCACGATAAAGAGAAGCTAGGGTTTGACTGTGTGGTCTGGGGAAACAAAACTACCAGCGAAAATCCAACCCCAGATGAACTTGGGGTAATGGCTACTTACGCATCGTGTGTAAAAAGTGGTGACAGAATCCTGGTCCGTAGACGGATTAAGGGCACAGAGAGCGGAAAGCCTCGCACGTGGGAGGACAGGGAGAAGAGAGTCCACGCCGCTTATCTTGAGTTGGTTGTCTTCGAGCTTTCCATCACTCAAGCCAAGGCAGACCGTCCGGCAAAACCATCGTCTGCCTCCATGCCTGTTGCAGAGGAAGAAACTGGAGAAGAAAGGTTGACGCGCACACCAGTGACCGCACCAACTACAGTGCAACTCAAAAATGTATTCACCAACTACGTTTCGAAAATCCAAAATTAATCGGAGGTGTACCATGACAAAAAACAAAAATCAAGCTGTAATCCCATCGGCGGCACTCAGCCGCGCGTTGAATATTGTCAGCCGCGGCGCCGGCAGGGATGGTCTCTATGAAATGATGCAAGTGGATGTCAGGAACGGGACCCTGACCGTCCGATGCTTCAATGGAACGATGGGTGTATCCGTTCAGACCGCTGTGGAAGACCAGGGTTCCGGCATCGATGCGATGATCAATGCGCAGGCATTGGTCAGCCTGGTTTCCAACATGAGCGGCGCTGTCACCATCCTGCAGGATGCGCGAAAGGGATTGAAGGTCGAGTGTGACGCGGTCAGCGTATCGCTCAAGGGAACACAGGCTGGCACTCTCCCTGAACTGGAAGATGGCAAAGCCAAAGATGTATGTTCCATGTCCGGCGAGGCATTGATCGGAGCATTGCAGGTCGCCGTAAGCGCGCACACCGACGACAAAAGCCCGGTTCTCAATGGCGTCCTGTTCGAGGTCTTGGCCGAAAGACTGATAACCATGGCGGCGGACGGTATACAGGGCGCGATGTATGAGGCGATCATCGAGAGTGGCGAGCCGACCAGATTCCTGCTTCCCTTGGCATTTGTCCATTGGATGCGCAATATCCCCTCCGGCGCCAGGGTCACCATCAAGGAAGGCAAGAATCGCATCGTCGTGGTTGCCGTGGATGGCAACAATACGATCACCATGGCTTCGCCCACGGGTCAACACCAGAACTATCCAGCGCTGCAAACGATCTTCAACGGTGTGTTCGCCGAAGACAAGGGTGTCCGCTTCTCGATGGAAGCCTCGGCTTTTTATGGCGCCGCACGTCACGTCAAGGCGCTTGGCGCACAAAGCGTTCACCTGTTTACCGAGAATGGGAATCTCTGCGCGAGCGCGAAGGGCGATCTTGGAAAATTCCGCAGCGTTGTTGGATCGACCAACGAGGAAGTTTCCATCCACCTGAATCCCAATGTCATTTCCAACAGCGTCTCCCTGCTGGAAGCCCCCGAGATGGTTTACAACGGGCCCAAAGCTCCGCTTGGAGCTGTGGAAGGCGCATTGCGTTTTATCTTCATGCCATTGGTCGTGGCTGAGGCTAAAGAAACCGAGACAGAAGAGTCATCATCGGAGGAATCGGAATCAGAGCCGATCACCGTGGATGTCACCGAACCGGTCGCGGCGTAATTCGGTTTACTCCTCTCCCCCATTCTCAGGTTGCTACAATTGATTTGAGAATGGTGCGTAATATAATGACTATGCGAAACAAGGTAATCATGCACGATGCCAAGCAAATCAATGAAATCGAACAGGCTATCGAGTGTCCGTTATGCCAACGCACAGGCGCTGTGCCATCCAGGCATGTCATGTTCGAGGGATCAAGACACACAACGCAATGCAAATTATGTTGGGGCGTCGGTTACCTCCCCCCTCTCGTTGTGTTGGTCGAAAACCATGCGCGCCTGGCGGCATACTATTGGACGTGCACGTGTGAGATCAAGTTCGATGGGTTGACCTACGAGCGACTTCACCCGATCAATCACGATCACTGCCTCAAATGCGGCATGATGTCGGATCTCGGGAAAAGGCCGTTGATCGGGTATGTCCAGGCGTGCCATCAACACTTTTACAATCTGGACCTGGACATCATCCAGCCCGAACTGACTCACACCTGAGTTGATAATCAAACACTTATCGCAAAATCCCCCGGTTTATACAGCCGGGGGATTTTGCATACCCAAGGAGGTTCTTATGGCAATAACTGCCAAACTGAATGGGACTGCAAGCAAGTTCCAGACGCAAGACTTTACGCCTACAGAGTGGGCCGCTGCTGAAGAGAAAGCAAAGATCGCCAACAAAATGACACGATTCATCCTGGGCGGCTTCCAGCAGGGTTCCTTCACCAAGGCGATGTACCAGCGCCTGAGCAATATGTTTGGCCACATCGCCCATTACAACATCAACGGTTTCTACGAGACGTGGTTCTCTAACATCAAAGCCTGCCGCGATTGGGCGGAACACATCACAGGCAACTGGCTTTCAGGCATGGGTGATCCCAGGTTCACCTGGTCCGATGTCGAAAAGGCATTGATCCAGTGGATGAAGGATAACCAGATCGCCGAACAACTTGACGAGTTGTATCGGCTCGATGTCGAGCAGAAGGAACTGGCACTACTGCATGCGCTGCAACGGAAACATGCCCCACAAGAATCCCTTCCGCAGGTTGATGAAGTGGCTCTTGTGCCCGTGGAGATCCCTGCATCGCAACCTGCGGATCACCAGCTGTCGTTGTTCTAGAGGATGGATGATGCAATCGATCGTTTCCTACCCGGTTCGCGGCGAAGGTGGAAATGCCAGGTGGCGGGGTAACGTTGCTCCTCAATTGATTGAAGACCTGATCGACCAATTCCACCCGGTCAGCGTGGCCGACCCCATGATGGGATCGGGGACAACTCCGGATGTATGCAGGAAGCTGAATGTCAGGTGCTGGGCAACCGATCTTCACCAGGGTTTTGACCTCCAGAAAGGTGAACTGCCCGTGGGGTTCGAAATGTGGTTCTACCATCCACCGTATTGGGACATCATTCCCTACAGCGGAAACATGTGGGCATCGAAGCCGGATCCGCGCGATGGGTCACACATCCAGGACTACAGTGAGTTCATTGCCTGGGCGAACGAGAACATATATCGCATGTACGAGGCGCTTCCACAAGGCGGACTGATCGCCACTCTGACGGCGGACGTTCGCAAGAAGGGCATTCTGTATCCGATCCCGATGGACCTGGCCCGATATGGCGAGACCGTCGCCACCGTGATCAAGGTCCAGCACAACACGATGTCTTCCCGCAAGCAGTACGCAAACCACAACTTCGTTCCGATCCAACACGAAGTGCTGGTGATCACCCGCAAACCGAAGTCCGTTGCATCCTACTGGAATTTCTCAGGCACACGGACCGTTCACTTCGAATTCGATCTGCGTACATTCGACAAAGCCTCCTGGCCCGCACTTGTACTGGCTGGTTTCAGCGAGGCAGGCGACTCCCCCACCCCACTGCCGGCTCTCTATGAGGCGATGCAGAAGTACGCCCGCACGAAGACCGCCGAACAGAACGGGATCGACTGGCGCGCCCAGGTGCGGCGGATTCTGCAAACCTACGCCTGCTTTGAGCAGGTCGAGTATGGGGTCTGGCGGCTGAACAAAAGCCTGGCTCCCAGCACCCGCAGGGTATTCAACAATGAAACCAATTGATGTGTCTGCAGACACGGAAAGGAAAGACTCACAGCATGCAAAATCAACATACAAAGAACAGTTACATGATTGCAGAACAAACCGCAACCACCGGGATCTTGAGCGATATGAATGTCGAGCTCATCACCGAAGAGTCCGCCCTCAAATGGCAGCAACGCGAAAAAGAAAGTTATAATTTGGTCATGCCGCTCACTGCCTTGGATCTCCCCCCTGAAGAACTGAAGAAATATCGCCCGCTGGAAGCCATCCGCCGGCGCAGGGCGAAACAGGCTGCGGAAATTTCCAGCCGACGTCGGCGCGCCATGCTGGCCGCCCGCAAAGCCGCCCAACTTCTCAAAACCGAATTCGGCGCAAAAGAAGTCATTTTATTTGGCTCACTGGCGCGGCGCGTGGGCTTCACACTCTGGTCGGACATTGATCTGGCATCCCGCGGCATCCCCTCCGAGCGATACCTGACGGCCATGGATACCGTTCTGCATCTGCATCCCGAGTTCAAGATAGATCTGGTGGAACTGGAGACCTGTCTGCCCGCCATGCGCAAAAGCATCGAAGAAGAGGGTAAGCCCCTATGAAGGATGAAGAAATCACCGGGTTGGTCAGACGCATCCGCCAGGAATTGGATGAACTCCAGCGGGTGCAGGGACGTGTCAATGATGGGTGGGAACGCTCACGACGCTCGAATGACGATTATTACCTTGATGGCGTGGCATTGAACCTGCATGGCCTGTATTCGGGCGTTGAGCGCATCTTCACTCATATCGCTGAAACCATCGACGGTGAATTGCCGCATGGGGAAGACTGGCACAGGCTCCTATTGGGACAAATGAAGACCGAGGTCCCCGGCCTACGTCCGGCTGTCATTTCAATCAAAATGGGAGAGTTCCTGGATGAACTGCGCAGGTTCCGACACGTTGTTCGCAACGTATATACCCACCACCTTGATCCTGTGCGGCTTGGAAAACTCGTCAAAAGGTCCACTGAAAACTTTGCACAACTCCATGCAGAGATATCCGCCTTTGCTGCATTTCTTGAACAGTAGTATGAGGCTGTCCGAGGGGTATGGAAACAAGCAAGATGGTCGGCGACGCCCTTGAAGGCGCAGCCTAAAAACGCATTCTGACTCAGCTTCGTCAAGCGTAAGGCCATCCCTGCATCACTGATGGGATTGACCGCCCGAGCAGCAGCATGAATTCTCCTCTGCCGGCGAACATCCCAGAGCATTGAGCAGGAAGGGGAAAACCATAACAAGGCAATTTACCGAAAACGGCGTGTCCGCAATGGATGCGCCGTTTTTGCATTCTTCCACGGTTGCCTTGGTCATCCTAGCCTGGCTGCTTCGAGCAGGTTGAGTGCAGATTGCCTGGTGAACAGAATTCAGGCACCAGCAGAATATTCAACAAAAGAACCAATGAACGTGTCTGCAGACACGAAAGGAAAAAATCGCAATATGGCTAATCAACAGACAAAGAATACATTCATCATTGACCACGACGAGAAATACACTCCTGTCGTTAAAACCAGAGCCGGTGAAATCCAGCTGTCGGCGAACTTCAGCCTCGCAGAAGAAAGTGTGCGATCCGGGGAGAGACTCAATCGGCTGATCGACTTCATTCGCCGCAATAACAACGGTGATGCGGTCGGCGTCACACACCAGCTCGCCGAACAGGTTGTGTACCTGGCATATTGGGAAAACTATCCACTCGAATTCCGGTTGGAAGAAAACGGCGGCACAACTGTTATTCTGGCGCGCTTCCCAAGGCAGCCGGAGTTGACATTCGTCCTGGATGTGTTCAAGGACGGACTCGACCCGCATTCCGAAGTTCAGAGTTGGTGGAACTTCTTCTGCGAAACGATCTCCACCCATGCCGAGATATGGCACATCCCGCTGGTGGTGGACAAAAGTGTGTACCGCAGGCTGGATGCCAGCAACCATCCCCAGGTGCACATAGATATCTTTTCGCACGGCTAAAGCCCAGACTCGCAAACAGCCTGTCTGCGGACCCGCTGTTTATCCCATCTTGAGAAAGGAAAATGACCATGAACTCACAACTAAAAACGGATGAAGAAACAAACGAATATGTAACGTCGGAAATACCCGACAGCGAACAGGCAGTCGGAAGTGAAGAGACGGTTGCTTCTGCCGAATCAACGGACTCCAACGAACAGCCCACCGAGGTTGAGGAAATCCGCACGGATGAAACACCAGCAGCAAAAACTCAACTCAAAAAGCATGCCGCGGAGAAGAAGGAGGATCCCAATCCTCTCCTGCTCGACCCCTATGAGTTCGACAAGTGCACCATCACCATCGTGTACACATGCGTTGGCGACCAACAGGTTTCGGTGAGCGTGCACAACCACAAGGATGATCCCATCGTAAGAACCCTCCCCCTGGCAGAGGTTCCTCTGCCCGAGCAGATCGAGGGTGTGATGAAGAAACTGTTGGAGATCTGGCCGGACGGCAAGGTCTCTGCCGCCATGGTTCTTCTTCCGATCGAAGGTGAAACCGAGCGCAAGATGGCGGTTTCGATCCGCGCTGGCAACGATACGCCCATCGTGCAATCCGGACCCGCCTCCGAATTTCCCCTCCCCGCTCCCATCAAAGCCATGCTCGACGAGTTGAAGGAACTGCTGCCCTCGCGCGCCATGAAAAAGATCGAGAAAGAGGCGAAAACGCAGGCAAAGAGCAAGCCCGGATCCAAGACGCCGACGAAGTCCGCGGCTCCCGCCGCAACGACTAAACCCGCCCCCGTCACGACGAAGGACGGCAAGACCCAGATGTCCATGTTTTAGGAGGGAAGGATGAAGAACGTATGCTTCAGATACGTGTACCGGGACGCCGCCAACTATAAAAATCACGGGGAGGCAGTCTTTTCCAACCGTGAGGCGATGTCGGAAGAAGAGATCAAGAGGAAGATCCGCGCCGCGTTGTACGATGGTGTGTACTTCATTGCCGACCAAGTGGACGTTGAAGATAAACACTTTGGCGTGCCCGATGGACCGGACGATCATCCCTGGCACGAGTTTGTCGAAGTGGATGCAACCGATAAGCGCGCAGGAAAACGGGATATAGCCAATTTCATCGGCGACCTGGAAAGGGCGAACCGCGATGGCTGGAAACCCTAAGGACGACAGATACGGCAGGAAATGCCACATTTGCAAACGCGGATTTTCACAGGAGGAATGGGATGAACGACATTCCCTGCACGTCGAAGGTTGTTCCCGCGAAGGTTGTGACTGTGATTATCCCGTACATGCTTCGCACTGTCCGGAATGCGATGAAACCAGTGATCGTGCGTTCTGGATTGTTGAAAATCAAAGGAACAAAATACAAATGAAATAACAGGAGGTCCCTCATGACTACTTATCAAATCCATGTCGAAGAAACCGATCAGACCTTTCCAATCCCTGAAGACATTGGCGCAAGCGACGATCTCATCAAGCGCGCGCTCGCAGGTGTCGTTCCATATATCGACACGGCAAAGTTGACGCGCGAGGAAAAGGACGGCGTCACCACGATCAAGGTGATCAAATCGCATGCGCCCAAAGGAGCCGGAAACCCCGGCTCCTTTCTTTTGGTGATCCAGAGTCTGGCGAAAGCGCGCCGCGAGGGAAGCAATCCGGTTGCATCCCTTTACCGCCAGTTGGTCCACGATGGGGTGAAGCTGGAGACCCTCAAACCGGACCAGCATCTCGCCCTGTCTTCGATGATCGACAAAACCATTGAAGCCGGTGAGAAGGTGCACCGTGAAATCCAAGCCACCATTCAATACCTGACCGCCAGTCTGCCGGTGGAGGCAAAGAGCGTGCCAATCGGCTTGTGAGTTACCTGCCGCTGAAAGCGGATGGGCCTCCGGCTTCTGCGAGAATTGTGGCGCCCTGGCGCCATCTTATACTCTCTCCACCGGCGTGACTTCGGGCGACTCCCGCCCTAGTTTCATTCAAGATATTAATGGCAGAGTTGATATCCCTGTCGTGGATCGTTCCGCAAATGGGACATTGCCACTCGCGAACAGACAACGGCAATTCATCAAGAACGTACTCGCAATTGCTACAAGTCTTGCTGGAAGGGAAGAAACGATCCACCTTGTGGACGAAGGAACCGTACCACCCACCCTTGTATTCGAGCATGCGACGGAAGGTCCCCCATCCAGTCGCAGCGATGGCTTTTGCGAGCCTGCGGTTCTTGAGCATGCCACGCACGTTCAAGTCCTCCATGCCAATCAAGCCATAACGACCCACCAGTTGCGTGCTCAACTTCTGCAGGAAGTCCCTGCGTTGATTGGCGACCTTTTCGTACTGGCGTGCAAGCATGATGCGAGCCCTCTCCCGTCCCGCAGAGCCTTTTACTCTGCGGGAGAACTGGCAGTGCAACCGTTTTAGCTTCTTCTCTGCCTGTTGAAGATGACGGGGATTGTCTCGCTTCCATCCTTCCGAGGTTGCCAAAAAGGACTTCACACCCAGATCAACCCCAATCTCACAACTTTTGGCTGGTTGTTCAGCCATTTCGACTTCGCACTGGATGGAGACAAAATATTTACCGGTCTTGGTTTTCGATATGGTGACATTCTTTGGTCTGCCTTCCAATGATCTGTGAAATTTGGTTTTGACCCAGCCAGCTTTTGGCAAATAGATGCAGTTTTCATCGAGCTTGAAACGTTGAGGATAGCGGATGGATTGATCGTCTCTTTTGCTCTTGAAGCGCGGAAACCGTGCCCGCTTCTCGAAGAAGTTCTTGTAAGCCCGTTCCAAATCTTGGATCTTGGCTTGAAGGATCTGAGCGTCAGCTTCTCTCAACCATGCAGTTTCCGCTTGTTGCTTGAGACTTGTCATGCGACGCTTCAATTCGTAATAGCCGATCCCTCTGCCGGTTTCCTTGTAAGCAGCTTTCCGCAAGGCCAATGCCCAATTCCACACAAAGCGCGCGTGCCCAAACTGGACAGCTAGTGCCTGTTCCTGTTCAGCAGTGGGATAGATGCGGTAGCGGAAGGCTTTGTGGACAATCATGTCTCAGGTCTGATCGAATGGAGTATATACCAGAACATTTGTTCCATCAAGAGATGATCTTTGGAGTGATTGGTCTACAGGGTTTGAAATATGTGAAAGGCCTATATCCCGCCGCTAAAGCAGGCGGGATATAGGCCGATTTTTCTAAGGAGAATAATATGCTGACCTATGATCAGATGAAGTTGGAATTGTTGAAGTTCAAAGTCCCCTCCATTGGCGCGGTGGTCGGAAAACTCAATGAGATCGGCGCGGCAGCAGTGGTGTGCGCCGCCATTGCCAAGGCGCATCCGAAGGATTACCGGAAGCGGTTAGGTCCTTTGTCAGAGGACGCGAGCTGGCTGCTTCCCACGACGCTCCATAGCGAAAGTTCGTCGATATCCCCAACCATCTCCCGCCTGATCAACGATCACCTGTTTCCGGTCGATGAGTTTTGGCTTGACGAGGAACAGATGGATTACAGGGAGGATGCCACTATTCATCCCGGGCTGTATCAGCAACGGATCACCTATGACGAATTCACGGAGATGGTTTCGACGGACCCGGACGAATTATCCGACTATGCAGGGTTTCCACTCATGGCTTGTATGCTGGCGGGCTGGCTCGATGAATCGTTCGATCAATTTTGGCAAACGTATAACGAACGCTTCAAGTGGGGTATCCCCAATACGCCCGGACTTCCAGGCAGCGACCACTACCTCAGCGTGAGAGTTTTCAGAAGGGAACTGAAGAAACGCGGCATCGCGCCGATGTATACGATGTTCCTGGCAATCGATGGAAACACCGGCAATATCTTCTTCGACTTCGATTACGAAATGGAGATGCCGCCCACGGTCACACTTGCAACACTGGACTATCTCCACCGGGAATGGAAGAGGTCGCGACCCATTGCAGATGAATGCGATCAGGCATACGACCTGATCATGACGGACCCACAGGTCTATATCAAATTCCTGGATGCCTACCAGGCATCACTGAGAAAAAGAAAGGGAAGATAACCATGGATTTACATCTCTCGCCGCTTGAACCAGACGTTCAGGCGAGGCTGTTGTTCCTGAAATCGGATGAGCTGTTGTTCCAATGGAATGACGATACGAACAACCTGCAAAGCAAGCTCATTGCTCATCAGGACGCAAGAATTGCCTTCGCTAAAATGGACCACGATACCGGCTGGCTGCCCGGTGGCGTCCTCCGTGTTGGCAGAAACACGCGGGGTGCATGGGTTGTCTATGTTGCCCCGCCACAAATCATCAGCATCTCGACCGACCAGAACGAATCCCTGTCGATCCCCATACCGATGAGTCTCTTTGTCGGTTGGTCGCACCGTTATTACCTTTTCGCCATGAAGGGAAAGGTCTTCGACGTGAACAGCCCGGTGTATTGTGCACCGTATCCAAACGTCTACGACAACGGGCGCATTTGCTGGGGCAGTCACAAGGTCCCCGTCGTAACTCCGATCAACATCGGACAGACATGGAAGCTCTTCTTTGCCACGACATTCAACGCGCATATTGCTTCGGGAAAAACGAAGTCACATCCCGATAATGCCCTTGACCTGTTGCGCGAATTGTCTGCCGCGAAGAAAAGATCATTCCCTGCCGGAGAGTTTGTAAGACACGCCTATTCGGTCGGCTCCTGCCTCGACAACCTGCTCAGACTCACGGAGGATTGATTATGGAACTCCAACTTGTGCAACATCTTGTAGTGAACATGGACGGTTCTCTGCCTGAAATCCCCAACTGCTTGTATGCATACATTATCGCTGGCAACGGGATGTTCGTTTATGCCAGGCGCCCTGGTCTGGAAGCCTTGATCCCGGTTTTCAAATGCCAGATCGCGGGATTGCCGGAGTTGACTCCCCGGGTGAACATTGCGAAACGCGTACCGCCGTTCCTGGTGGAGGAGGCCCTTCACTTCTGCAAGCAGGTTTTTCCAAATGAAGCCTTGTTCTGGTTCAACTGGACCGATGAGTGGTCCATTCACATCCCCGACCAGCAAATCACAAACGCCAGCACTGTGCCTTGTGATCGACACGACAAGGCAGGCACGCGCGCGTTGATCGACCTGCATAGTCACGCCATATTTTCTCCCTTCTTCAGTCCAACGGATGATCAGGATGAGACTGGCTTCCGGATTTACGCCGTCATCGGCAACGTGGACAAAACGCCAACAATATCGGTGCGGGTTGGCGTGTATTCCCATTACTTCAACATCCCCGCCTCAACTGTTTTCGAGCTGCCGGATGGGATCAAAGATATCTATGAACAGGAGGAGATCGAATATGAAACTCAATAAAGACAGTCTCAATGCCAGGACGCTCATACTCCCCGTATCCAAAAAGTCTCACCTGTTCTTGATCGGCACCGGCGGAACAGGCTCATGGCTTGCTCCCCATATCGTGCGCATCGCGAAACTCCTCACAGAACTTCAGGAGGAGGTCTCGGTGACATTCTGGGACTACGACACCGTGGAAGCGAAGAACATCTACCGCCAGAACTTTTGCGGCGCGGAAACAGGCATGAACAAGACCGCGGCTCTGGCGCATCGTTACGGGCTTGCCTGGGGTATCCCCATCAACGTTGTGGAAGAACCGTTTGCCAGCAAGCATGGCGCTTTGAGCGCGAGCCTGGGCAACTTCTACCGCTGGGACAGGAACGTGATCTTTGTGACCTGTGTGGATAGAAATGCGGCACGGCAGGAGGTCGCGAAGGTTTGCAAAACCTACCCAGCCTGGTGGGTTGACACTGGTAATCTCAAAATGTCCGGGCAGGTTTCCGTGGGCAGGGAGCTTTTCGAGAAGGAGCCTTCCCCACTACGCCTGCCATCCGTAACCACCTGGACCCCTCCCCCATCCCTCCAGTTCCCCAATATCATGAGGAATGTGAAGGAAGATTCCCAGCCCGTTGATTACAAAAACATGTCATGCGCGGAATTGGCACTCTTCGACGAACAGGGGATCAGCATCAACCATAGTATCGCCTCGACTGCTGCGTCCTTGCTTGCAAAGATGCTGGTAACCAGGGATCTCCGCTATCACTGCGCTTATGTGAGCCTTGATGCCGGCACCCAGTTTGTATACAACTCACCTCGTATTCTCAAACAGCACTTGAAAGCTGCAAAGGGAACCGTGAGTCCTCTCGACCATGAAGGCGACAACGAGGAAGAGTAATTCCCTTTCTCCACCATTTATTTCGCAGGGCGCACATTCCAGTGCGCCCTGCCTTCAAGTAGGGTTGAAGTAATCAGGAGGGGTGGCTCAGCGAGCTAATGTGGGACCGCGGCGATATTTTCCGTCACTATTCCCCAGTAATTGATAAACGCGAGATTAGGGATTCGCTTGGGCAGTTGCTGTGGTCATAGGGCGACGATACCATCACTGCGATATTGAAGAGCACATTAAGCCAAAAAGCCTTGCGCTCAGTTTCAAATATCAGAGATCAATTACATCCCTCTAATGGTGGACAGCAATGGCATCTTGATAAACAGATACTAGCTGATCGGTTAATTTGAGCCAGTCATACTCTTGTTCAATATACCTTCGGGCAGCGTACCCAATTTGGCGCCGCAGATTAGGGTCCTCAATCAGACTCAAAGCATGTGAGGCTAGTTGTTTAGGGCTGTCGCCAATCAGAATCCCCACTTCGGGTTTTGCTGACAGTGCTATAGATGTTTCACGCGTAGCTACTACAGGAACTCCGTGAGCCATAGCATCAATAGTAGAGAGTGTTCCTCCGGGGCTCGAGTAGGGCGGGGCTATGAATAATGATGCATTTGCGAAGTAAGTTTGAGGGTTAGTGGATTCTTCAATGATAGCTATGCGTGGGTTTTTCCTTAGCGCCCGGATGTTGGATGGCGGCTCTTTGCAGACGACGGTTAAGACTGTGTCTGGCCGCTCTATCCAAATATGGGGCATGATTTCGTTAGCAATATACATTGCGCTGGCCACATCTACTGGACGACTCATATCTGCTACAAATAACACTCTCGTCGAATCATTAGACAAATTTGCTAGTCGAGCATCGGTCGGATCAACTCCACTGGGTAGTATCACTATTCGCTCTGCGGAACTTTTCCCGGCTAGTTCCTGATATCTGTCTGCATCTGCTCTTGACGAAACAATAGTCCGATCAAACATGAATGGTATGCGGGCTTCAAAGTGCCGCACGCGGTTAAGCTCTGAAGTTAGGAATAAGCTCACTCCAATCTCTCTTGATCCTCTCGCATATTCCTCGAATAGCAAAGTTATAGAGTCGACAGCATCAAGAACTCGAGGTATTTTATTTAGTTTGTTGACAAGTGGTACACCTCTAATGTGTTCTACGTGTACTACATCAAAGCGTCCGGTCGAAACTAACTGTTGAAGCTGCCGTTCAGCTTGAGGGTGATAAACATATAGTGCTTGTAATGGAAGTCTAGACCAAAGTGCATAAACCGAGTTCAACATGCTTCTCCACCGAGAGACCCGAAATACATCAACTGTTTCACAGAGGTCGGTTAGTGGGGTGATTGTGGGGGAGTTGTCTTCTTTTGGTTGTAACGCTACCAAGTGTATCTTGTGTCCGAGCCTAGTCAAAGATCGGATGAAGTTATAGGAGCGGTTATGGACACCCCCTGGAATGTATGGAGTAACAAAAAGAATGCGCAGTAGCGGCTTGGCTGAGTGCCGAATCAATTCCTGTGTTGTGAGGAATGCATGATTTCCGAATTCTTCGATATCGGTTTCTTGACGAACTGATCCTGATAGTATTGACACATGTTTGAGCGAAAAGTTTAATCCTCCAAGTGAATTTATCCTATGATCATTTGCCTGATAAAGTGAGTAAAGTCGCTCGGCTGCGTCTTGTGGAAGCTCAAGAAGAATTCGTACACTTCCTTCGGAAATCTGGAGGATGCGGATTTGGGTGGGTTCTAAGTTGACAATTCGAGATAATACGAAAACGAAACTCTCTTCCTCAGCTTGGGTAAATGGCTTATCTCCTTCTAGGATGACTAAAACTCGAGTAGTTGGCTGACTTTGTTTAACCTGCTTATGAGAGTGATTATTCAAATCAACTTGGGCCCTTGTGAATGCCTCTTTGAAAGAAAAGCCTGTTTCTGTCTGACCTTCAACTTGAATCGGGTTTTCAGGCGGGGATGGTGGTTTATCGGATATGAGCCCCAGCGCTTTGGCACGCTGGGACAAGCTCACCAGCAACCTGCCATAAGCACGATCCCTATCGTGTGAGGGAAAGTAGTCTGCGTATTGCCACCGCTTCAATCGACGGGGCGGTTCACATTCTTCCAAACGAACAGGAATTATGAATAATGTTCCTTCTGGTTTGTAATCAGCATGGTCCAGGACAATTTTAAGTTCACGCTGAACATATCCCTCTTTGTTGACTGAATGACGTGTCAGGCAAACCAGGATTACATCGGCAGTCTCAACTGCTTTTTCTATTTCTAGATTCCAGTCTTGACCAGGATAGAGCTTTTCCTCATCCAACCATGCATCGATCCAGTCTTCAGTGTCTAGACGCTTATAAAGCTCCCGTACAGGTGCTTTGTCACTGGAGGAATAACAGAGGAAAACACGAATAGGCCGGGAAACGAGCTCAGACATGAGATTACTCCCTAAGAAGACGTTTCATTCTTCGCTTTTTTGCAACTATACCTTGCTCGGTCATAAACTGCGGATTTGTCTTACCCATTTTCGCCACAGAGTCCACAGAGAAAATTGAGTTTTACGGGTCTTTTCTCAAAGGTCTCTGTGCGCTCTATGGCAGAGGAAAAGCGCAATTTGTGCCCGTGTTCAGTACAGATTGACAGTATCACATCTGCGGAAAAAGTGGCACCGAGAAGATAATCAGAAAATTATGGCTTCTGTCCACAATTATAGGATTATTCCTTTCTGGGTCAAGCCGTATAGCCTGTCTACGCTGTTTTGCTCAGCTTGCTCGAGGGGATGTCAGCTAGTATCAAGTTTGTCCACAAAATAAGCATTGCCCCTAGTTCAACAGTGTATATAGTGTGAGTACTTTGTGAGTACTTGATGAAGACTAAATTCTGGGGAAAACATCTACTGAAAAGTGTGTGGTTTTTTCCAAACCATCAGAATGATTCATGCTCGCGTGATTGGACACATTACCGCGGCTTTTGGGGAAATGTTTCGATGGAGGTCTTCACTTCTGTAGCATCCCTGAGCCATTTCGGGCGCGGCATCCCTTTGCAGAGATCTGCCAGTTCGTCCACGCTGCGGTCAAATGCCTCATTGATTCTTTCAGGGCTCTGATCGTCAGGAAGTCGATCCCGCACGTATATTGTGAAGGCTTGATTGTCCCGTTCCGGTAATTTGTCAAACCATAGTAATTGCAGAAGCTTATAGGCGAGCAGGATGTGTCGTTTTTCGGGAACATCAGGCATGGAATCTGGGTCGAGTTCCTCCAGGTCCCAGAGTACCATCAGCCAGCGTAGATGTCCTACAGATTTATAGAACATCTGCTTAGCCTCTGATGGCAGATCGAAAAAAGATTGAAGAAGGCGTTTCCGCTCTTCGGAAGTGATGGGGATTTTAGCGGGCATCAATCTATCTCTTTAGCTCCTTTTTGAACAGCCAATAAGGGCATTCTATCATTATTGCTCCGCTGGCGGAGCAAAATTCGTGTCTCTCAAAAATACAATCGCAGCGATATGAAGAATATCGTAGGGAAACGCGTTCAGGAAGCCCGGCGGAAATTCAAGCCCCCCTTATCGCAGGAGGCGTTGGCAGTCCGCCTGGAGTTGGAGGGATGGAAAATCAGCCGCGGGACTCTATCGAAAATCGAGGCCGGGATCAGACAGGTTACAGATTTCGAGGTCATGGCGCTCGCCAGGATACTGAAGGTGTCTCCTGAATGGCTGCTGGACAAGCAGTTGTTTGAAAGCCTCTTGAAAAAACTCAGGGGATAAACAAGAATCCCTGTCAAGGATTTTCCAACGGGGGGCAACGCTCTTAGAAAGCGATCCTTGCGATTTCCTCAATGAGGTAACTATCGCGAGGAGGCAAAACCATTTCCAACCGATGCATTAACATCGCGGAAGAGTCCTTCCGGGCCGTATCCGCTTTGCCAGACACATCATCAATCAAGATTTCCCCGAACAACTCATCATCTTCGAGCCGCGGCTCAAAGTACCAGAATCATCAAGGAGGTTTCTATGTCCATGCCAGAATTCGATCTCGACAAGTTCTGAAACACAAGAGCAATAATGCTGGGAGAAAACCCAGAAAGTTATTCCTTGCAATCCGGGCGCTGGGTTCCGTAGATGTTAGTACGTCGCATCTGGAACAACCAGATCGCCAAATAAAAACTTACATCTTATTCAACAGAAAAAGGGCTGTCCTTCGGGACAGCCTATTTGTTAGGAGGAAAAATGCCACGAAAGGAAGCTCATGTTTATAAACACAGCCCGTGAAACCAGGGGCGTCAATCATCTCAGTCTACCTAGAACATTTGTGCTACAATTCGTGTTGTTGATCCCTTCATCGTAGGATATAAAATGGGTTATCGTTCATCTCACACCAATTGTATTGTGCGCATCATTCCACTACGTGGGCTTTCTGTTCAGCAGGAAGCTCTCTGCTTGATACTACGCCAGGAAGCGGGTCGTTGTTGGACTGACATGCTCAATGCTCACATCGAAAGTCGTGGTGGAAAGTGGCTCTCATCCAGCGATCTCAAGAAGATGTTCAAAGGGCGGTATGTTCTGCATTCCCAAACTATCCAGGCACTGGCTGAGAAACTGGAAGCCAATGTTGATACTGCTCGCGAGCTTCGTAAGTCTGATCCAGATGCTCGTTATCCCTATCATCCAAAGCAGTATCAGACCGTTGTATGGAAAAAGTCAGCGATTTACTGGCTTGAGGCTGGTCAAATACTGCTTTCGAATGGCAAGAACAATCAGCCTCTGATCCTGACCGTTCCCGCTGAATACGTTGCGGCGGACATTCGCAAAGCCGAATTGACTTGGCGGGCGGACCACTATGAGTTGTGCCTGACAATCGATACCGGGACGGTGAACCCGCCGCGTAAACAGACTGGCCAGATGGCAGGTGTTGATCTCGGTGAAGTCAACATTGCTGCGGTTGCCACCGAAGCAGGGAATGCGCTCGTGGTGAGTGGTCGTGCATTGCGTTCGGTCAAACGCCTTCGCAACAAACGCCACGCCGCACTCGACTCTCTAATCTCACGCTGCAAACCCGGATCGAAACGTCATCGGAGGTTGCTGAAAAGCAAGGCCAAAGCCAGCGCCAAGATGTACCGCCAGCAGAGAGACATCCTGCACAAAGCCAGCCGTCAGGTAGTCGAGTTCTGCCAGGCGAACGATGTGAGGGAGATCGCTGTCGGGGATGTGCGGGCTATACAAGACGGGGTTGACCTTGGTTCAAAGTCAAACCAAAAGATCAGCCAATGGCCGCATGGCCAATTCGTCAAGTACCTTGCCTATAAGTCAGCCGAACATGGGATGAAATCTGACTATATTCCAGAAGACTATTCCACGCGCACATGCAGTTGTTGCAAGCGGGTTGCGAACAAAGCACCACAAGGACGGGTCTACGTTTGTCCTCGCTGTGGTGCTGTGATCCATCGGGATGCAAACGGAGCAAGCAATATCTGTTCCCGGGCACAGTATGGATCGTATGGGTTTGTGCAAGTGCAGACCATCATGTATCTCCGACCTCTTGGGCGGAGTAGAGCCTTTGACACGGGCCAACGTTGTGGCGCTGATGGCGCTAAACCCCACAGCCTTTAGGCGTGGGAGAGTGTCAGCTCATTCACTTCGAACAAAAACATCATGATGCGGGTCATTACTTCGGTTATAGCAAACACCTCGGGCTCCGCATAATTTATCATCGGGCAAATACGGGAGCCGAGTTATTGAAGGCAGTAAATCAGGCTGGTATCGAATGGACTGTCGTGAGGACATGGGCTGTGGATTCCCAGGAACTTAAGAGGAAACTCAAAAGCCTGAAGAACTCCCCGCGGCTTTGCCTCATCTGCAATCCAGAACTGGCTGATCAGGTGGAGAATGAGTTTGCAAGAATGAAGTGGGAATTGGATCACTCCGTCTACAACCCCGACCTGCCGCTACCCTGGTGATCAAGATTGACCCTCGAAGAAAGATCGCACAGGGACAATAGAGAGTCTCATCGAGTCTATATGCTTCCTGCACACAGTGAATCTGCATTGAATGGGTGGTATACTTTTATTGGGCCGGGCGCAACTGAAAACCACTGATTTAGCGATTGATGGCCATCGGTTTGTGCTGGCTCAATCGACATGAACAATTCCACTGGCAAGATATTTGTCCTTTCCTGTCGGGGCGATGCAAAATACTGGAGTCAAAAGATCGAATCTTCATTACGCGCGCGAAAGGTCCTCGTCGACACCCTGTCAGGTTCCAGCACGGTGGCGCTTGTCATCGGACAGCAATTCCTTCAAAGGCTTGATTCGACGAGCGGCAATCGAAAACTCACTGCCCATGCTTTAATTCGTCAGGCGCTTGCATCATCAATCAAGGTTGTACCAATCCTTGTTGATGGCGCACGGATGCCCGGCAACCAAGAACTGCCGGTTGATATCAGGGAGTTGTCCCTTAATAATGCCCTCTCAGTAACCACAGATTCGGATCTGCCGGGTGTCATTGCCCGATTGGTTTCAGCCGGCCGGATCACCACATCAGGTTCAAGGGATGCGGATCGATTATCCCGGGGCAAATCCGTCTTCATCTCCTATCGGCGGGACGATTCAAGTTTCTGGGCCAGGGAGCTTGCTCGATCGCTTTCCCTTCAGCTGGGTTCCGAAGCCGTTTATCTGGATGTCGGAAGCGGATTGCCGGGTTATGACTTTTGGAAGCAGATTCAAGATACGCTGGCCGCCTGTACGGATGTTGCCGTGATGGTTGGCCCGGGCTTTCTTGAGCGAAATGCAAAGGGAGTCCGTCGTGTAGACGATCCCGGCGATTACGTCAGGCGGGAAATCGAAACAGCGAAAACCCTCCGAAAAAAAATCCATGTTGTCCTGGCTGGAAAATCGGAAATACCGGATCGCAGAGATTTTCCGCGTGAAATTTCATTCCTGGTCGACTGTGTACCGTACCTGCAGCTTGTTGACAAGTCAGATGCCGATGCCGTGGCAAGGCAGATCGTGAACAAGGGATTGCCAGCTTTCCTGCGTTCGAATCGTGCACCAAACCTGACCCCATTGATTCGTCCGGGGTCGCCGGCCTATGACGCCCGGGCGATGTCCATCATCAAAGCGCTGTCAGAGCATGGATGGAACGTGTCAGGCAGTTGGCGTGGCGAGCGGAAGGAATTTTCGCTCATGAATGGTGCGTTTCCCGGCTACAGGATGCGGCTGCCGGTCGATAAAGCCGAGGTGATCCTCGAGGAGAAAGGTACGGGGCTTTTGAAAGGGTGGATTCAACGATCGGTTTTTCCCATCTCGCCCCATCAATTGGAGGATTTGGATTTGCTTCGGCTTTCAGACCGGTTGCTCGAGGCGGCCCTAGATCCCGTGCTGTATCTGGATCGGGTGGGCCGCGTCAATTTGAGCCTGTCCCCTCCGCCAATTTAGACGGATGAAACATTCCGGATGGTGAGAAGCGCGGCCCGGCAAAATGTATACGCAATGGAGGCTTATCTTCAAGCGAAGCGGAAGGCGTCGGTTGGTCGCATGACCTTTGAACGACGGATCAAACTGCCAGACTCATTGAAAGCCCGGGCGATCGCTTTTCACCCGCAGAGACGCGCTCTTGTCGTGGCCATTGATGGCGGAGCGGCCATCGTGCGGATGCAGGATTGGAAAATATCCTGGTTGCGCAGCAAGGGCTCCTGCGAAGCCGTGGATGTTTCAACCCGGGGGGACATCGCCATTGCATCCTATGAAGGCAGGGTCGCGATTTGGGATGGCGGAGGCGCAGTCCTCGCCGAGTCTGTTTCGCCGTATTCGTGGATGCAAAGACTGGGTTCCGCCCGTCCCCTGAAGAAGCTCGCATGGTCTCCTGCAGGAACCATGCTTGTTTGCTGGGGGGAGGATGCTGTCTGGATCTACGCGCTGAAAACCAATCGTTTTGTCAGGTGGAACTATCCCGTTGCATGGAAATGGAACAGGGAATACGGAGGTCGTTTTACCTCCAATGGCCGCGAACTGGTCATTTTCGCCAATGGAAGACATATCTGGGTGGTGAATACGAATCCCTGGAAGGTGAGAGGCAGCCTTGATGCGGCTGGGAAACCTGGAAGTAAAAATGATCTGTTAAGCCTGAAGCATCAGCCTGTGGTTGAACCGACCTTCGATACGATCAACGAGATCGATGTCAGGCCTCAGGGAGACATCATTGCCTGCGCTGGAAATGATGGGCAGATCATGCTCCATGATTTGAAGACATTGAGAACAGCGCGTCTCCTTGTTGGACATAACCCAATCGATGGTCAGGGATTTCCTACGGGTGTTCAACAGATCATGTTCAGCCCGGATGGGCGCTGGCTGGCTTCGGCGGGAACGGACGATCGGATTGTCGTTTGGGATGCGAATACCTGGGAACCTGTATACGGTGCGGATCTCCCCGGAGTGATATTTCATACCGATACCCGGGCGATCGCCTGGTCAGAGGATTCCACAAGATTGTTTGGGTGCGGTGAAGAAGGGACAATCCATGTGTGGCGGTTGTAAGGGGACCCTCACGTGAAAGCTGTTGTTCAATTTCCGGCTTGTGTCCTTCCCGATTACTATCATCTTAAGTAGTGGGAACACCGATTCCCATCATGTTGATTGCCGCGTGGAAATTCTCACCGTCATTGAAGGTTCGTGACTTACAGTCTGACTCAGTCAGCGCGTGCCGCGTGCTACCTGCTTTGTTACAACCTTTTCACTCCTTTCGACAAGTTCATCTGGTCCGGGATGGCGGCCCCAGCCATACCTCTTGCGCTTACGCTATGGTTCTTGGCTACGTATTCTCTGTACACCGGCTCATGCGTCCTATCTGAATCAAGCCGAAATCCTGCTCAAGTGTTTCGAAGTGCGTTACTTGCAGCGAGGCAGTTGGGCTAGGATACATTTGTGTTGTCGCCCAACACCAGTGTAACCTGTTACCTAGTTATTCGCTGTGCGCCAACAGTTCGCATGCTTAAGACAGTCACAGCAACAGCTCATCAGGTGATACCTAAATAGAATGCTTGCCTTTCAACTGTGAACGAAAATCTAGGCAGATAGTCCGCCTTCCGTGGAGGCCCTTTCAAGTTCCTTTGCAATTTCATCAGGAGTATAGCCAGCGAGCGACAGACAGGTTGTATAATCGTGTAACGCTTTTTTGAAATAAGTGTGTTCATGACCAGTTTCGATGCTGAACTTCGTAAGAAGTATGAATTGCCTCCTAAGATGAACCAATGCTTCCTTATACTTATTTTGCCTACCAAGGGTCGAGGCGATACCGGCCAGGAATGGAGCCAAGTCGGGATGGATATTGCCCAAATCTCGCTCCAGAATATCGAGACCTCGTCTTTCATAAGACTCGGCTTCGGCTGACATTCCCAAACTTGTGAGGACTAACGCCAGATTATGGAGGGAAATTGCAAATGGTTTTGGCATTGGTGGCTGTTGCCGCTCCCAAAGCTCGACGTTTTTCCGCAGCAAACGCTCTGCTTTGTCGAGTTTTCCCACGGATTGGAGGTATTGGCCTAGGTTATTTCGTGGGAGGGCTGTCTCGATGTTATTGGACCCATAGGCATTTTCCGCCATACTCAAGGCCAACCACATCAGTGCCTCGGCTTCCTTACTCTGGCCTTGTTGCCCTAGGAATCCTCCAGCCACTGCAAAATTGGCAATCACTTTTTCCAACAGTCCTGGTTCATGTCGTGCCAAAGTGTCTTCCAAAAGCGATTTACCGAATTGGATAGCTTCTTCTGGATCGCTTAATCCTGACATTATTTCCAAGATTGGTTCGAGCGGAGGCATCAGACTCACCGCCGAATTCCCACCTTGGGAGATGCCTTGTTGTGGATGGCCACGTAGCAATTCGGCAGCTTCAGATGCACGATTAGTGTCACGAAGTATTGATGCAAGGGCCATAACAACTATGTAGGTGTCGGGGTGGGGTCGTTCATCCCCTGTGGAGGCAAACTGAAGCACGTAACGTAACAAGTCTTCAGCAGAGGAGTATTCTCCTAGTTCCCGGTATATTGCTCCTACATGGGCTGCCAATTTCAGTTGGGGCTCTATCAGTTCGCTGGCCCATCTCTTGGCTATCCAGGCGAAGGCATCAAATTGCCAATGAATCTCAGGGTTCCTCCAATCAGCCTTTGCCAAAGTGAAGGCATTTAGAATCGTATCAACCCACATGCCTTCCAGAACATCGAGGTCGTTTTCCAATAGTCGACGAAATGCGCCCTGAAGCAGGGGATGCATCACGAAAACGCCGGGCCGTGCTGACGGTAACAGAATGCGTTGACTTATCAATTCTTGCACAATGTCACGCCAAGGGCTGGACTCGCCAGGTTGAGTCTCCGATTTAAGTTCATGGTGGAATTTGGCTGCAGTGCTTTGCAACCAATCGAGCACGATGGTATTGGGAGGAAGTAATGATGCCAAACCGACAACAGTTCCTGCCTCATAGCTCAGGCGCTCAAACGTCGCTTTAGTTACGGCTGTAATTTCTGCGAGTTGTGAAATGGCTTGAGTTTCAATACCTTGAGTAGTGCTCGAATGGAGGCGCTCCATAAAATTGGGTAAGAGATCGCGCCTAAGCTGCTCCTCATATTGAGGAATCGACACCACTTTTTCTGGCGGAGCGATTCCGGGGGCGTAACGACCGAGATAGATCGCAACAGTTTCAACAGCAATCGCTAGGCCATCCAGCATGTGAGCAATTTGGCGTGCACTTGACTCATCATCCGGAGCAGCGAAGTGATTCCCAGCTTGGTGACCACGGATCAGGTCAAGAGCCTCGGGCTCGCTTAGTTTGTTTACGGCGATTACCGCTGAACCAGCAGGGAGATCAGCGAAAGCACTAAGCCCAAGTCGCGTAGTGAAAAGGACGCGCAAGCTGTCATCATTTGGAAAAAGGACAGTTTGACCGCGCGCAAGGAGTGCAGAGTTATCCACATCATCGATAACGAGAAGGGCACGTCCGCGTCGATGGAGTTCAGCTACGATGCGGCGGGCTGCAAGAAAATCATCTTTTGCTTCGGACTCTGAGAATTTAATCTGCAGGTAAAACTGAAGAGAGCGGATTACAGCGGCTATGGCGTCGCCTCCCTTGGCAGGGAGCAACCACCTGCCACCTGGGTAATCGCCTGCATGATCAAAGGCATAGCGCAAGGCGATTTCAGATTTACCAATACCGCCGATGCCTGATAGCCCGACAATGCCAGATGGATTGCTGGAAGAGAAGAGTGTTGCGATTTGACTGAGCTCTTCACCTCTTCCGACAAAATGTTCACTTGGGAGTCTCATGTTTCCACCTTGTATACGACTGAGAGAGAAGAGGCGAAGGCGTTGGGCGATATAGTAGCATAACTCGCGCAGCGGCGCTCTGGTCGCCTCACCCCTTGCTGCAGGAGGGCCGTGGTCGCGCCAATCGCGCAGTTCGACACCGTGGCGCTGATAAAGATCTTGAAGCCACAACCCAGCACGTTCATTAGCAACCTGGGACTTGAGTTCAGAAGGTTCAACAAACCATACGCACGCGCTCCCGCTGCCAGCATGACCGCTCTCCAATTCGCGTTTTTGCCACTCCTCCCACTCCCAGCGACACGCATCGCTCTCTAGATATTTCGGAGAAATACAGGCAAGAAAGAACCGGGAGGAGCGCAAGGAACGATAGCATCGGACCATCCAGTCATTGAATCCACGGATGTCGCTCCGGTCGAAATAGATACGGAGGTTGTGATTAAACCCCTCCCGGAATTCGGATTCAAGTTCTTCATGGATTATGTCGACAGCCTCGTCAACTTTGTCATGGTGCCGGTAAGAGATGAATAGATCCCACTCGTCTACTGGAATTGCAGGGGTCGAAAGACTGCGATTATCAGACATGATAATGTCTCCTCGCGTGCTAAGCGCTTAACTGCCTACTTAAGGTGACTACCTTTTGAAACCTTCACTAATCGGTACGCCTTTTCACTGTACGCGAGACACTAAAGCTTCCAAGATCACCTGTTGTCGTCTTTTGCCCGAAGGTGGTCGTAGATGGCCCGCTGAAGCTGTACGCCATCTTCGAGGCAATGCTCCGCATTTGCATCCCCGGACTTTACTTCGTGCATAGCCCTCTTGTGATACTCCCTGATCCGGGATTTTAGACCTTCATCCAGCCAGGGGGTCGCGAGTGCCGTCCCGGTTTCATTCAGGAAGCCCGACACGTCCAGCGAGCCAGCTTTGGGCTCCGCGCCGGCCCTGACTCGCAGCGTAAGGAAGAAAAGGAGCAGCTCGAGATCCGCTCCAACTGCGGCAAGCTTGTCGAGGTCTTCCTGTATATGACGGCGTTTCAGAGTTCGAAACAATATATCGTTTGCGGTTAGGGAAGCGTGAAGCAGCTCATTGATGGGAGTCGCTGCTTCCCTGACATCTGACCACAGCTCGAGAACCCTGCCGGTGATCGGATACAGGCCATATGGCAGTGCCAGACCCTGCAAATCCAAAACAACGTTCTCGATCTGTTCTGCGGGAACGCCCTGAATCAGCATCCGCATCCAGCGGAGCGACAATGAGCCAATCTGGAACGCACGGTATCCCAGTCCCTCGGAGAGAGTGCTCCTCTGGTCGCGCGGCTTTTCCCGTCCATGGATGGAGCGGGCGATTTCGAGCGCTTTCAACTGGCCGAGGTAATCAGCTGCCCAATAGTTCACCATGTTCTCCACGGCGAAACTTCCTGCAAACGGTGAACCCTCCTCGGCCACATGCAGCTGTACCCCGGACGGCAGCCCAACCCAGGCCCAAGGGCTCAAAACGAATGTGAATATTTGTGTAGCGGGGGCGCCAAATAATGGAGCCTCGCGATAGTCGAGCAGAGTCCAGCCCTGCCAGTTCTTGAGCTCTCCTTTTTCGAAAACGGCATTGACGTCACAGCGAGCGGACGGATAAATCAATGCGCCGATACGATTCTGCCGCATCCAATGGCCGATCGAGAGAAGCGTCGAGCCGGTGTCGGCCGGGCTGCCTCCGCCAATGTCCGGATTGATTAGTGTGGGGAGCATGGACCAGAAGTTGCCCGGGATAGGTGCCTGCCCGTTTTCGAAATGGAAACGGGAGTACGCAATGGTCGGAGTCGTATCCGATCCCCCGCCGGGAACACGACCAATACGGGGTGACTCAGGCAGTTCCCGAAAGGTTTGGTAAAACCAGCTCCGCACTTCCGGGAAGCGCAGGTCGATCGTCCGCTCGATCTTGCTAGAATGTACCCGGTATGGGAACCAGTAGATGAAAATGGGGTGGTCCTTCAACCCGGAGACCTGCTGGAATTTCAGGGCATGGAATTTGCCTGGCAGGTTTTGGGGTTCGTGGATCAAGACCGCGACGGCAGGTTGTGCTGCAAGCGACACAACGGTACTACGGATCATTAGCTGACAACCTTGCGCCAGGTCCAGAACCTCGACCATTCCGAGGTCGATCGGGTCGCGATAGGCTCGTAGCTCGTGGGCAAGCGTCTGGGAGTCGTTGCCGCTTTTGTTCGTGCAGAGTGCAAAGTAACGACTCCTAGGAAGATCATAGCCTGAAAACCGACGAGGCCTTCGCTCACCGGGCGTTACTTCAATTAGAGGGGACAGTGCTGCCATCAATGGGTCCTTGATGGTAGCTTGATAGGCCACTTCTGCATCCGATGTGCCTTGAAATAATGGGAACAGCAGTTCGAAGAGCTCCTGCTCTAGCGCTGATAGGTTTTCGGGTGCGTACTGCTTTAAAAATCCGTTGAATGTCCGAAAAGGAATCCGATCCATAAATTGTTTGCATCTCCTCGAGTTCAGAACTGTCAAGCCACACAAGCGCGTCGATGGAGTACCACAGCCTAGTAGATAAACCCAGATCAGAATAAATCTGGAACGGATCGAGCGTCATCTAGCCATCTGAGCCTCAATAGAGGTATCAGTTCCTGTTCTGTAGACATTATTGATCCAATATTAGGGTTCATGTCTATTTTTTCCAGCAAGGGAGAATCGCCATTTGGTTCGACTAATAATATCGCTTTATGTATTAGCGAAGAAGCAAGAATTCGCTGTGTTTCCTCGAAAACGGCAGGTGATACGACCCTGGTATCTACAATAATGATTGGCACCATATCCATTAATGGGTATGAAACCAAACGCCATTTCTTAATACTTCTTACCCACAGATTATCCCAAGCCAAGAGATTTCGTCGGAAGAGTGAATGTGAAGTTTCGATAACGGTAGCGTCCAAAAGAACCACAATGCGATAAGGGAACAAGTGTCTCTCAAGCTGCTCCCGCAGGTCAATGGTTTCTGCTCTTGAATTGCCTAAGAGCAAAATAGCAGGTGGCGATGCATGGTAGGTTAGGATGTGTAATTGAAAAAGGATGATACCAAGAATCCAAGAGACAGGAAATGTTATATTCGTAAAATAATACCAACCAAGTACAATACTGAGCGGAGCTAAAAGCGGCAGATAGAGGGAATAAGCCTCATTAGTTCTTAGCGTGAATCTCAGCATATCCCATGCTTGATACCATGGGGGTTTGGAATACAGATCTGAAGCCCTATACCATCTGTCGATAATGTGAAAGATCATTACGGCTTCGTAAATACAGACGATCAGACCAATTGCTCTGAGGCATCTCAACGAGTTCTCATCCATTTTTCTCCAAAGGAATCCCGGACCAAAACTCACCACAATTTTAGATCTCGACGTACGTACTCATAAGCAAATAGAGTCTTTTGAAGTAATTTTGCAATAATCCATCCTCCTATAAGCCCTACGACCGGGGCTTCATTAAAATTGCCCATAACATACCAGGTTGCTAAAGTAAAGAAGTAAGAAAAGCTGGGGAATAGGAGAAAACATAAAGTTCTCCCCCATGCTAGGTTTATTTGATCGAGAGTGGCATTCTCTGGTGGGGTAGAAAGTATATATCGCCAATTCCGCATCATGTAGATACTGGTAAGAACCATCAATGCCGCCAAGCCCCAATTGAATTTTTGTGAAATCGCACCTTCTTGTGCTGCAAAATAAAGGACAGCGGGGAAACCACAAAATACACCAGAGAATATAACGGATGCGCACCCGAATGGGTACAACAGTGATTTGCGTCGCCGTTTCATTTTACCTCCTTGCTCCATTTTCGAATTATTGGAGATTCATACCTTCCTACTTCTTTTCAAGAGATAACTGTACTTTCGCCAAAAGTTAGATTTGAACCTTAAAAACTAACCGAAATACGATACATCCTGAGGGATGAGGAAAGCAAAAACAGGAAGACAGGACTTGCCTTCCAAAGCACCAGAAACAGGAAGTGCTTCAGCTTCTGTTCAGGTGGCAGCCAGATCAACAGGCAGAAACGATTGTAAAATACGTTCGACCCGTTGCGGCTGTTTTTTGATCTCGGTCACCAACCTGCGTAACAACATTTGGAAATGCGCTTGTTGGTGTTGACGTTTGCACTCCGCCAAAGTCAGCAGCGTTTGTTTGGGATGGTGGGCGAGCATGGCAGTGTATTGCAGCAGATAGTTGATAGCCAGCACCACACAGCCTATTGGGAATTAATGGCGGTGCATCACAAGACACTTCTTATCAACACAAATAGGTGAACAATGAAAAATACCCAAGGCACATATATTTCAATATGAGTAAAAGGCAGGTACAGTTTTGAGTCTTCACCTTTTCCAAGGGCTGTCCATTCTGCATCATAAGGTCGTAGCGGTAGTTGTTTTTCAATAACGTGAATGACTTTAAACTTTCCCGAATTTATGTCTTTGTAAGAACGAATCAGCCTATACCAGAGATAGCATAGCACCATCCCAGAAACTGCCACCAGCCAAAAGAAAGATGAAGTTCCCGGCACTGTGTCCTGGGAAAGGTTCACATAGCCGACCAGAGCTACTATTGCCGAGTTCAGCGTGAGGAAAAAGGAGTTGGCTGACTGTCTTCTCTCACTAATCTTGTCCGCCATCTCCACATATAGCTTATAAATTTCCCAGGCATGGTCACGGTATTTCTCTCCATACTCTTTTTTTGATAAGCCAGTAACATCGTTCTCTATGGACATAATCGTCCTCCTTATTTCTCAGATAGAAGTAAGAAACCGTGGTTTTAATAAAACTCAATTACTACAACACCACGATTTCATCCAAGTCTGTCATCGCCACCAATTTCGCTTATCAACTTTTGCATTATCAACGCATAAGGCGTATATCGAAACTCCAATGGCTCATCAGTACCCCTGTCAGCACGAAATTCTCTCCTCCTTCGCTTCAGGTCATCCAGCAATTCTCGATCAACAACTCTCATGTTAGGAAATTCAGAACTGGAATTTGAAATTTCCTCTGCAGCGCCTCCAGTAGTAGCCATTAAGTAAACTGGCAACCGTGGCCGTATCTCCCGAAAGACACGCACTGCCCTTTCTACATCCCCCATGCCACCAATACAAATCATTGCAACAGGATTTGACTCTTCAATCATTTGCCTTAATGTTGTGTTTGAAAATGAGTCGGAATCAATATTTCTACGTTCATCAGAGGACACCCATCGGACATTAACATATCCGAGCCTGTCCATAATTTCTAACTCCGGGGTTTCGCCCCGAGTTAGTTCTGATTGGTAAATGATTATTGGTGTTTGTTCTTCCCTCGGAGCATCATTCGAGAATCTTGCATCAGTTTCTCTGCCTTCTGCATAACGGGGAGTAATATATTCAGCTGCAACCATAGTTAATAAGAGTGAAGTCGATAAATTTCCACCATACACTATTCTGTTACCTCTTGAAAATGCAGCTCGAGCGAGGCCTACTATTGCCTCTTCTATCTCGAGTCGAGCGCGAGGAACGCGATGATACCGTTCATTGTTTGGTAACGGTACACTAGTGGAGATCAGCAGTGGCCTTCCTCGAAAGCGATTATATGATTCAATCATAATGTCTCCTTCGCAATCTCTTGTGCCATGTGCCAAATAAGTCCTTCATCAAAGTGCTTTATTCGACTTACTCGTGATAACCAGTCAATTCTTGCTTTACGGGTTGGCTCATACATGGCAGGGCCAACGACGATACCAATTTCGGTTGGATTCCGACTAATATCTGAGAGGTGAAAATCAAGAACATCCGGTGATCTCGTCGTTAACCAGATGGAATACTCTTTTCCTGTTTTTGCTCTAGAAGGTTTGACATGCAGCAAGCCTTCTGCCCCTAGAGAATAGCTACCCGTCCCGGCTAATAATAGGGCATTCTCCATCTCGTCCCTCATCATTTGTCTCCGGCGGACCAGGGCCTCGCCATGTTCAATCTTGATCTTGTCGATGATTTCTTGAAGCGTCACATCATTTAGAACATCTAGTGTTTTTGGATTGACGAAATCATGGACAGATAAACTTATTCTCTCATCCGAATCTATGCCAGGTACCTCGATTCCCCCAGGTACATTTATTGCTAAGAGTCCGAGGCGATAAAGCTTAGCAAATAGGATTTCGAACCTAGTCCATTGTGAAATTAGGATATCAGGCGATTCCAATAGAAGCACCATTGATTTATCCGAGAGTTCTTGAGAAAGTCGTACAGGGAAATTCACAGCCGGCGGATTTCTGAAACGATCGAGGTATACATCGAAATTTTCATGGGAAAGCGCATCAAATAGCTGGTCAGCTAGTTGTTGTGTATCCATCCTCCGATAGCTGATAAATATCCTAAAATCACTCGCTGTCAAACCAACGGTGGCGAGAACTTCTGGAATTGTCTCGACTATGGAATTGGTCCAGATAATTGAATTGAAGCGTCGAAGTTTGTTTGGTAAGAGAGAGTGGATAGTAGCCCCTTTTGGAAAAACCGGGAGTAAGTGATAGTGTAGATCACTGTTCTCTCCATATCAAAAAAAAAAAAATTAAGGATCTGATTGAAAACCAGTTGTATTATCGCCAACAAGGACGAGAAGCTTTTGACC
>JRYF01000815.1_pt1 | contig 32833 bp, 27 predicted proteins | sample 235331 | NCBI WGS metagenome assembly JRYF01 (sample SAMN03074217, study PRJNA261475) | activated sludge metagenome | biome: Wastewater Treatment Plant; feature: Wastewater; material: Activated sludge; isolation source: activated biomass of a wastewater treatment plant treating hydrocarbon... ...
GTTATTTATTGTCTGCTACGTACGGTTCTCATTAAGGGTAGTTAACGCTTTTGCCACTCCTTGTCTTGCCGAACCAGAAGGTCCTTGGCTCGCTCGGGTTCTTGCATCACCTCCTCGACTACCCGCTCGGCTCTGATACCCTGTGAGGCCTTAACCAATACGACATCGCCTGGCTCAAGTAGAGTCTGCAGTTCACGACCGGCTCTAGCAACGTCATCGTATTGGTAAATATGCTTCTCCGATAACCCGTGCGCCAAAGCGGCTTCGGCAATTTTGCGCGCCCTAATACCTAAGGTGAGAAGTATGTCAGCACACTGCGGTACTAGTTCTCCTATCCGCTCGTGTTCGCGTTGCGAAAACTTACCAAGCTCGAGCATATCTCCCAAGACGGCAATGCGCCTTTTGGCGTACTGAACCTCCTTCAGTGTCAACAAAGCCTGCTCGGTGGCAGTCGGTGAGGCATTATAGGTGTCATCAATTATGATTGAACCCTTGAGTCCCGGTAGCACGCACAAGCGGCCTGGTGGTGCCGCATGCTCAACCAAAGCCGTCGCGACATCCTCTAGCGATAAACCGCACTCAACTCCGACCACTGCCGCAGCTAAGGCAGCGTAAATTGAGGGTGTGCCGAGCGCTCCTGGGAGTTTTATCTCGGCAGTCTGATTGATGTGGTTAAGACTGAAGGTTATCCCAGCCGGACGATCATCGTTATAATATAGCTTATCCTCGCGGGCCGTAAACTGGCTGGGTAGGTACCGACTGAAGCCGATGGTCTGCTGACGTACACCAGGTAATTGACGCTTAATAATTTCGTCGTCGTGATTGTAGATTAGAACTCCATCCGGCTTTAGGGCCTCGACCAACTTCATTTTTTCGTACACGACCGCCTCCGGACTACTAAAAAACTCGACGTGGACCGGCACATCCGGGAGCCGAGTCAACACCACCATATTGGGTTTGATCCAGGTCGTCAGGCGCTCCATATCGCCCGGTCGGTCAACCCCGGTCTCGAGGACCAGATACGATGGGTAAGATTTGGAGAACAAGGCAATAAAGAGTCCATCTATCAGATTCTTCAACCAGAGAAAGGGATTGTTCCAGGCGTTCGGTAAGCCGAGCACGGTTAGTGGTACACCAATCTCAGAATTAAAACTCTTTTCACTTTTCCGTACCGAGACATGACGCTTCAAGACACTAAAGATGGCGTCCTTGGTCGAGGTCTTCCCCACACTACCGGTGATAGCAATAATGCTGGGTCGGTGACGCTTCAACAATAGTCTAGCTTCATAAGTCAAAACAACGACGACGAAGGATCTAAAAAGTGATTTCATAATTCTGTATATTGCCCTAATTACCGATCGGGTGGGATGTCGTAGTAGTTTATCAAAAACTTGGCAATATCCATAAACGGTACTGTAAGAGTCTCCGAGGCATACCGGACGCCCTTGGGGTCAACCGTGTAGAGAAAGATCAAGAATTGTGGGTCATAAGCAGGGAAATAACCAAAAAAGGAGTGGAGAAATTTGTCTTCGTAATAGCCGCCGCGCTCTGGGTCGGCCATCTGCGCGGTGCCGGTCTTGGCCCCGATGGTGTGATTGGGCAAGGCAAATCGGCCGTTGACCAACGCTTCATCGACAGTGTTGACCAACATGCGCGAAATCTCTTCACTGGTCGCTTCAGAAATCACCTGGTGGCCGCGCGGATAGACCCGATCCTGACTGGTCCCATCGTCGTACTCAATCCGTGTCACCAGATGTGGCGTCACCATATAGCCACCATTGCCAAGCGCCGCAAAAGCTCGTGCCGCCGCGATCGGTGTGATAGCAATGCCTTGACCAAACGATGCGGTCGCGTACTCCACATCGCGCGGTGAGCGTAAGTTGTCGACCAAACCCATCACTTCAAATGGTAAGTCAACGCCGGTCTCACTACCAAGCCTAAAGTTAGTAAAGTACTCACGGAACCGGTCCTTGCCCATTTTGTCGACGATGTGCGAAACACCGGTATTGAGAGATTGATTCAAAACTGTCTGCATATCGACCGTACCACGCCCTCGTCCATCAAAGTTGCGAATGGTAAAGCCATTCATGGTAATCGAACCACTGTCATAATAGGTCGATCGGCGAGTAATCGCCCCACTGTCTAGTCCAGCCGCAATCGTCAGCGCTTTTATAGTCGAACCAAACTCATAAACATTCTCAACAATTGGATTTTGAAACTGCGAAATAGCAATCCCGGACCGGTCGTTTAGATTAAAAGTCGGTGCGACGTTGAGGCTGTAGATGGCACCGGTTTGTGGATTCATGATGATCGCCGCGGTGAATTCACTGTCGTATTTGTCCTGGACTTGAGCCAGTACAGTGTCGACCAAGCGAGCCACCGTTGGCTCAATTGTGGTGTGAATATGTCCAGTGCCTTGCTTTTCTCGCCGGTAAACCAAGCTTCCTAAGTCAGAAAAAATCTCAGCAAAAATATTGACTGACCGAGTCTCTTGTTCGGCAAACAGTAAATTGTCGTAAAAACGCTCCAGCCCATACTTACCCCTGAGCTCGTGGTCTGAGCGCTCAGTAAAACCGACAAAGCCAAGAGCTTGAGCGGCCAGTTGATCCCCTGGATAATAACGCCACTGACTGGATACCAGCAGAACTCCGCGCAGATTGAGATCGCGAATCGCCGCCACAGTGTCGCGGTCGACCAAGCGCTCCACTTCCACATAAGCTCGGTCCAGTGAAGCCAATTCAACACACCGCTCGAGGGATGTCTGTAGCAAATGCGCTACCAAGGCACCGCAAACTGTGCTGGGGTCTTGAATCGCTCGCGAATTTAAGGCCACGACCGAGCCCGCTCGCACCGATGCGGCCGCGACGGGACGGTCATCCTTGGTGGTGAAGTAGATAGAACCGCGATGATAGTGCCCGGGCGAAACTTGTACATATTGCCGCTCGGCACGCTCCAGGTAGGTCGCGCTATGTACCACCTGCACCTGATAAAGTCGCCCGATCAGCACTAGAGCCACCAATAACAGCAGTCCGGAGATGATTCTGATTCGAAGTACCATCGACCGTCTCATAAGACACTAATTTTGGGATCGCACCACGAGCGTGGTATCGCGCGGGTTAATGAAGATTTTTTGCTCGTTAATCGAAAAACCCGGCACTAAAGCCAGTGAGGAACTAATTCGATGCTTAGCATCAATGTAACTAGCTTCCAGATAAACAATCTCCGACCGCAGAGCCATTAGCTCTTGTTGTACCTCTTTACGCATCACTACATGAACCACCGAAAGACTCAAAAAATATATATAGGCAAAGATACTCAGCAACAAAATACTGACTGATAGGGTCATCATTAAGTGATTAATCTGAAAGTTGCGACGGGCTTTCATAACGCGACATTTATTGTTTGATAAGGACTCTGAGTTTGGCACTGCGGGCTCTTGGGTTGCTGATAATTTCTTCTCGAGTGGGAGTAATTGGCTTCTTCGTAAGAAGCTCTCCCCCACCGTTTTTGACATATTCACGAAACGCCAGCTTGACAACTCGATCCTCGAGGCTATGGAAGGAAATGATAGCGAGGCGTCCCCGGGGCTCTAGGAGTCGGTAAGACTCAGCGATAAAGCGTTCGAGTACCCCCAGCTCGTCATTGACCGCAATACGGAGTGCCTGGAAAATTTTTGTCGCTGGGTTGAGACGCTGTCCGGGACGGCGCGGTAGCACACTCTCGATAACGGCGACCAAGTCAGCCGTAGTCTCAATTGACTTGCCTGCTCTCGCCTTCGCGATGGCACGAGCAATGCGACGCGCTGCGTGTTCTTCGCCATAACCATAGATGATGTCCGCGATAGATTCTTCTGCCCACTCATTGACGATGTCGTAAGCGGTGAAAGGATAATCCTCCGGACGACCATAAGTCATAAGGAGTGGTTCGTTAGCCTGAAAGGAGAAACCTCTCCCACCCGACTCGAACTGATCACTCCGCCAACCAAGGTCCGCCAAGATGGCATGAATATGTCTGATATGTAAAGAACGAAGAATGTCACTTAGGTGTGAAAAATTATTATTCACTAAGTGAATGGTTGGCTGGTCAGCCGCTTCATAATTATTTAGGGGTGAGTTCTCGATTGCGGTCGGGTCAGCATCAATCCCGATGTAAGTACCGGCGCTGTCTAATCGTTCGCAAATGGCAAGGGCGTGTCCGCCGCCGCCATGCGTCGCATCGACTACGGTGTGGCTGGGTTTAAGATTGAGGGCCTCGATACTCTCCCGTAGGAGAACGGGGATGTGTGTCATAGCTGTAGATTAGATTAGAGGACGCCTACCTCGCCGAGCTTCTCGGCCAACTGATCGGCCTGCTCTTCGATTCCGCGTTTGTACTCTTCCCATTTCTTCTCATCCCAAATCTCGATACGACTGTGAATGCCGGCTAGTACTACTGTACCGGCCAAGCTCGCAAAGTCTTTCAAGAAGTCTGGCACGAGAATACGTCCAACTGAATCTACCTCCACTTCGGTGGCTCCACTCAAGAAGAATCGATTGAAACTTCTCGTATCCGCCTGCCCGAGTGGCAGTTCACTAATTTTGTCAGTGATTTTCTGCCACTCCCTGAGCGGATATACAAAGAGACAGTTATCAAGTCCGCGCGTGACGACCAGCGTTCGCCCAAGTTCCTTCCGCCATTTAGACGGTAAGGACAGCCGTTTCTTGGGATCCAACGTGTGCTTGTATTCGCCAATTAGCATAACTTGAAACGGTCGATACGACTTTCGTCGTACGTTCCACTATCTCCCACCACTCCCACATTGTATACCACTTCACCCCACTCGCAACTACTTTATACACACTCGGCGGGGATAACAGCTTACAAATTCGCTGAAATCGCAAAACCCCCGGCGCCTGCGGCGCCGGGGGTTTTTATCTATGTCAATTACCAGGCATAAAGTCGCAATTGAAATCTGAACTCATTACGAGTATAGAGGGATATCTTTAGTAAATTCATCGACGACAGACTTTGGTCCGAACAGTAGGACACCAAGAATCGCAAGATCTGAGAAGTCTATGTCTCTTGTTTTCTCTAGTACAATTTTGTCATTACTGGTATCGAGCATCTCTCTTGTAAACGGAAAAGCTTGGCAGGTAGGCGGGATATTCTCTAACAGGCCACCCAAGTTTGGCGATTGCTTAATAATAATTGGATACTGAATATTCATTAAGACTGAGTAACCGTCTCTCGTCTTGGCTTCGTCAGTAAAGAAAAGTTTTCTACCTAATCTAGCAGCAAACGAAGCTGCTGTATGTGCAACAGTATTCATAACCTGCCAATCGTGACTAAGTAAATTTCTATCAACCACGATAACCGCAACCTCTTTATCCTTAGTATTTTTTATTTCGGACTTTGGCTTCACCAACGGAAACAACTGCACGTCGCGGATTGGGCGACCTTCGAGGATGGTGAAGAGACGCTCACCAAAGCCAAAGCCGCAGGCGGGTGGCATGCCGTGCTCAAGCATTTCGACGAACTCATAATCTGGCATCATGGCTTCAGCATCACCACGTTCGATAAGCGCTTGCTGGAGCTCGAAGCGAGCGCGCTGCTCTAGAGGGTCATTGAGCTCGGAGTAGCCATTCCCTACCTCCGTGCCAGCAATAATCGGCTGGAAACGCTGGGTAGCGTTCGGTTTGCCTGGCACAGCTTTCGCCAAAGGCGAAACCAGCTTCGGGTGGTTTATCAAGAAGGCAGGACCGGCGATATGCTTGCGACAATACTTCCAGAGAGTATCAATCAGACGCTCTTTGTTGTTACCTTCATACGATATACCGAGCTCGCGAAGCTTGGCGACAATCTCTTCTTCGGTCGCGGCCTCGATATCGATACCAGTCTGTCGCTTCACCTCCTCAGCGTAGTCTAGGTGTACCCACTCATCATGAAGATCAAAGGTGTAATCACCACGCGTAAACTTAGTGGTGCCGTAGACTTCTTGCGCAATCGTACGGTAGAGATTCTCAACCAGCTTCATACCGTCTTCGTAATCAGCAAAGGCTTGGTAGAACTCAAGGTTAGTGAATTCTTGAAGGTGATTAAGGCTACTACCCTCATTGCGGTAGACGCGCCCAATTTCAAACGTCTTCTCAAAGCCACCCGCCAATAGCCGCTTCTGCCACATTTCACCGACTGAAATTCGTAAGAAAACGTCGAGGTCATAATCGTTGTGGTGAGTCGCAAAAGGCCTAGCCTCGGCACCACCAGTGGTGAGCTCTAGGGTCGGAGTTTCGACTTCGAGAAAACCCTGCTCCTTCATGAAAGTCCGGGTGACGTCCCAGAACTTTGCCTTGCGCGTAAAGAGTTCACGCAGTTCGTCTCGAGTCAGCAGGTCGAGGTAACGCTTGCGCAAGCGCTCATCTTCATCCTGTAGACCATGATACTTATCAGGTAAAGGCAAAAGACTCTTCGTGACCATACGCCAACTCTCGACTAAAACCGAACGCTCGCCGCGCTGAGTCGTGAATAGAGTACCTGTCACAGCGATGAAATCTCCCCCATCGACAGTGTCTTTAAATAAATTAAACAGCTTGGCTTCAATACTATCTTCCTTAAAGACTGCCTGGATGGTGCCGGTCGCATCCTTAAGCACGACAAACATAATCGCGCCCTGTCCGCGCACCACCATGACACGCCCTACGACCGTGATGATTTCACCAGAGGCCGCGAGAGCGTCATACTCTCCAAGTGCATCAGCAATCGTATGGGTACGCGACACCTCCGAAACATAGGAATCAATCCCCTGCTCCTTCAAAATATTCAATTTCTTGATACGCTCCGCTCGCACCTCATCTAGTCCTGACATATGGTGGTAAGTGTAGCGTCTTAGGGCGAAGAAAGCAAAAGCGGGCGGNNCCGCCCGCTTTTGCTTTCTTCACCTCCCTCTCCCTTACTCGACCTTAAGTACCTTATACTTCTGTTTGCCGGCCGGGGTCTCAAACACAAAGTCATCCCCCTTACTCTTCCCAATCAAAGCTTCACCAAGCGGTGATAGATAAGACAACTTATGCTCGTGGATATTGGCCTCATCAGAACCAACAATCGTGTAAGTACGACTATCTTTCTCCTTATCCTTCTGAATTGTCACTACTGAGCCGAGACTAACCACCCCACCCTTCTTTTCGTGCGCAACAATCTTGGCTTCCTTAATAACTTTCTCCAGATAGGCAATGCGCTCCTCGATGGCGGCCTGCATATCACGCGCCTCCTGGTACTCAGCATTTTCTGATAGATCACCTAGACTACGGGCGTACTCGAGTGACTCAGCCACTTCCTTGCGTCGAACGGTTTTAAGATGATCTAGTTCCTTCTTCAGCTCATCAAACTTCTCGGCGGTCAAAAATGCTTGTGTATCATTCATAAATCAAAAAAGTAATGTCACAATTATACGCACTAAACAGACGGGGTCAACTTTAATCAGTCTCGGCGCGCACGATCCTGAGATATTCTGGACGATGCTCTGCCATCCACGCGACAACATCGCCCATAATTCTAGTCGAACCAAGCGCGTTGCTACGCGGGGCACGGTCCATCATCAAGATGAAAGCATACTCTGGATTCTCGTATGGAAAGTAGCCCGCCGCCCAGGAATTAACAAAAGCATTACCCGTCCCGACTTCGGCCGTACCAGACTTAGCCGCCACCGCTACATCACGACGCTCTAGTCCTCGCGCGGTACCACCATCGTAATTTACCGCCATGCGCATACCCTCTCTAATAATACTCAGATGGTCTTGATTGAGTCCCAAGTCTTTCACCTCGCCCTGCCGACCAAGCAAGACATGAGGATTAACCAACTTACCGCCATTGGCAATAGCCGCATAAGCTCGCAACAACTGAATCGGCGTAGTGGTAAAACCAAACTGACCAATCGCTGTAAAGTAGGTGTCACCCAGTCGCCAATCATCATTAAAAACTGCCCGCTTCCAATCCGGATCGGGCACCACGCCGGCCTGTTCAGACGCAATGACTTGACCGGTAGTGGTACCTAAGCCAAACAAACGATAGTACTCCGCCATCTTAGTGATACCAAGACCGGGCTGATCGTTAAAACCACCGCCAATGATGTAAAAATAAACATTCGATGAGAAAGCAATCGCCTCGCGCATCGTCATCGCTCCATGAGCCCGCCAGTCGGTAAAACGAGCCGGTTGACTGGGGTTAAAGCGATTGGGAATAATAATCTCACCCGTACTAACAATCACCTTCCGCGGATCAATAATCTGTTCTTCAAGTGCGGCGTAAGCTACAAACGGCTTCACTACTGAACCGGGTGTATAAACACCGCTCACGACTTTATTTAAAAACGGCAACCGGTCATCTTGATTGTAAGCATTAATCTGGTCAACGTCATATCCATCAGCCATCACTTCCGGGTCATAGGTTGGAAAACTAGTCAGAGCAATCAGCTCACCGGTATGCACATTCATAATCGCTCCCGCCCCACTCCGGAAACCAGCCGCTCGGCTTGAAGTGGCGATAATCTGATACATCGCTTCCGACAATTCAACATCGAGTGAAAGATGAAGCGGATTACCAGGTACTCCACTGGCGATAGCATGCTCACCGATCGTGTTACCGAGCGCGTCAGAAATCACGATCTTACTGCCATTTTGACCGCGCAAAATCTCATCGTAGGCCAACTCAACTCCGCTCCGCCCCAAGTACTCAGTACGGAAATAAAAACCTCGACTATCTTTGCGCGGATAACTCACATAACCAAGCACCTGTCCCAGACCCAGGCGGTCGGTATATGACCGCACTGGAAAATCATGTACACCACGAGGATCGACGTTGTTCCACACCACCAAATCACCTTGACGATCATAAATCACGCCGCGCTCGGCGATGACTAGTACTTGATCAACACTATTATTCTCCGCAATCGCGCGGTACTCAGCCCCGTGGATGACTTGTAGTTCAAATACCTTGTAACCTAAAGTAAACAAGGCCAGAAAGAAAATCCCACCGACCAAATAAATGCTTCTAATCGACACCGGCAATTCACGCCTACCTTCCAATCTGGCCCGGTTGAAAGACGGGATATTAGAAGCATCAAGTAAAACCTCATCCAGCTCAACCACCGGCTTAGAACGATGTTTAAACCACTTCATCTGTTTGATTATACACGAGGAAACGTGGTTTGATCAGAATCACAAACCAACCAATAACTAAACCTGACAATGCCACTAAAGGCACCCTGAAAAAACCACCGGTGTAAGCATCCCAGATTATAGCCAAACAGACGAGCGGCCAGACACTCTTTTGCCACGTGAGCCACAGTAGCCATGGCCCAGCGAACCACCACCAACCCAGCAGGAATAGAAAAAAAATCAAAATCGATTGCAGACCGGTTGACCACATATACATTATGGAGATACTAGCCCCTCAACTTCTGACTCTGGATCAAGTAATTCATCCGCCACAAACCTAGATTGCAAAGCTTGTCGTACTGACTCGTCTACTTCTTGGCCGCTCGCTGACAGAAATACTTCCCTGGCCACCGTCACATACACGAGCTCCTCCAGACTAAACGGCGGAGCGACGTAAGCAAACTGTTCGGGTTGAGTTGGTTCGTTTTGCACCGATACCACTTCACCATAGACACCACTACTAACGCCCGGCAAAATGACCGGGCTACCTAAAGGTAAGTCTAGACCTTGTGGTGCCCGCAAGCGCGCCATCCCACCCCCGACTCCATCCAAAGGCAAAAATACGCCCGGACCAATCACGTAAGCAGTACTCTTAAAGCCATGACTGGTCACCAGTTCAACCAACGAGTAATTATTGGCCGCAAACACTACCACGCCAATAACTGAATCGAAACCGACAAAAACCGTCGCACCAACCTCTACCCCGTCACGACTTCCCCGATCAAGTTGGATCAAATCATAAGGCAGGCTGATTGGCCGATTTAAGACTCGGGCCAAAATACGCTCATTAGTCTCAACTTCACCCAACAACGCGCGTAGTCTTTGATTTTCTTCCCGGAGGCGTCGCACTGATAATTGCGTTCCGGTTTCGGTAGCCAACCTAATCTGCAAGTCTTCGATAGTGGCGATCAGCTCCTGTCTAGCCCGCCAATACTGAGGTAACGAGTCAGTTGAGGTATTAAGCCAGTTCACTGTCGTATGGAAAGGATAAACCAGCACGCTAACAGCACCGGCGATCAATCGAGGAAACAGCCAACCCAGCAAAACAACTCCCGCCGCCAGTCCGAGTAAAATTAATTGCCGTCGCCTAGCTGATGTGCGGTGAAAGCTCTCCCTCGTTGTCGATAAGGACTTCTTCATAGGACTCAAGATTTTCTATTACTATACCAGCGCCCCTGATAACTGCCCGCAGTGGATCTGGTACGACAATAACCGGGACTTGGATCGTCTCTTCGAGAAAAGTCGCGAGACCGGGAATAAGCGCCCCGCCTCCACACAAATGTATACCACGTTGCATAATATCCGCCATCACTTCGGGTGGTGTTTTTTCAAGGACAGTGCGAGTCGCTTCGACAATCGTCTCGACCTGACCCGACACCGCGTCACGCACGTCACTCGCGGTAATAATTACTTCGCGTGGCAAGCCGGTCATAACATCACGTCCGCGAATCACCATTTCGCTCACCCCACCGTCGGTCTTGACGGAAGCTAGCGCAATCTTAGCATCCTCAGCAGTCTTCTCACCCACGTAGACCTTGAACTGGTCTCGTACGTAAGACGCGATTGAGACATTAAGATGATCGCCAGCGACGCGTAGATTCTTGGCGACGACAATTCCATTAAGAGAGATGACCGCAATGTCGGTCGTACCGCCGCCAATATCAATAATCATGTTCCCGGCCGGCTTACTGACCGGTAATTTGGCGCCAATCGCCGCCGCCATCGGCTCCTCAATCAAAAACACGTCGCGCGCGCCGGCATTCTTGGCCGCGTCGCGAGCCGCGCGCATTTCGACATTAGTAATCCCAGACGGCACACCAATCAGCATGCGTGGCGCGACGAGAGAACGCATCTCGCTTTGCACCTTGTTGATAAGATATCCAAGCATCTCCTCGGTCACTTCGAAGTCTGAGATAACCCCATCCACGAGCGGTCGCACCACCTCGATGTGTTGGGGCGTGCGCCCCTGCATGGTCTTGGCTTCGTTGCCGACCGCCACCAACTGCCCGGTCTTCTTGTTGATGGCGACGATGGTCGGTTCGTTCAAGACAATCCCTTTACTTTTAACATAGACCAGGGTATTTGCCGTACCCAAATCAATCGCCATGTCAGTCGAGACGGCGCTCAGTAACTTATTGACTTGTGTAGCGAGAAACCCCATGAGACGCTATTCTACTACGTCTCTGGATTAGCATCAAAACCAGCCAAGAGCTCGGTCTCAGAAAAATGTCTGACTTCACCAGTGGCTCTAGTCACTATCTCAAACTTCCCTTCTTCTCTCGCTTTCTTGCTAGCGATCACGCGATACGGCAAGCCGATCAGATCACTATCGGCGAACTTCTCGCCAGCCCGCACCGCCCGGTCATCAAACAACACCGACACCCCCGCGCTCTTTAAATTTTCGTAAAGACCATTCACCCAATCCCTAACCACCGCATCTTCAAGATTAAGACCAATCAAATGCACCTGATAGGGTGCGACCGACAATGGCCAAGACAAGCCCTTTTCATCAGAAAATTTTTCGGCTAGGACACCAACCAAGCGAGTTACTCCAATACCATACGAACCCATCCACACCGGTACCGCCGCGCCGGCTTCGTCCTTGTACAGCAGTCCAAGATCGGTGGCCTTTTGGCGACCGAAGTTGAAGATATTACCCACCTCGGCTGTCTTGGCGAGAGTCAACTCGTCTTTGGTAACGTCGAGCTTCTTAAGCGTATCGTCATTGAACACTTCCTCGTTAATGGCGATATTTTTCTCACGATTGTAATAGACCGCATCCTCACCGGCCTCGCAGATTGTCTGAAACTCATGACTAAATTGCGTAAAAGCTCCTCCCGAAGCAAAGGTAACGAACGTATCATCGCGGAGGCCCAAGCGAGCAAAGACGCGATTGTAAGCATCAATCGTGGCGTTGTAAAACTTGGTGTGGTCTTCCTCACCAATACAGAAGGAGTACATGTCTTTCATCACAAACTCGCGCCCCCGCATCACACCACTCTTGGCGCGGAGTTCATTGCGTAACTTCGTCTGAAACTGATACACAAAAATCGGTAGGTCCTTGTAGCTATCGATGTAGCCTTTCATCATCTCGCCAATCGGCTCCTCATGACTCCAACCAAAGCCGACCTCTCCACCGGCCTTGAGCTCAGACTTAAACCACACATCAACCTGCTCATCGCTCCAGCGGTCGGTCCGCTCCCACAACTCCTTTCTTTGCAGGCTGGTCATGATGAGCTCCTCGCCACCAATCGCGTTCATTTCCTCGCGCACGATCTGCTTGATGTTCTCGACCACTCTGAGACCAAGTGGAAGATAAGCGTAAACACCCGCCATCTCCTTGTAAACATAACCAGCGCGAATCAGCAATTGAGCGTTCTTGGACTGCTCGTCAGCTGGTGCTTCGCGACGAGTCTTGGTGAAGAGTTGTGATTGGCGCATAGAAAAAGCTTAGTATTAAACCTAACCCCACCCACTCCCTTTAGAGCGGTTAGTCAGAATGCTTTCATTGTAACGGTAAAGCGAACGTCGGTCAAAAAACTAACCGATGAGCTTCATAACATCGCTCCAGGTTACAAGCGCAATCAGAAGCAAGAGCATAATCATACCGGCCGCGTTCACGCGCATCGCCCACACCGGATTGATGGGACGACGCGTCACCGACTCAATCAAGACCATCACCAAGCGCCCACCATCTAAGGCCGGAAACGGCAACAGATTCAAGACGGCCAAGTGGAGCGAGATGATGGCGGTAAACATTAAGAGAGGCACGATACCAGTCGCCGCCGCATCACTCACCATGCCATAAATACCGACTGGCCCAGCCACCTGAGCTAGGTCTGCCTGTCCACGGAAAGCGTCAGCGATGTATGAAGTTAAACCAATCGTAATCATCTTAAGACCGTACCAAGTAAAACTGGTAGCCTCCTTCATCGCAGCCAATAATCCATAGTCTTTCTGCTCAACCAAGGCTAAAGCCACCCCGACCGCCACTCGCTCTGGCTCATCAGCTATCAAGCCGGCTTGCGGAGTAAAAGTCACAGCGTCTTCCACGCCAGCGTACCGGTAACTAAGAATCAACTCCTCACCCGCACTCGTTTCAATAAAAGCCCGAAAAGCAGACGGAGTAATCGATTCGAGATTTCTCTCTTCCCCACTCAAAGCCAAGACTTCAGCGCCTGGCTTAACAACCTCTGCAAGTGGACTGGTCGGTAGAATCGAATTTAGAAATAACTGAGCATTGGGAGACGCAGCTGCTTCGTCCACCTGGGTCGGCATACCAGCCATAAAAATACCGACGTAGATAAACCAAGCCAAGACCACGTTCATGGTCACACCGGCCACCAGGACCACCGCCTGCGCCCACTTCGGCCGCGCCGCAAAGGACCGTGGTTGGTCTTTATCCTCCGCTGACGCATCGAGATTCTCACCGTAAATCCGGACAAAGCCGCCAATCGGTAGAGCATTGACTGAATACTCGGTCTCGCCCTTTTTGATCCCCCAGACCTTAGGTGGAAAGCCGATCCCAAATTCATCCACCCGCATGCCGGTCTTTTTGGCGGCAATAAAGTGACCCCACTCATGCACGAGAATCAAAACCACTAGGACAGCAATAAAAATGAGTAAGGACATAAATTAAAAACTTAGTTCTTTTTCTTTCTTCTGGTAAAGCGCTTCGAGGTTTTGGTTGCACGCGTCGACTTGTTTTTGGATGGCTTCTTTAGTTGAGAATTTTCCATCTTCGGTAACAACTCCGGCCTTGAAGTCTTTTTCCAGTTCTTTGAGGGCTTCATCACGCACCCCGCGCACCGACACTCTCGCCTCTTCGAGTTTAGACTTGGCCAGCTTCAGAAGCTGAGTGCGGCGTTCGCTCGTCAACTCCGGGAAGATCACTCTAAGACCCGACGAGTCGGTTACCACCGAGACCCCAAGATCAGCCTCCCGGACTCCCCGCTCAGCCGCCGCAACCTGACTCACATCCCACATTGAGAGACGCAAAGTTCGCGCGTCCTCAATACTCACCGAACCGACCTGATTGAGTGGTACCAAACTACCATAAGACTCCACCCGCACACTATCAAGGAGTCCTGGATTGGCCTGGCCGGTCCTGATACCTGAATATTCGCGACTGAGCCAGGTCTCGATGTCGGTTAATTTATGTTTAATGTCGATCATTATTCCAGCTTTATCTAAAATTAATTCATCCAACTTTCTTCAAAATGGGAGAAAATCAAGGAGTTACCCAAATTTGGAAAGAAGTCTATTGCTTATATTATCATCTTTTAGGCAGACTCAAAGCCAACACCTCGAGTAACATCTTGTTGCTGGCGCCGCGTTGATTGAGATTGGTCACCACCAATTGATAAAGTGCTAGGTTGGTCTCTGGCGCAGATTGCTCCAACCAAACTCTTAAACCGTTTTTTATGACCATGAGCCAAGCAGTGTCTTTCTTGGTGGTACGGTCAGCAATCAGCGCCAGTCGATCGCGATACGATAAGGCTAAAAATTCTTCAAACTCAGGCCCGGTCTCGGTCGAACTGGCTGGCTCAAGCTCAAAGAAACGCGAGCGTAGGGTAGCTATCAGCTGATAGCCAACCGGTAATTTTAAGACCAGGGTCACGCCGGGGCGCGGGTCTTCAAAGACCTTAAGCATGGCCTGCTCGGCCTCATGCGTAATTCGCTCCGCTTCTAAGATGATCACGTGATGGGCTTTCTCACCACCCGGCATCAACATCACCTCACGAATGATACTCCGCACCTCATCGATACCAATAGTCGCAAAGGCTCGCTTAGTAACCTCCGCCTTATCCGGAAAGTAGCCAGCAAAGTGTTCGAGCCTAAACTCAGCTGAACTGCGGTAGAGGTACGCGTGGTGCATAGGGTGTATTATCACCCGCTACGTTTCTTTTGCAAATCCAAAATATGACGAATCACTCGCCTGAGGTAACGCTCGAACGTCTCGCCTTGTTCGTAGATAATACCCTGCTCATAGCGCCAGCCGTTCATATAGTCGGTAATACTCTGCCGGACTTCCTGTGTCGCACCCTCAAAGCGTCCGGCCAAGAGGAGAGGTACCGGTAAGTCAGCAATTTTCTTAAAGAGCGGGTGTTCTCTACCCTTGGGTCCGCGACCAAGAAAACCGCTCTTTTTGAAGAGAATCCAATCCGAGAGTAATTGTTCGAGACCATCATCTACTTCTCTGGTGTATAACGGATCACCGTCTGCGCTGGTGTCTAGCGAGGAAGGGTCTGGTAGATCAGCCGGTGTCCTTAACTTGGCTTGGGTATCGAGTGACGGCGGAGCCGGCGGAATAGAAGTCGGAGTTGGGGCCGACGGAGCCACTGGCACCGAAGCTACCGGGGGTGGTGGCAACGGCATACTTGGCTTACTTGGAGGAGGCACAACCGCTTTCACTTGGCCTTGAGCCGCCTGATCTTTGGGTGGAGTGGGTGGCGCTACCGTGACCGGTCCGCTGGCACCATTCGTATCAATCACTACATTAGAAGCAATTGAAATCGGTATTTTATGTGCTGGCGCGCTCGGTGTAGACAGAGAGTTTTGTGTAGCCACCGGTGGCGCAAAGTACGGCGCTTGACCCAACACAAATTCCGGTTCGGACGATTTTGGCTCTTCGACTTTGGGTGGTGATGCAACTGGTTTAGTCGCTGCACTTGGAGTCAGTGGTGGTAGAGGTGGCGGAGTGAGGGGTGGTGGTACTGGCGCGGGAGCGGACGTGACCGGCACTGACGGAACCGCTACCGGGACGGGCGCTGGAGTTGGCGTAATTGGTGCCGGCGGAACTGCCGCTGGTATCGGGGCAGGCTGACTTACGACCGGCTGGGGTGGTGTGCTAGGGATAGGGGTTGGGGCCGGGGTCGGCACTGGTGGTGGTGGCGGTATATTGGTCTGTGCAGCTGAACTAACTGGCACGACCGGCGGAGTGAGTATGGGATTAGGATTGGCGCCACCTTGCTCGACTGAAGGAGCTGATTTGGCGGCTCGGTTTTTCAAAGTCTCCTCGACTGCTTGATAGGCCGCCTCCAATCTCGTCATCGCCACCGGCATTTCGCTCTCAGCCCCGGCGCTCAGCTTCTTCATTGCTTCGAGGAGAGCGTTCATGTACTCGCGACCGACTTCGTTATTTATATCAACCAGGTTGACCGGATTACCAACCCTGCTATTGACTGCTAACTTGATCTGCTTGATACGATCCAGATACGACTGAGCGGTCCCATTCATTACCGGGTCGGGTGGTAGGGGTGCAGGACTAGGCGGTACGGCTGGTGCGGGTGGCGCTGACGGTGCCACCGGGATATTGGGCGGAAATGGTGTCTCAGCTACGACCGGAGTGGGCGCGACCGGAGTGGGTGGAACTGGGGCCATGGGTGCTGGCGAAACTGGTGGCACCACTGCCTGGACTGGTGCCGCTACCGGTGCCGTAGACACAACTCCTAGGACCGAAGCCGGGCTTGGTGGTGGCATGGCCACTGGCGGCACCGAGACTGAAGCTGGTGGCACTGGAGCATAAGCCACCGCTGGAGCAACTGTGGGAGCGACAGGGTATGGGGCAACTGGTGTGGCCGCCGCCATTGGCTGAGTCGGGTCAACCGGTATAGCCACCGGTGCGGCAGGCACATCACCCACTACTGAAGCGGGAGTCGGTGGCATAGCTGGAGCTGGTGTTGGTGTTGGTGTTGGTGTTACGATCGGTGGCGCCTTAAAGGTTGGCACCGGACGCGAACTACCGAAAGGAAGAGCTGGCCCACTCATCGCCGCCGTCTTAATCGCCGACACCGGCTTGATGTTGTGAGCGGTAAGTTTCTGCTCTAGAGCAATTCGAACTGACTCATCACGCCCACCGTTAGTGTAAAGGAAAACTAGATCGCGGATCTCGTTCTTCTCGGCTGGCAACAAATCACTTGCCCGCACCGAGGCGAGGATAACTGTAACTCCAGATTGTGAATTTAAATCGAACATGCCCCAAAGAACCAAACTGTGATATTAACTCACTCATCATAACATCCCCGCCAGAAAATTATTTTATTCGACGTGACGCACTGTGTATTAATCGGTCTCAATGGCTTTTAAGACCGATGAAAAATCTTCGTTAAGATTTTTCATTTCTTCTTCGAGGATCTGACCAAACTCGGGGTAATCGCGGTATAAATCCTCAAGAAATGTTTGCTTCTCCACATTAGCTTCGATGTAAGACTGAAAAGCTTCAGCCTCCTCTTCACTCACGCTCGGCAAAAACCTAAGCAGGGCCGCCTCAAAGATAATATCCCCCGTTTCTTCGGAAAACACATCACTATCTGCGCTGGTGCCATTGTTTACAACTTGATTTTGGTTATCAAATATCATACCTAGAGAGAATTACTTTTTGAATAATTGGCTGATGCGATTTTCGACCACTGAACGCTGGAACAAATCTCCGAAGGTGGTGGTGCCTTTAAACGGCACTTGACTCAAATTGGGGTTGGTCAGGTCGTTAAATTTTTGTTTCCATTCCAGCAACAATTCTTCCTGAACACCATGCTTATCGGCCAGCTCAGCTAGACCACCCGGAGTCTTGATGAGCTCAGTAAACTCACTAACCGTCAGGTCTTTAACCAGACTAAATGGACTAGGTCGATTAAACAGTATATCGCTGGGTGACGGTGATCCCTCAACAGCCTTTATCGATGAGTCAAGTAATTTATCTAAAGCTTCCTGGGAACCCAAATTACCCAAGGCGTATTCTTGATACTCCGGATTGCTGAAGAAATTACCGTCCAAAGTATATGGCCTTGGGCCACCAACAGCGGCATTAAACTCAGGCGTGGGAGGAACTGGCGCTGGCGTGACCAGCTCGGTATCACCGCGATACATATCACCAACTATATTATCCGTTTTTATTGGAATTTCTCCGCCGCCAGCTGTATCAGGGGTTATATTAAGTGTTCCGGTTGTCGGCTTAGTCGTCACTATATTTTCAAGTTGACTATTGGGAGCGACCTTGTCTATTAGAGAAGCCACATCGATATTGTCACCCACCTTGATCAGGTGAGGATTTCCGCTCAATACTCCCATTTCCTTCCACTGGTCAGGAGAAAGCTTCCATTCACTGACTGGGAGATTAGGATTGCGCATTTCTGGATACTGTTCGTACATCAACTTAGCCAAGCCTTCGCGAGTTATCCCATCAGGTAGATTGAGATTACCTGAATCAAATTGCGCCACCATATTACGGTGCACTATTTGTGATAATGTATCGCCACTCTTTACGGTATGGGCAATTTCTATTTTGTCTTGTGTCGTCGCAGTCTCTACTGCAGCAGTGACGGGGGGATTATCTACCGACTCCAGTGCATCCACATCAGTAGGTGTAACAGTCTCTTTAAATGCATCAATTTTATCGCTCACTAGTGAACTTATATTAGCGGCTTTTTCAGCGGCATAATCGTAACCCAAGCTACCAGCGGCAAAACCGCCAGTCGCACCCGCGACCGCTACGCCGATTCGGCGTCGTTTTTCCCACAATTCAACACCCTCTAGAGCATCACCGTATTCGGCCTCTAGTTTAGATATTTCATCCAACACAAACTGAGCCCCCGCTTCGTCAACCTTACCGGCTTTGGCTTCTGCGCGTTTACCAAAGTAGCCAAAGACCTTGTTGGCTCCAGATCCGGCCAAAGCACCGCCAGCCATCCCAAACGCCATCCGACCAACCGAATATCCACCAGCGGCCACCGCGGCTCCGACTCCGCCTGTCGCCCCGGCCAAGGCACCAATCAAGAGTACTGTACCGACTCTGGTCTTCCACTTGTGTTTACCCAGCGATGCCAGTATCTTCTTAACTTGTTCTATTTTTTCAGCCGTCTTGGGCTCCAAAGCGAGCATTTCTTTTTGCAAGGCCAACTTACGACGAGCCGAATCAGCCACAAAGCGTTTGAAAAAAGCTTTCTTGGTTGATTCACTGTCCGGATCAACCTGAGCTAATTCTTGCTTGCCACGTTCGCCAAGTCGTTGATGAAGTAGCTTGGCGTAGGCGAGTTTATCCGACTCAGCTTGCTCCTTAAGAGCCTGCAACTCCGGTGACAACTTAGGTGCTAAACCGAAGATATCACGAGCCTCCTTGCCCATTCGACGCAAACCACCCTTTAGTCCAAACCAACTAGGATCCTTATAAAAATCTTGCAACCCCTTTTCATACGCTGCCTGGGATTTTCTTGACTCCAGCATTGCCTCCCGTCTCGGGGTCATAGCCAACTCACTGCCCGGCTCCCGTCTAACACCAGACCGCTCTACGTGTTTAACTTGACTTTTTTCCGGATCCAGCCCAGCCGCCTTCAGTCGTGCTACCGCGGCCGCCCATTCGGGGTCAGACTCCTCTACCGCTTGAGACTCCTTAAGGGAGATGGCATTCATCGCTTCCTGTTCAAGTTCGTTCAGATCTATATCAACCTTTGGTTTTGCTTCAGCCTCCAACTTATTAAGATCAATATCTAGCTCCTGACTCTTATGACCTACAGTAAGACCCGGCTCACTGACTGGTGTACCAGTCTCATCTTCTAAAGCAGTTAGAAGATTTTCAGCAACCCGGACATATGAATTTATCCTAGCACGATAAACACCGTCATCAGCCTCGTAGGCTCGCACTTCGTTCATTCTTTCAAACAGCTCACGAACCTTAGTAACTCCGACTAAGTTGTTAGGATAGAAGCCACGCTCAGCCAACCTAGCTAGTGTGGACTGAAATCGATCAGCTAACTCCTTAGGTACTCCCTGGCCATTTTCTGAATTCTCTGGATAGTAAATACTTTCGCTTTTTTCTGCTTCCGGTGGCTTTTCACCAATTGTCTCCTTCATCGTCTCAATGCCATTAACATCCAAACCAAGATCATCGACATCTTCTCCGGTGTCTCCGGTGCGTTTCCTCTCTAAATCAGTAGGAGTGATCTCGGTATAAAAAGCCACCACCTCACCCAACTCCTCATATTCTTGATCAAGCTCGGCTTCAAAAGAGGCTTTGATAGCCATAATTTCTTCTTTTGACTTACCATCTGCCTGGGCATTATCTATAGCTTCTCTACGTCGCATTAAAACTTTATTAATGCGATCAGAAATTCTTGTTAAGTTATTTTCAGCTTGTGGAGCAATCTGTACACCTTCAACTACATGACCAGCTGACAAGATAGCCTCCCTAGCTTTTGCAAACATTTCATCTCGACTTATCCAACCACCGTCAGGATTTTTGAAAGCTTCACCACCTTTAAATGGATTTTTGGGAGTGTCTGAATCTAGGGAAGGACTTTCAGACGAATCATTTAAATCTGCTGAGTCAGGGTCGTCAGGCGACTCATCGATACCCATTCTTGATTCGAGAGTCTTGGTGAGTTCATACACCATAGCCTGATGTTCAAAGTAAGCGTTTTCAAACTCTGTCTGTAGGTTTTTATCCAGAGATTCCGAAGACTTCAGCTCTTCTCTTAATTCTTTGACCGAAGTAAAAGCCTTCTCGGCTCTTTCAAGTGCTCTAATAATACCCTTTAACTGCTGCTCAGAGGCTCGGTTCACCAAATCTTTAAGATTCTCGTGCTTTTCACTAGCATCATTGACTAATTTTTCCTGATACTCTGATGCTGGAGCGACCTGTTCCAAAATATCATCCCTGAGCAAGATTAGCTCAGCGTATAAATTCTTTGCTTCTTCAGCCAATGACTTTGTAGCTTGTACTTCTGCATCATTGTCGATTTCTACAATCTGTTTCAACACTTCTGCCAAACGCCTGTAGGCATCCTCAGCCTTCACAAATTCTGCTTGCTTAGAACTATCCCCAATTTTATCTAGACGACTTCTTGATTTCATCAATGTTAGATAAATCCCGTCAGCTTCATGACGTAGCTCAATAGCCGCTTCATCGTTTTCTGGCGGAGGTAGCTCGTGAACTTTGTCTACTAAAGAGGAAACTTTCTCAACTTCGGGAGAACTCATATCTGGTGTTTTCATATTATGTTTATCGTACAATGAAGAATCAGGCTCTGCGCCTTTTTTGTGGGGATAATACATCTGGGTCTCCACAGAGCTTTTTAGCTTCGTCGATATAGATTGTTTACGTAGTGCATATAATGACTCATACTCATCTTCAGCCTGATCGATAAGGTAAGAAAGGTAGTCTGCGCTTAAGACTACATCTTTAGCTCTAGCACTCCCTTTAGTAAATGATTCGATTGCGTCTTCTAACCTTTTATAGGCCAAGTGTAACCTAAAATGCAAAGGTCTAGCTTGCTCTCCATCCAAGTTAGTTAACTTTGACAGACATTCATGCATGCGATTCTTCAAATCCAATTCATCAACTTGGTGTATATCTTCGTTGTAGGACTCTTCAGGCTGAATTACCAGTTTTTTAGGTTGTCGCCTACCAACCTCACGACTTTCTTTCCTGTCAGTTTTACCCGTATTCATCTATACTAAACCAGTCAAAGGAGGTGGGGTAGCTGGCTTCTTCTGATAACGGGCTTGAATTTCAGCTTCAATTTCGGCGCGTGGACGGCCGAAACGGGCTAAACTATGAGCGATTAACGGATCGACTCGAGTGAAATCAAGATCAGGCATCGGCATGGTGGCAACACTGAATGGCTTAACCGGCGTACCTCTCATCAAAATACGTAAAAAGGCGTTGTAATTCGGAATATTCATAATGTCTTTGGCGGAGAAGACCGGCGCGAACTGACTCTCCATAAACTGCGCATCTTCGGCTCCGATGCGGAAGACACTCAGAGAGCCGACGTTACCAAAGACCGCATCCTTAATCTCTTCATCGAGCTGAGCAATAAACTGGTGTGCCATCGTGAGACTTAGTTTGTACTTGCGCGCCTCGGAGAGAATAGCGGCGATTGAGGGAGTGGAAACGTTTTGGAACTCGTCGATATGAAGGTAAAACGGTGCGTAATCTGTCCCGGCCGCGTCGACTCGCGACAAAGCCGCCATCAAAAACTTCCCGACGATAATCATACCGATGAGGTTGGCGTTGATCTCGCCCAGGCGACCTTTCGATAGATTGACCAAGAGAATCTTTCGCTGATCCATTAGCTCGCGGAAATTAAAGGACGACTTTTGTTGACCAATAATCGGACGGATGTAGTCGTTCGCGGTGAGCGGGTCAATCTTAGAGGTAATGTACGGCACAAAGTTCTCAAGAGACTGTTCACCACCGGCCTTATTGGCAATCTCGGTCCAAAATTGGATCACGACCGGATTGGTAGCCTTGGAAATCTTGTACTTGCGGTACTGCGCGTCCGCCATCACGCGCGAGATGTCGAGCAGCGTGTTACCACTCTCCGGATCTTCCATCACCAACATCGTCGAGTTACGGAAGTACTGCTCAAACATGGGTCCCATGCTCTCTGGATTAGCACCGTAGAGTTTCTTAAAAATGGAGAAGAGTTCGTTGACGACGAAGGTCTTTTGCTCGGGCTTCTGGGGATCAAACTCAAGCATATTGAGACCGATCACTCGCTCCAAATTGGAGGGATCAAAATAAACTAAATCATCGGCGCGTTCAGGTGGAATCGAAGCGATAATGTCACGAATATCGTTACCGTGCGGATCAATCATACAGACACCCGCTCCAGCCTGGATATCCTGAATCACCAAACTCTTCATGTAGTTAGATTTACCAGTACCGGTCTGCCCGATGATGTACATGTGACGCATGCGGTCGAGCTCGGTCATGTAAATCGGCGTCTCAGAGTTGCGGTGGCGATTGATGCCGAGCAAGGTGCCTTCACTCGGCAAGTCGAGCGGTGCGGGGGCGGTCGCCGACTGTGACTGCTTAAACTGCGGTGAACCCAGGACCCCGTTACCTGGGAAGTGTACTACCGTAGATAATTCGGTTAAATTAAGTGGTATAGCATCATCAGCAATAAATTCTCTAAAGGAAAAGGCTTTCTCGAGGCGCTTGAGCGTACCACCCTTGGCTCTTGAAAAAGTGAATTGATTACCATCTACGGCCTCAAACTGATGAAAGGTCGACTCTAATTCGGTCATGATTTGATCGGCACGATATGACTCCTTAGCCGAAACCGCTAATCTGATATTAGCTTCTACGATATCTGATTGAATCTTGCGGTTAAAGACCTCAACAACGTTTGAATCAACCTCTCTTGGCTTTTCATCCTCCTTTTTCTTGTTGGAAAAGAAAAAGTCTGTCATTCCACCGACTATCGCCCCTGTCACTGAACTGCGAGAAATCGCCTCACTAGGCTTCATGCCCTTCTGCACATCTTTAATAATCTCTTCGTAGTCTTTGCGGTATTTCTTCTGCGGGTGTCTCAAAACAAATTGGATAGCCGCTCCTCCACCCTCGCGTTCGATTTTGGAGAAAGCGTTAAGAATCACCATTAACGGGTCGGCCGATAACTTGTCATGGGTCTTTAACGGATAAATCGGGTGCTTCTTGAGTCCAACCTCTGTGATTAAATTGACCCCACCATCAACAAATATGTTGTAGTCGTTGGCTTGGACGGCCAGCTGAGCGTGTGGGAACAGCGACAAAGTCTGCTTCTCAAACAGGGTCGTGAATTGATTTGGAACCGCCACATAAAACACAATTTCATCACTAAAATCCGCCACCGCAATCTCCAAGACAAAGTGATTGTGTGCTACTTGGGACCCAATCGTCCGCAGGCCGGCAAATAGCTGTTCCATCATCCCCACCAATTCTGCTAATTGGTACTCTTTGTTGTCAGGTCCTTTAACCTCAGGTAACATTACCTCGTAGAGCGTCATGTGCATAATCTGCCACGGCGGTACGCCCTCTTTTAAATCTTGAATCTGCACCCCACCCCTAATCTGTGCCACCAACTGGCGGTGGACTTCGTCAATCACATAAGCGTTATCAATTTTTTCTAAGACCGACAGAGCATTACGTATCCCCCGCTCACTGGCGATTTGCAAAATCTCTCTGACCGGATCAGATGCCACCTGTGCTTGTTCTACTGAGGCCGCAAGTTCAGGCTCGGTCAGTTGATGTTCCTTGGCCAAAACCATCCGGGGCGTGAATTGCGCATACTCCTTGAGCTCAGTACGTCCGACTGTCTCCACATCAGCCTGATCAACCTCCGGGGTACGAGCCAACAACTCTCGCTCACGAGCAGCGATTTGTTCGCGCAAATATCTAATCTCCTCTTCGGTTGAGGTAAACTGTTGGGAAACTCCCTCATTACTCATAATGAGTATAATAGCGCACTCGAGAATGGAGGAGGGTCTCAGTAATCCCCTACCGCTTGGCTAGAACGGCTTGTTTGTAAGCATCAAGGTGCTCGAGTGCAATACCGGTACCGGTCGCCACACAAAATAAGGCTTGATCAGCCAAAACCGCCTTTACGCCAGTGCGCCGCCGCAGTAACTCGGGAAAGTTGCGCAACTGCGACGTGCCACCGGTCATAATTATGCCGCCGTCAATTATATCTGCGGCCAACTCTGGTGGTGTCTCCTGAAACACATCTTTAATAGCCTTAATCATTTCTCTCAACTCTTTGCCAATGGCTCTCACCACTTCGTTGGTGCGCATCTCGGTGGTACGGGGCAATCCCGATAACACATCTCGGCCCTTGATATCCATCACCAGCTCTTCTTCTAAAGGCAGAGCTGAGCCGATAGTAATCTTGATATCCTCGGCTGTCTTTTCACCGATTGATAAATTGCGACTTTTTTTGACGTAATCAATAATCGCCGCGTCAATCCGATTGCCGGCACACTTAACCGAATTGGCCGACACAATCCCGCCAAGCGAAATCACTGCCACATCGGTAGTGCCACCGCCCATATCGACAATCATGTGGCCTTGCGGTTCATAAATCGGAATGCCCGCGCCTATCGCCGCCAAGATCGGCTCCTTCACCACATAGGCATTCCTAGCGCCGGCCTTTAGGGTGGCTTCGACGACCGCGCGACGCTCGGTCGAGGTCACACCAGCCGGGACCGACACCATGACATCGGGTTTGAGGAGCTGATACCGACCGAGTGCCTTTTTTAGAAAATACCGCAGCATTGCTTCGGTCACCCGGTAGTCAGCGATTACCCCGTCTTTCATTGGACGGTAGGCCCGAATCGTATCGGGCGTACGTCCAATCATTCGCTTCGCTTCCGCGCCCACCGCCAAAACCCGATTATCATCTGACACAGCTACCACTGATGGCTCATTCAAGACGATTCCTTCACCCGGTACAAACACCAAGACACTCGTTGTACCGAGATCAATCCCGACCTTAGGAGTGAGTCTATTCCACATAAGTAGGCTCTATAGTACCGCCTTTTCCCCCAATCCCCAAGTGACACTGTATAGCATATATGCTATACTACTTAAATATGCAAAATATCGGAGACCGCATCGCCGACTTACGCGAAACCAGAGGCTTGACCCAAGCTGACTTAGCCAAGAAGCTCAAGACCACCCAAAGTGCGGTAGCGCGAATTGAGTCTGGCAGACAAAACATCAGCGCCGATATGTTGAGACGCATCAGTCACGCTCTTGGTAAAAATCTCATCACTCTCTCCCCTGGCACCGTCAACATCAAGATTGAAGGCGGACACAAACTAACCGGCACCATCGAAACCAACACCTCCAAAAACGGTGCGGTCGGCCTACTTTGCGCCAGCTTACTTAACCACGGCACCACCACCTTACACAAGATGCCCCGTATCGAGGAAGTGCACCGCATTATCGAAGTCTTAACCAGTATCGGGGTCAAGGTCGACTGGCGCGGTAACTCCGTAGTCATTACTCCGCCCAAGAAATTTAACTGGCGAGCGATTGATGTGGAAGCCGCTCGGCGCACCCGCAGTATCGTGATGTTCATCGGGCCACTGATTCATGAATTTACCAGTTTCTCCCTACCCCAATCCGGTGGTTGCAAGCTCGGCAGTCGAACAGTCATGCCGCACTTCTACGCTCTTGAGCACTTCGGGGTCAATATCGAAACCACCAATGACGCCTACAAAATCACCCGTACCGATAAAAAGCCGGACGAAATTGTGCTATACGAGTCTGGTGATACCGTCACCGAAAACGCTCTCTTCGCCGCCGCTCGCACCGCAACCACCACTACCATCAAGTACGCTTCCGCCAACTACATGGTGCAGGAAATCTGCCATTTCTTAATCAAACTCGGAGTAAAGATTGAAGGCATCGGTACCAGCACCCTCACGGTGACCGGCCGAGCTAATATCAGTGATGCGATTGAGTACACTCTCTCCGAAGACCCGACCGACAGTATGTTCTTCATCGCCGCGGCGGCCGTGACCAACTCCAGTATCACTATCACCCGCTGCCCGATTGATTTTCTTGAACTCGAGCTCCTTAAGTTAGAAAAAATGGGCTGGCAGTACAAGCGCTCCAAGCCATACTTCAGTCACAACGGGCAGACCAAGCTAGTAGACCTCAGCACCAAACCCTCCAAACTAAAAGCCTTGAAAGAACACATCCACCCCGCTGTTTACCCTGGCCTTAATATCGACAATCTCCCCTTCTTCGCCGTGATAGCTACCCAGGCCGAAGGCCAAACTCTCATCCATGACTGGGTCTATGAGAAGCGAGCTATCTATTTCACCGAACTCGACAAGCTTGGGGCCGACACGGTGTTGGCTGATCCGCACCGCATTTTTATCACCGGACCCACCCCATTGCGTGGTACTGAGCTCATCTGCCCGCCCGCCTTAAGACCGGCCACCATCCTCCTCATCGGTATGTTGGGAGCCCGGGGTGAGAGTATTCTCCGCAACATCTACAGCATCAACCGTGGCTACGAGAAACTGATCGAACGACTGGGATCGCTCGGGGCCAAAGTGTCGTATCTGGAAGAGTTTTAGTCATGTGAACCAATAATTTCTCCGACTGAAGCCGGTCTGTTACAATGACTGGCCATGTTTGTAGTCGAAGTAATTCCGATGATTAAAGGGCCAGGTGTCTCTAGCTTGACCTATTTTAGTCGCCAAAAATACCCTTTCGGGAGCATAGTTAATGTGCCCATCAGGAGCAAACTCAAACCCGCCTTAGTGATTAAAGCCACGCCGGCAAGCGAACAAAAAACCGAGCTAAGAAAAGCTAGTTTTTCGCTACAAAAGCTACCTGACCAAACCCCCCTCAATACCCTCCCCGAAGCCACCTTAAGATTGGCCGAAACACTCGCCGAACGCTACCCGGCACACCTCAGTAACCTCTTAGTAAGCCTATTGCCGAGCGAGATCTTGACGGGTGAGGTGAGCCTGCACTACCAAAGCCTCCATAGACACGAATACGACAGCACACCCGAAGTCTTGACTGCCACCTACCAAGAACGGTTAGTTGCCTATCGCAGTCGAGTCAGAAGTGCGCTCGCTCACCGCGGATCAATTATGATTATCACTCCCACCACCGTGAGTCAACAGCAATTACTAAAGCAAATCGCCATCGGTATTGAGGATCGAGTGGTAATGTTTTCGCCTCACCAAAGCAAGCGAGACCGTACCGAAGCCTATCGCAAACTCGAAGATACTTCACTCGCCAAAGTCATCTTCACCACTCCCAGCCACGCCGCTTTGGAGCGCGTCGACTTAAGTTCAGTAATTATTGAAGAAGAGGGTAACAACCTGTACCGGTCACAGCGCCGTCCTTACCTCGACTACCGAGAAATCATCATCGAGAGCTGTCGTCTGTCTGGGCGCAGTCTCCTCCTGGGCGACATCTTACCCCGGAGCGAAACTGAATTTCGTCGTCGCCAGGACTGGTACCTGACTTACGACGAACCAACCAAACGACTGGCCTTTCCGACCCCTCTGTCAGTGATCGAACAAAAAGACCGCCCAGCGAGTGATGTACCGTTTGCTTTATTTTCTAAAAAACTAAAAAAACGGCTGACCGAGACTCTGAGTCGACCTGGTCAGGTCTTTATCTATGCGGCGAGACGAGGACTGGCACCAGTAGTGGCTTGTATTGATTGTGGATTTATCTTTCGCTGTCCCGATTCGGGAACGCCTTACTCACTAATTAAGAAAGTCACTTCGGACGGCAGTGACGATCGCTGGCTAGTCTCCAGCGTATCAGGCCGTAAGATCAAAGCTCCCGACCTCTGCGAACACTGTGGCTCGTGGCGTCTAAGAGAACGCGGGATTGGTATTCAGACGGTACACCAAGAGTGCCTTGGACTTTTTGCCGAGACGCCAATTTTTGTTTTTGATAGTACAATCATCACCACCAGAAAACGCGCGGAGTCGCTTCTGGCTGAATTCAAAAAACAAAAATCAGCTATTCTAATCGGCACCAATCTCGCTCTACCCTACTTACGAGAGCTAGCTACCGACCTGGCAGTGGTCGTGTCTTACGATGCCACCAGAACCATCCCAACCTGGCAGGCTGATGAACAAACCCTCCGTCTCCTTCTCACCCTCCGCGATACCACCAAACGGGAGGTGATAGTGCAATGTCGATACGAAACCGATAGCGTCTTGACGCTGGCTGACTCCGGTCGGATTGAAGATTTCTACACGGACGAGCTCTATCTGCGCGAAAGCTTGCGTTACCCGCCATTTTCCACTTTTTGCCTCCTCACCTGGCAAGCCGACCCCATCGCCATTAAAGACACCGATCGGCTGGTCCAGACTCACCTTAAGTCAGTCGAGCCTGATTATTACGCCAGCCCCTTAACTCCCAAGTCCGAAGTGGTCCACCACGCTCTTATCCGTCTCCCGACCGATAAATCAAAAGCGGAATTGATCAACCGCCTGCGACAACTACCGTCCCACATCAAAGTCGAGATGCATCCTGACCGGATTGTTTAGCGGGTTAGATTGTGCTACTCTAAACTTGTCAAACTAGAAAACTATGGCAAAACTAGTCCCCGAAAACCACCCCGTCCTCCACACCATAGCTGAGGAGGTAACTCCCGAAGAATTTGCGAGCGGAGTCGTCAAAAAAATCGTCAATGACCTACGCCAGGCTATCAAAACTTATAAGGTCGATGGCTTTACAGCCGTCGCTATTGCCGCTCCCCAAATCGGTATCGGGAAGCGGGTGTTCATAATCGAGGACCAAAGCCAAGACAAAAACCGCCTCCCCACCATCATTGCCGCCAACCCACGCTTTCTTAAAGTGTCCAAAAAAAACCGTTTGGTCGGCGAGGGTTGTTTGTCGATTCCTGACAAGTACGGTCTGGTGCGCCGCGCGACCAATGTCACTATCGAAGCCTACGATGAGGAGGGTCGTAAGTTTACCCGTGGAGCCGGCGGTCTACTAGCGCAGATCATGCAACACGAGTCCGACCACCTCGACGGTATTCTCTTTACCGACCGCGCCGAGAAAATCTGGCACAAAGACGATATAGACGCTAACCGCCAGCAAAAAATTGATCACCTAGAATAATGAAGTGGGCGTTTTTTGGTACACCAGACTTAGCCGTGACAGTGCTAAAAGAACTAGCTAGGGCCGGGCTGTCGCCAGACCTAATCGTAAGTGCGCCCGACGCTCCGGTCGGCCGCAGACACATCATCACTCCCCCGCCAGTAGCGGCTTACGCTAGTGATAATAATATCCCTCTCTTCCAGCCCTCCACACTCAAACACCGGGAGGAACTCACGCCTCTCACCGACACCGCGTGGGATATATTTGTCGTTTTTGCTTACGGCAAGATTCTACCGGCCTGGCTACTTGAGTTACCAAAGCACAAGACTATTAATCTCCACCCCTCACTTTTGCCTAAGCTCCGTGGCGCCAGTCCGATTCGCAGTGCTATCCTCGATAACGAATATCCCACTGGTGTGACCATTATGCTAATGGATGCCGAAATGGATCATGGTCCGATTCTAGCCCAACAAACATCCCCTATTGACCCCGCCACCTGGCCACCCTCCGGGACTTGGCTAGAAAACGAAATGGCTGTCTTCGGTGGACGGTTGCTAGCCGAAACTATCCCGCGCTATCTCAAAGAGGAAATCACGCCAGTGGAACAAGACCACGCTCAGGCTACTTTCTGCCAAAAAATCACCAAAGATATGGCTGAACTAGAATTGAAACCTTATGAGCTACCGGTAGGCGACATAGCTGAAGTAATGTTCAGAAAAATCCAGGCCTTCACTGGCTGGCCGGAAGCATTTTTCATACACAACGGCAAGCGCATCAAAATCCGCTCCGCCCACTTAGACTCAGCTAAGCGACTCGTCATTGATAGAATCGTCCCCGAAGGCAAGAGTGAGATGAATTTTAGGGATTACTTTCGGTCTTAAAGCAAAACCGGGCGAGTCCTTACGGACTCGCCCGGTTTTGCGTAGACAACGCCCACACTCTACTTCCCAAACCGCAACATATCCTTAATCGCCCGCCCGCCTTGCTTTAAGAGACTAGACTTCTTCTTGTGGGCTTTGTTCATCTCAGCATCAAGATCGCTCTTAACCAAGTCGACCGCCACTTCAAAACTCTCCGCCACCGCCTCGGCCCGGTAGAGTGTTCCACTGACTCTGAGATTTGTCTCTAAGCGGTAAATCTTACCAGACTGGTGGGACGGGATGCGTTCGAACTCCACCTCACAAGTCACATCTGAACCTTCTGGTAAATACTTGTTTAATACCGCCAGCTTTTCTGTGACTAAGGCTTCTAGTTTGGCGTCGCTTCCGACATTAGTATGCTTAAAGATTATATTTTGAATAGTCATGAGAATATTACTTATTATAATAAGCCTCTTCTCCTCCTTTAGCCTTCACACGATACGCAGGCGTTGTCGCTGATATGAATCCGCGGTCGCGCCGTTGGTACGGTAGTCGCGCCGTAGAATTTCTGCAAGTGTGCCACGATATCATCCGACTCATACATTTCTACACTTTCTTTAGTATCGACTAAGTACGGCACCTGCACTTTTCCTCCCCGTTTTTCTAGCTCAGCCGCTACTTCAGAGTCCGAGATATCTTTCATCTCAACCTGTAACTCCAGGCGATCAATGACTGCCTGCACCCGGCGACAAAAGGGACAAGTGGGGCGAAAGTACAAAGTAAGCATAAGATTTAAATCAAATTATTCACTAACTCACTAATTATACTACGCCCCGCTTTTAACTTCATCCCCACCCCGAGACCAGTTAAATAAGTCCCAAAAACTACCTTGAATATTCTTCCGATTTCTGTACAATGCTCACTATTCACTCACCCGAAGCCGAGTGAACAAAGACAAACCAATCATCTTCCGCAGTTCCGCCAGCTGGCGGATCAGTGTTTGAGCAGGTCGTACAACATGTATGTTGTATACACCATATATAACTCAAATCACAAAAAGTTTTATATTGGTCAAACACAAGATCTTGAGATTAGATTACAGCAGCACAACCAAAAAACTTTTAGAGGATACACTTCTAGGTTTGACGGATAGTGGTTTGTAATCTACTCTGAAGAAGTAGAAACTCGCAGCCAAGCGCTTTCAAGAGAAAAGCAACTGAAGAGTCACCAGGGTAGACAGTTTATAAAGAAATACATTCCGCAGTAGCTCAGTGGTAGAGCAGGTCGCTGTTAACGACTTGGTCGTAGGTTCGAATCCTACCTGCGGAGCAAAGTAGGATGAAAGGCACCGAAAGGTGTCTTTTGTCTTTCATCTGAGCCATATTCTAGAGTTCGAAAACCAGTATCAGATACTTTTGCTGTTTCTACCTCTTCATTAATAAAGTCGCTCAATTCAGCTTTAATTTCAGGCATTTTCACTGCAACTGACTGCTGTTCGAGAACTTTATTCACTTTTGGCATTCCAGTGCCTTGAAGCAACCACCAGCGGTGTTTGCACAGAATTATCAACCTGAGGTATCATTAGAAGACTTAGAAAAGGTGTCTTAATTTTGGGGTACCTTCCAGTCATACTGTCTGCATTACTTGCGCGAAAAGCTGACGTGTTTGCTGTACCTGAACTACTGGAAGAGCTTGTTGTCAGAGGGAAAAATTACCTTGGTTTTTGCGATACGCAATTCTCACGAAGTTTTCTAATTAACAACTTTTTCTTGAGCAATCGAAAAGGAACCTCTTTGTCGTGGTTTGTTACGGCTTCTTTTCCGATCCAGTTTAGTGATGGCATATAATTACTTTTCGTTATCGTGCATTACTTTTAATAAAAAGGTTGTATCACTTTTCAACTTTGCACGAGCTGAATCTTTCTGTGAATCAGACAACAATTCTCCCAACCCATCCAAGATGTGTTTGTTATCCATTTCTTCTAACTGTTTTATCGCTTTCTCCAATGTTTCTTTGAAAGAAAGACCGGATCGTTCTTCAACAATTTTCTTATTGATAGGCCAGTTGTTCTTTGCAAAATAATGCACATCAAAAATATCTCGACTTGTTTTGCCAACTCGTTCAATCATGGCCATTAACTTATGTGCAAACATATCTTCTTGGACCATGACAAGCATTGAGATACCAAGGTAGGTTTTCATCTCATATCTCGATCCAAATTTTCGAAGGTTAACCTCAACTTTTATTTGCTGTGTGTTTGCTTCATATGAGACTACATTTTTCAAATTATTATTCTGAATATAAGACTCTGTAATCTTTCCATATGTACCAATAATTTGGTTTATCTTTTCAAATACTTCTTTTTCTTTTGTCTCATCCAATAAATCAAAATCCAAGTCCACTGAATGTTGAAAGGTACCCCTTTCTTC
>JRYF01000229.1_pt1 | contig 32729 bp, 33 predicted proteins | sample 235331 | NCBI WGS metagenome assembly JRYF01 (sample SAMN03074217, study PRJNA261475) | activated sludge metagenome | biome: Wastewater Treatment Plant; feature: Wastewater; material: Activated sludge; isolation source: activated biomass of a wastewater treatment plant treating hydrocarbon... ...
AATGAATCGTATCGTGCGGGTCGGTGTCACGGATGTGGCATCTGCCGCCGGGAGCGATCTGCGGCCGCCGGTGAATTGGCCCCCCCGGGCGACGGCCGCCGATGTAGCCGTTGCGAGTGCGGTGGAGGCAGGGAGGCCGTCCGTCGCCCGGGGTTCCGTCTCGCTGGCGGACCGTCTGACCGACGTGGCCGCCGCCGCCCTCTATTTCTCAGTTTTCCCCCTGCAGATCGCTCGCCTGATCGGCGAGCTGTGTGTGCTGGTTCTGCTGCTCGGGGGCTCGTACCTCCTTGTCCGGCCGCGGCGACCTGGCGAACCTGGCCCGGTCGCCGTCCGTGTTTCGGCGCGGACCGCCGCGGACGGCTCTGCTTGTAAACCCCTCCATCTGGCCCGCTGACCGAGGCCATCGGCCGCCCGCTGGATGATCTGACGGCCGGGAGAGCACCGGCATTTTTCTTCTTTGCCCGGCCGCCGGCCGGGCCTGGCGAAAGGAGTCGCGATGCTGCGCCTGGCGTTGAAACAGACCGATCGGCTGCAGATCGGGGATGCGGTCGTGCACATTCTCAAGAGCGGCCAGACGATCCATGTTGGCATCGAGGCGCCGCGATCGGTCGACGTGCGACGGGAGCGCGGACCCCGGCCGNNCCGGCCGGTGCGGCGGGAGCGTGGTCGCTGATGCATCCGGCTCAGCTGCGAGTGGTGGTGGCCGATCCCCAGGCGGTCTTTCCGTGGGTCGATCCCGGGAACACCCGGGCCCTGGGGCTGCCGGTGGCCGACCTGGTGCTCTGGCAGGGGCGGGCCGACATCAAGCGGCCCGGCTACATGGCGGTGCGGTTCGCAATGACGGGGGACCCCCGCTATCGCCCCTTTCTCGATGGCTGCTGCAGCCGCGGGCTGGCAGCCGAGTACGGGCTCGCGTGCCTGTGGATGACCGCGGGTTATCTGCTCACGCTGGAGGCGCCGGGCCTGCTGGCCCACGACGGGCGGGTGCTGACGACGGCGCACGTCAGGGACTTCTGGCGGATAGGCCGCGAGTCGGCCGAGTGGTTTGACCGGGCGGTTGCAGAAGGCCTGCGGGCCGGCTGGCTAACCTTGGTGGACATTTCGGATCAATCTGTCCGAAATGCGTACGCTTGCGTACGTGCGCGTACGCGCGCGTGTGGTGAAGACGGACGGACGGAAGAAGCGAAATCGAAATCGTCGACGCGGGCGGTGGATCCGGAGCCTGTGGAGTATGTGGAGGCCAGCGCGGAGACACCGACCACCATGGTGCTTACGCGGCTGGTGCAGGAGCTGCGAGATCAGCGGCGGCGGATGGGCAAGCCGGAGTATCCGTCACGTAAGCCTGGATCCGGTGCCCAGGATGTTCAGGATCTTCGCCTGGCGATTGTGCAGGCGACAGCGGCCAGTCGGCTGCACGAGCTGGTGGCCTTGCTGCGAGATACGGCACATTGGGCGGACGACGGCCGCGGGTATCGCAGGGCGATGATGGATGCTGGTTTTTTGCAGCGCCATGCGCCGCGCGGCGAGAAAGGGGGACGGCCCTGGAGGTGATCGGCAAGGACCTGCCGGCGGAGCTGCTGGCCTGGTGCCGGGAGCGTGTGTAGGGCGATCTGGGGGACGTGAGAAGACGCAGATGGCGACGAGTGAAGTGGTGATGCGGCCGCTGGCGACGACGATGATCTCCGTCGAGAAGCTGATCCCGACCCGGGCGCAGGATCCGGCGGTGGTCTCGCTGGCCGAGTCGATCGCCGCCCATGGGCTTCTGGTGCCGCTGTTGGCCCGGTACGACCTGCGGGCCGGCCATCGGCGGCTGGTGGCCTGTTCGATTGAGTGGTATCCGATGGGTTTCGGGGAGCAGGGGCTGGCCAAGCAGGTCCGCTACCTGCTCTTGCGGGGACTGGGGGACGAGGAGCCGATCGCAGCGGAGCTGCGGTTTTCCGACCTGGCCGAGCGGCCTCTGCCGGGGGCCCTGGCGGTGGCCTGGCCGGGAGATTCCGTCGTGCCGCAGGTAGCGCAGGACTTCGGGGTGCGCGACTGGAAACTCTACGACAAGCTGGTTGGTGGCGATTTCGATGCCCTTGAACTGCTGCTGGAGAAGGTGATCTACACCTGGCTGGAGGTCCTGCTGCCGCCGCGGCTGAGGCATGATGCCGTCGCGGCGCTGCCGGAGATCGAGCGGGCGGTCTGCAAGATATGGGGTCAGGTCTGCTGGAAGGATTATCTGGCGGCCGCGGCGATCGAGCTGCCCGAGCCCAAGAGCTGGGCCGCGCTCAACGCCGACGGGACCTCGAAGGCGCAGAAGGCGCAGAAGGGCAAGAAACCGCCGGCTGCAGGGAAGAAAGCGAAGGGTAAGGCGAAACCGGTTGCGTAGGTGGCTGTTGGTGGGTTTTCGAGGATTTGTGCAGCCGGTGTACGCCGGCGGGAGGTCAAGTCATGAGCGATAACGTTCTGCTGCCGGATGGGACCCCGGCGCCGTGGTCGGGGTCGCGAAGAGCGGTGATGCAGGTCGTAGTGCATCCCAGCGGCCGTCGCGCGCGGATCGTCATGCCGGACGGCGCGACCATCGTGGCCGGGCCCGAGGAGCTGGTGCTGCTGGCGCATGCGGCCAGCGGGGCGGCGCTGAACTGTCTGCGGGTGCAGGCCCAGGTGGAGGCCGGGGCGCCGGTGATGCCGCCGGAGCCGGCGGCGGAAGCGGGTGCGTCGTGAAGATCCGTCGTCAGAGGTGCATCCACTGCGCCGCGGTGCTGCTCGGCTCGACCATGCCGCTGACTGGTCCGTCCGACGGCGTGCCGGTGCTGTGCTGCGGCAACTGCGGCGAGTTCATGGGGCTGGAGCGCGGGGAAATTCGCCCGCTGAGCAGCGCGGAGGCCTCGGCCGTGGAGCATCAACTGAACCTAACGACGGATCGGGCCCGCTTCTGGCGGGAGTACGTCCGTCGGCTGCGTGGCCGGATGGAGGTCTGAGATTGAGCGCTGCGACAGACAGGATCCCGCTGGAGGAGGCTCGCGCGGCCGCGATGGCGATGCAGGAGCTGGTGCGGTCGGTTCGTCTTGATCCCGGTCAATCCGCATGCGTGGCGTCGGTGAGTGCCTATCTCCGCTGGGAAGTGGCCGGAAGCGTGCGCCGCGCGCAGAAGACCGTCGGCGATATTGAGCACGTGATCTGGCCGGCGCGGGCTTCGACCGAGGTGCTTTTTGGTGAGACCGGCCCGGCGGTGAACCTGGTGCGGGCGGTGCTCGATCAGCTCATTTGGCACGGCCGGATCGCGTGGCACGTGTACAGCGACGGCCGCATGCGGCGGGGGGACAGGTACCTAGGCGTCGATCTCGATGGCCGGCGGCACGAGCTGTTCATGTGTGACGCCGACAACTGGGGGCTGATCCTGGCGATCCGCACGGGCCCCGCGGACTGGTCGCGGTGGATGGTGACTCATTTGAAGCGCATGGGGTACGCCTGTCGCGACGGGCGGCTGTACAAGGCCCGGCGGTTCGGCGGGGAAGATCCCGAGGCCCTAGCGGTGGATGAGCAGTCTCCGCCGGTTCCGGTGCCGGATGAGCAGACGCTCTTCCAGCTGATGCGGATGGAGTTCATCCCGCCGGAGGCGCGGAGGTAAGTCGATGCGAGAATTACGGGTAAAGGTTTATTCGATCCTGGTGCGCGGGGCCCGGGAGCCGCTGCTGGTTGCCGGGTTAACGATGGCTCAGGCGGTCCGGCACATGGAGCAGAGCATGATCGATCCGATCGATCGAGTGGAGTTGCTGGGTCCCCTGCATGGGCAGGGACTATCTGAGGTGGAGTATGAACATCAATCGCGTGTGGGTGAACCGGGTGCTGGCGGCGAAGGTGACACGGGCCAACAAGGGCCGCCGCCGGCTGCACATCGGTGATGCCCGTGAGGCCCTGCGGCATGGGCTGCGGGAGCTGGCCAAACTGGAGGCCTGGAAGGTCCTGAACCTGCTGGACCTCTATCGAAAGGACAGGTAGGCGTGGTTGTCGACTGCGAGAAAGCGGAATAATGCCCCGGCTGGATCGTCTGGATCGGGATCGGCTGCGGCGTTGGCTGACACAGCAGGATGCGGCGCTGTTTGCCGAGCGGCTGCCATATTCGGCCCTGCCGGCCAGGATCGAGCGCGCGCTCGGGCTGACGGTCTCGGTGGGGGTGGTAACCTCCGAGCTGTATTACCTGCGGACCACGGGGCAGGTGCGGTTTTACAGAGGCTGCAGCGATCGGCCGCACTGCCTGCGGAGTTTTTCGGCCATGCGGCCCGCGGTTAGGTAGGCCGCGGATGGCGCTGGCCGCGGTTCCGGAATTGGAAGGCGTCTGAGCCATGAGCAGCACCACGTGGTGCTGCTTCGGGGTCGCGACGGCGCCATCCAGAAGGATGAGGACCTTCGCCCGAAATTCCGGCTCCGGCCGGACGATTACGTCCTAACGGGGTTTCTGGCGGTCGCGGAGCGTCATCGCGATCGCCGCGGACTCGTCCGCGCCGCAGATCCTTTTTCCGTGGGCCCAGGAGCGGCCGTCGGCTGCGCCGCGACCACGGAAGACGGCCTGAGCCGCGCGGAGTTGCAGCGGCACCGGCCGCCGGGATAATCGGCGAGGAGATCGCCTTGGCCCCGGCGGCAACGGGGGAGCTTCCGGGGCTCCTTTGCATCGGCGAGCGAGGACGATCGATGATTGGGGGTAATGCGATGGCTGACAGAAGGCCTTGGCGTCCGCGGGTGTTAACGCTGGAGGATACCGACGCGGTGGTCGTGGAACCCGCCGTCGCGGGGATGACCCACCAAATTACCAGTCTGCGGGCCACCAACGGCGACACCGACGAGACGGTGCTGCTGGAGGTGCTGTCTGGCGATACGGTCATTGATGCCGGCTACTGCGGCCCGGGCGGCGGCGGCTGGCAGGACAGCTCGCCGACCCAAGAGGAGTGGGGGGGCGGCCTGCACACACTGCCCGGCGAGGCCCTGTCAATCAAGCTGGATAACGTCGGGACGGCCCCGGTCAAGGTTGCCATCCGCGGATACTCACGCGCGATCCATTAACATGTCCACCATTGTCCAGTCGGAGGGTGACGATCTAGGCTACGTCTCGCTGCTGGCCGGACCGTCTTACAGCCGGACCACCAGCGGCGCGGTCAAGTTAGGTAGAGACGAGAACACGCACCGGGCGTTCGCGCAGTTCCCTTTCATTGGCCGGCTCTCCGACCTTCCGCCCGACCCGATCAAGGCCGAACTGGAATTCACGCTTGCCACAAAGTCCGGCACTCCCACTGCCGACAACCACGTCATCGTCGGTGCGGTGAATCTCGGCGAGCCCGGTGGGGTGCACGATGTCACCGATGAGCAGATCTACGCCTCCGCCGCCGCACTGGTCGAACAGGCCACGATCCCCATGACAGTCGGCACCGGGCCCCGGCGGATTGACCTCGGTGCGCTCGGTCTTGCGTACATCGCCGCAGCCATCGACGCCGAATACGACCTGCCGCTTGGGCTGATGTGGCATGACGAGCAATCAGGCGTTATGTGGACGCTGGATCGAGATGCCGGCGTGCGGCTGGTTGTCACCTATCGCACCGGCGTCTATGTGCTTGCCGGCCGAGGGCTGCGGGGGGTCGGTCGGTGATCCGCCGGAAAACGCCAACGGCCAGGCCCGTCAGCCGCCGAACGGCGGCCGCCCGGGCCAAGCAGGCCCGCTACCTCGCGGAACGAGCCCGCGGCCGGCCGCCGGCAAAGGCCCTCCGCGCCGCCGGCTACCGGCCGGGCTCCCGTCGGAGTGCCGCCGCGATGGCACGGAAAATCGAGGGGCGGTTGACCGATCGCCAGGCCCTGGAACAGGCCCTGCTGGATGCCGGCGTCGATCTGCAGACCATCGCCCACCGTCTGAAGCTTTCGCTGATGGGCCGCGACAAGGCTCTTTCCATGCAGGCGATCGGCCTGATCAGCCGCTGGATGGGATGGCATAAACTGCCCGAGGATGACGCCCCGACGGACAGCCCGTTCGACGCCCCCCCGGAAGCCCTCGCCGAAGTCCGCGGCCGGCTCCTGGCCCTCGTCCAGCTGGCCCGTGCCGCCGGCCCTGGCGGTGCTGGAGCAGATGCTGGCGGAAGTCGATCGCCTGCAGGAACGCCAGCTGGCGGCCAACCCGCTGCGGCTGATCCGCCATCCGCGTGAGGGGATCCTGCCGCTGCGGTGGTGGGGCCGGCAGCTGGAATTCTTCGAGCGATTCGCCAGGTGCCAGAAGATTGTCACCTGGGTGGGGCCCAACCGACCCGGCAAGTCCACGGCCGCCGCGGCCCTGATGGTTTCGCTGGCGGTCGGCTGGCCGGTGCAGGAGTGGCCGGCCCTGCCCCTGGACCTGGCCGGCGTGGCCCCTGGGCCGCGGGTCCGGCTCGGCTGCGTCACCATCTCCAAGGAAAAGTCGCGCGACGGGCAGCAGCAGCAGATCGCACAGTTTGTTCCCCGGCGGCTGCTGGCGTGTCCCGCGTGGAACGCCCGGACCGGATTCGGCGGCGCCAACCCCAAGCTGGTGCTGACCAACGGCTCGACGATCGATTTTTTATCGCACGAGCAGGCCCCCGAGGCCTTCGAGCAGTTCGCCTGGCACGGGGTCTGGATCGATGAGGCCGTCGACGAGTGGGTCTTCCATCGGGTGGTGTCTCGCCTGGTCGATGCGGGGGGGAAGATTCTGATCACCTCGGTCGGCGAGAAGGCCTGGCTCAACCGCGTGGCCCGGCTCCACCGGCTCAGCGCCGAGAGCGCCGAGCCCGCGCCGCCGGGGTTTATTGAGAGCGTGCTGGGCTCGACCATGCGCGACAACGAGCTGCTGCGGCCGGAGGACATCGCCGCGGCCGTCACCCTGTTCGGGGAAGGATCGCGCGAGGCGCGCATGCGCGTCGAAGGAGAGGACGTCCTGGCTGAGGGGCTGGTCATGGATCGGTACGATCCGGCCGGCAACCGGGACGCGCACCGCGGCCCGATACCTGACCACTGGACCCGCTACGAGTACATCGATCCGGGCTACGCCAACCCGGCGGCCGTCGGTTTCCTGGCCATCGACGAGCGCGGCCGCTGGCACGTGTACGATGAGATCTATGTGAAGCGCAAGCTGCCGGAGGAGCTGGCCAAGATGATCCTGGCGAGGCGCAAGCACCACGGCTACGCGGAGCCATGGCTGCCGGCGATCATCGACCCGGCCAGCGTGCAGGAGCGGCACTGGGGCCAGCGGCGGGTGAGCTATCGCCAGCAGCTAGCCGACGCCGGCGTGCGCACGATCCTTGGCGTGGCCGGGCCCGGCTCCGTCAAGCAGGGAGACGTCAAGCTCAATGCGATGCTGGCGGCTGGGCAGATCCTGATCGGAGAGGCCTGCGTCTGGCATCACTTCGAACTGACCAACTACCGCGAGGGTGATCCCGATCCGGCCACCGGCGAGCATCTGAACGATCGGGAGCGGGTGATCGGGGCGCATAATCACCTGATCGCCGGCATGCGGTATGCTTTGAGCAGGGATTTGCAGTTTGTTCCGCCTCCGCCGGAGACCGGCGCCCCCGGTAGTGCCGCCTGGGACCTCGCGGAGCAGCAGCGCAAGGCCGCCGCGCGGCGGCACAAGTCCTGGAAATAGGGGGAGCATCGCATGGCCGAACAACCGCAACCGACCCGCCGGCCGCCGCAGGCCGGAAGCCCCACCCAGACCTGGCAGAAGCGGCTTGCCATCGCCCAGAAGGAGCGGGAGCCGCACGAAGCCATCTGGCAGAAGACCTGGCAGCAGATTGCCGGGCGACACTATCGCGCCGGTTTGTCGCCGATCGAGGCCCAGCCCATGAACCTGTTCAACAACTTTGTGCGGGTGGTGCTGCCGCACCTACTCCCGCGCAACGCCCAGGTGGAGATCGCGGTGAGCCCTCGGCGGGTCGGTTCAGGCTATGCGGAAAGCGCCGAGCAGCTCGCCGATCGCGTGAATGCCCTGCTGCCGCAGATCCGCTTCACGCAGGAGGTTCGCCGGGCCCTGCGCAGTGCCATGCACAGTGTCGGGATCCTCAAGATCGGGCAGAACACCCGCAGCGGCCAGGTGAGCAAGGTTCCCAGCACCAAACGCCCCGAAGAGCTGGTGACCGTCGATCAGGATTTCGAATCGGCCGAGGCCCGCGAGTACCTCGACCCCGGTTTGCCGTTCGTGTCGTGGGTGCGTCCGACACGATTCTACCCCGACCCCGCGGGCTCTTGTCTGGACGAGTGCCGCTGGGTCGCCCACAAGATCTTCCGGACGGCGGAGAGTCTTCGCCTGGACCCGCGGTTCGCCAAGGTGCGCGACCGGATCCAGGGCAACTGCGACGGCAAGACCCTGTCCGCGCTGCGGCGGGATCATCCGGAGGAGGACCCGGCCCTGGGGATGGTTGGGCTTTACGAGATTTACGATCGGAGCAGCCGATCGGTCCTCTGGCTGCCGGTCCGCGGCGATGACGCCATCTGGGCGGAGGGAGACTGGCCCGCCGGCGTGGAGGGCTTCCCGTTCGCGGTGCTGAGCTATGACGCGGTCGAGGAGTACTTTTGGCCGAATCCGATTCTCGCGCCGACCTTCGACGGAATGGACTCCGTCAACACGATCTTTACCGGGCTGATCGAGGGCGTGAAGGCCATGCGCCGGCTCGTCGGTTACGACTCAAACGAATTGAAGCCAGCGCAGCTGACGTCGATTGTGAACAGTTGCAACGGCTCGATCGTGGGGATCCCTGGACTGGGCCGACACGTGCAGCAGCTGGAGCTGGGCGGATCGCCCATGGAGGTCTGGAACGCGGCGGCCGTGCTCAAGCAGACCGTCGATGAGCAGAACGGCATCGCCGAATTCCACCGCGGCGTTACGGGTGGCAGCAAGCGTACCGCCACGGAGGTGCAGACGGCCCTGGCCATGAGCGGCGTCCGCCTAGACGACCTCAAGGGGGCGACCCATGACATGATCGCGGAGGCCTGCCAGATGATCGCCGGGCTGCTGGTGGCGCATCAGGACATGTACGCTGATCTGCAGCTCCCGCTGGACCGCGGCGACGGACAGACCCGTATCATCGCCCTGGGCCCCGGTGTGGAGGGGGAGTTTCTCGACTATATGTTTGAGGTGGTGAGCAGCTCGACCGAGCGCGTCGATCCCGCGATTAAACAGAAGCGGACGCAGGACCTGCTGACCTTGTCGATCGAGCCGGCCATGGCCCAGAAACTCCAGAGCGAGAATCGAACGCTTCGGACCTCGGAGCTGCTCGAGGAATTCCTGCGGAGTCTGGGCATCCGCGATCCAGGCCGCTACGTGGTAGAACTGCAGCAGCAGCCGGGCGGAGGAGAAGACCCGGAGGCCAAGGCCGAGCAGGAGAATGCCAAGATGCTCCAGCGCGGCGAGCCCGCCCCGGTCCAACCGCATGATCTGCACGACGCGGAAATGGCCGTCCACGAGCAGGCCTACCAGCAGACCGGCAGTGAGGCGATCGCCCTGCACCTGATGATGCACGCCCAGGCCGCCCAGGCGGGACAGGTCGCGCAGCCGCGCTGGCCGTCCGGACCGGATGACGGGCCGATGGCCGGCCTGCATGGCCCGCCGCCAATGCCGGGCATGGGCGGGCAGGCCGTGATGGCCGCGGCGCAGGCCGCCGCCGATCGCGGAATTGCATGACGTCGGCTACCTGATATGGTGTTATCATGTTTGCCAGCCACTACCACTTCGGTTGCCGCGCCTGCGGGCTGCGGTTCCAATACCGTGTGCCGCGGCATGAGTGGGTGGCGCCGCTGCGGGGGGTGAAGTGCCCCGGCTGTGGTGGCCGTCGGACTGATCGGTATTTCGGGTGGCAGCCGCACACGGGAGGCGGGCGGCGGTTTGAGCCGTTTTATTCGGAGTCGCTTGGCTGCCTGCATCCCTCGGAGCGGATCCCCGGGCAGGTCTATGATGCCGACGATCGCCTTTTGATCCAGAGCCCTCAGCATAGGCAAGAACTCATGGACTGTCTCGGCCAGTGCGATCTGCGGGACTGGAAACCAGAGAATCGAAAGGTGCCGCGCGGCACGCGGCACCGCAAAGGAAAGCGCAGGACGTCATGCAGGTAATCGACCTCGCCGCCACCCTGGACCGGATCCGCCGAGTGATCAGCCCCGCTTCCGCCCTGCGGCTGCCGGATCGGCTGCCCGCACCCCGATGCGGCTGTGGGGCCCTGCTGATGTTTCGCGGGCTGGTCGACGGGTTCCAAGTCTTCGAGTGCTGCCGCTGTCAGACGCCGCACCTTGGGGCGACGCAGCCGATCCCGCTGGTGAGGGTGCAGGTGGGAGCGGCGGCCGAGGCGACAACGGAAGTGGCACAGCCGGCCGGGGTCCGTCGGTCGCGGACGAATAGTAGACGTCTGGCGACCCGGGCGGCGAGCGGATAAAACGAACAGGGGGGCAGGGGGACCATTATGCCGGATGATCTAAACCAGGTGGGCGGGACGTCGGATGCCGAGCTGCTATCGCATCCGGTGGAGGAGTCTGCTTCCCCGGCGCCGGCGCCGGTTTCCAGCGGCGGCGGCGGTCGAAGAGGTCGCAAGACGGCCGCGGAATCCGCCAATGGCGAGCCGCCGGCCCGTCCATCCATGATGGACGTCGCCCGCGAACATGCCCAGGCCCTCCTCGGCACCAAGGAGATCCCCAAACCGACCAGCAAGCCGCCCGCGGCCACCGTGGGCTCCGGTCCGCAACCATCCCCGGCGGCGAGTCGCGGCGTCACGCCGGCGGCCGCGTCCGCACCAGCAGAAACAGCCAATCCTTTCGAGCAACTAGAGGCACTTAGCGCGGCCCTGCCGGCCGAGCTGCAAACCCGGCTCCAGGAGACCATCGCCCCACTGCAGAGCTGGGCCACGCAGGTCCAGGAATGGGGGCAGCAGATGCAGAGTGCCCTGTCGGCCGAGCAGCACAGGCTGGCGGCGATCGCTGCCCATCCCACCTTTCGCGCTGCGCTCGAGCACGCCATGCGGCAGCCCGGCAACGGCCGGGGCGCTCTGCCGGAGATTTCGGAGGATCAGTTCGAGACCCCGACCGAGCGCCAGCTCTACCAGACCAGCCGGGCGCTGGCGACCGAACTGGAGCAGGTGCGCCAGGAGATCCAGGCGCTCCGCGGAGGTCAGGAAGACTACCAGCGCGATCTTGAGCAGCAGCGGGTCGCCCAGTTTGAAGGACTGGTGCAGCAGATCCACGCAGAACTCGACACGAAATACCCCGAGCTGGCGAAGAGCCCGCAGACCCTCAAGGCCTGGCACGAGAAGGCCGCGCGGCTGTGGGACCCGTCAGCCGGTGAGGCGTCGCTCCGCGCGGCGCTGGACGAGGCGGCCAGGATCCTCGATTACGAGCAGGCCGGCCGCCGCGGCGCTTCGAGCGCCATATCAACTGCCCGCCAGGCAGCTAGGAGTGCGACCTACCCGGAGACTTACGGGTCGCAGGATCAGACCGAGATGCTGGAAGGCGAGAGCCTGAAGGCGTTTGGATCGCGAATGGCCGCCGCTGCCGGCCTGACCGGCTGATGCGCCTGCGCGTTCGGACATGAGGCGACGTCCGCGGCCGCTGGGCCGACGGACCTGGGGGTAATTCCATGCTTTTGCAATCGAATATCGATTTTCTCGAAGGGACATTGGCCAAGTTCTTTGTGCGCACCGCGGGCAAGGAAGGGCTGGGCCTGACCAACGAGATCATCCGTCAAACCTATGAATTCGCGGAGCTGGTCCGCGGCCGGAAGATCGAGACCCAGGGCGGAGACAAATGCGTCTTTCACGCGCTGCTCCGCAAGGGAGCCAACAAGGGATTCACGGGTCCATACAAGCCCCGGAAGGTGTCCGAACCGCAGCACATGGTGCGGGGCGAGCAGCCGTGGAGCGTGTACGAGGCCAGTGCTCACGTCGAGGACATCGAGGCGGCCCTGAACGCGGGCAGCTTCGAGAAGCTCTTCGGCCTGATGGAGGTGCGACTGGAGGCCATGCACGCCGAGGCCGCCGAGGACATGGAAGAAACCTGGTGGGACGAGGTCGGCGGCGAGGACAAGATGAGCGCCGACGATCCGCCGTTCCCCGGGCTCAAGTCGCACGTCACGCGCAACGGGTATGCGGTGGATGGGACGACCACGGTGGCCGGCATCGACGCCGCCGTGGATGCGCGGTGGCTGAATAGATATTGCGGTCCTGAGGGTTCAAACCTCAACAAGACCTTTGCCCACGACGCCGACGACGGGATCACCGCGGCCGAGGAGCTTCGCCGAAAGATGAAGAAAATGGCGCGTCTGATCCGCTACAAGAGCCCCAACGGCGCGAACTTCGCGCACGAGGACAAGAAAGAGCTGCTCTCGCTCCAGAAGATCTACGCGGACGAGATCGCCTGGGATGCGCTTGAGCAGACCGCCGACGTGCTGGGGCATGGCAGCGACCATATGACGCCGAAGGAACTGGACCGGCCCGAGCCGACCTTCCGCGGGATCCCGATCACCTGGATCGAGGACCTGGGCGTCGGGGCCGGCGGACTGCCGGCCTACGTGATGTCGAGCGCTGGTGCCAACACCTCGCGCGGCGAATTCGGCGGCGGCGACTTCCCGAACACTGGCGAGCTTTACATGATCAACACCGGGCACCTGCGCCCGGTCTTCCGTGAGGGGCACACCCCGCTGCGTAAGCCGCTGCATTTCCTCTGGGAGCAGCAGCTGATGGTGCAGCTGTTCCGCTGGCTGCTCACCACGGTGTGCCGTAGTAGGCAGCGCCAGGGCGTCATCTGGGGCTTTGCCCCGTACGGCGCGACCTAACCGAGATCCAGCTGCCGCGTTCGTCCGCCGCAAGGCCATTACCTGCGGCGGACGATCGCGCGGCAGCAGACAGTCCGCATATTTGATCCGTCGTCGGCCGCGGTGGCCGGCATCGGCATGGCGCCGAGGCCGGCATCCGGGAGGACCGGTATCGCGGCCGCGGGGCGGGTCCTTGTTGGGGGATTTTTACCATGCCGTATGGACATCATGCCGCGGCCCTTGGCACGCCCAGCCGCATGTACGACAGCGCCGTCGCCGACGGCGCCGATCAGGACCTGGGCAGCCCGCTGGCCCTGGACCTCACCAAGATCAGCGGCGGGACCACCAGCCGCGGCGCCTCCATTACCGACGCGATGGCGGTGAGCCAGTTCGTCGAGAAGCCCTCCACCGCCAACGCGGCCCTGTTTGCCGGGGTGGCCGAGACCGCCATGGTGCGGGGGGCGATGACGCGCTACATCTGGAGCGGACCCTGCAAGGCCCGCGTCCACAACGTCACGGCCGCCGGCCTGACCCTGGAGGTGGGTTCGCCGCTGGTGCAGGTCCCTGGGCAGGCCTACTTCACGCCGGTGCTGCGGCCCAACCATGCCGGCACCGCGCTGGCGACCAGCCGCCGGGCCGGAAAGATCCGCGCGATCGTCCGTAAGCAGATCACTATCGCAGCGAACACGACTACCGAGGCGGATATCTTTTTGTTCCCGCCGACCGATCCGGTGATCGAGACCTTCTCCTGGTTTGCCGCGGCCGCGCCGTCGGGCACGTCGATCGCCGACATGGTCCTGGGCGTGGCTCGTGGCCCCGGCTTCATTGCCGCGGCAGGGATCGGCGTGACCACCGGCGGGAATGCCGGATCACTTGAACTGAACGTCAAGATCAAGCGACTCGGCGTGGCCGCCGCCAGCATCTTCAGCAGCACGGAGCTGCCGAAGGTCGTCAACGACTGCGTCGACCCATGCCACTCGCTGCACGACACGGCGGCGCCGGCGGCGGCCGCTTCGCTGGGCACCGGCGGCCGCTACGGCACCATCGACGCCACCAAGATCTGGCTCGCCCCGGGCGATCTGATCCTCTTCTCTGTGACCAACGCGTCAAGCAACAACGGCACCGGCGTGCAGGTACAGGTGGACGTCGCCTATTTCTGATCGTTATGACCCGGACGGCGCCTCCCCGCCGTCCGTAACCCCGCCCGCCCCGGCCGGTTCGTGCACACGGATCGGCCGGGGCCTCCCATGAGGCGCTCATGCCGTTCGGCCGACAGGCGCAATCAATCGCCCAGCCAAGCCCGATCTACGAGTCGGCGGCGAGCGACGACGGGCCGCAGCCCCAGGGCGGGCTGCTGGCCATGGACCTCTCCAAGACCGAGGGCGGCTCCACCTCGCGCGGGATCACGATTAGCGGCGGGATGGCCGTCTCGAAGTTTGTGGCCGGCCCGACCTGGCACAATGCCCCCTATCTGGTGGGGGTGGCGGACGCCGCGTTCAATTCGGGGACCTACCACGATTTTTTTTGGGCAGGACCGGCCCGCGTCCTGGTCAAGAATGAAACCGGGCAGACCATCCAGCTCGCCGTGGGTGACCTGCTCGCGGTGAGCCCGACGAATTCCCATGCGGTCCCGCTCTATCAGCCCCTCTCTGACGGCAGCGCCCTGGCCGTCTCTAACCATGCCCCGCGGCCGATCGGCTTTGCGCGGGAGGCGGTGGAGATCGAGGCCGGGCTTACCGCCTTTGTGCAGGCCTGGCTCTGGCCGCCGCGCCCGCCGGCGATCGAGACGCTCTATCGGTTCTTCGACGCGACCCCGCAAACCTTCGACGGCGCCCTGCTCGCGGTGACCCGCGGGCCGGGGCGGATCGTCCGGGCCGGGCTGGGATGCCAGTCGAGCGGCACACAGGGGACCCTGGAGCTGGACGTAGCGGTCGATGGGGCGTCGATCTTCGCGGCGACGCCGCTGCTGGATCACGATGCGGCCGAACCATTCCACTCGCTGGCGCATTTTGCCGCCCCGGGCGCCAGCAGCGGGCCGGGCACGAGCGGCCGCTACGGTGGCATCGATGCCGCCTACTTCGGACCCGGCGCCCTGATCACATTGGGCATGACCGCCGCCGGAGACTACGACGGTGCAGGGTTGCAGGTGCAGGTGGAGCTGGCCTATTTTTGACGCGATCGCCGCGGACTCGTCCGCGCGGTGCGGAAGCTTCGGCGGCGCAGGACCTTTCAGGTGGACTGATTATGCAGGTCTCTGAAATCGTCGCCCGGGTCGGGCGACATCTGTCGGTCGGCTACGAGACCATCCTCGGCGATGCCGGGCTCCTGGCGGATTTTCTCGGCTACTGCACCGATGCCCAGTCGACCATCCTGGGCCGTGGGGACTGGCAGTTTTTGTTTGCGGAAACCGATCTGATGCTGACGCCGGGCGTCGATCGTATCGTTCTGCCGCCGGACCTGGCGGCCCTGCAACCCGCCGCCGATCCGTTCTACATCCACGGCGGCCGGACCCGGCCGCAATACATCGGCATCAACGAGATGCTGCACAAGCGATCGGAGCTGTTGTCCAGCGCCGGCTGGCCGATCTTCTGGACCCTGCTCTACAACGCGGCCGAGCATAGCTGGCTGATGCTGCTCTGGCCGACCCCGGGGGAGGCAGTGCCGCTGCGTTTTCCGTACCGCCGTCAGCCGCCGCCGCTGGTGGACCTGGGGCAGACGCCAGACCTGCCCGAGCCCATGCACCGCACCCTGCTGTACGGGGCGATGGCCGAGGCGCAGGAGCAGTACGAGGGGATCGAGACGGGCTCGCAGCGGGCCAAGTTCGTCGCCGCGCTTGAGCAGGACTGGGCGATCTACGGCTCGATCGAGCGCAACCACCGGCCGATGCAGCTGCGGTCGCCGGAGTCGGCGGCGCGGGCGGCGGACGTCTTCGGGGCGGAACTCAACCCGGTCTATTCGGTGCAGGCGCCCGGGTCGGGCTCGTGAGGGGGCTGCGGGCATGGTCGAGGATGTCTGGGTGCAGGGGGCCAGCGGGATCCAGCTGGTGGTCGATCCCGAGCAGGTGATCGACGGCCAGGTGGCCGACGCCCTGAACATCGACTGGGCCAGACCCTTCGGCACCTGCGGGCCGCGGGCCGGCTCGGTGTCACTGGTGCGGCACGACGCTGCCGTGATCGGCGGGCATCCCAGCCAGCCGATCGGCTCCGGGCTGTTTGACGGCTCCGACCAGGTGGTCCGCCTGGTCTATGACGAGGTGCAGCGGAGGCTGTGGGCCATCTTCCGCGCCGGGCAGGACGAGTTCGGCGACGACCTTGCCGCCGCCGCGGTGCTTGATCTGCAGCTTTCCGGGACCGGGTTTGATCTGGCCGCCAAGTCGGAACCGTTTCGCTTGGACGGCCGCCTGATCCCCGGGGTCGAGGTGATCGACGGCCGCCTCTTCGTCGCGACCGGTGCGAGGCACCAGCACGGCAACGTGGTGATCGATCCGGCCGGGATGCAGCTGCTGACGACCCGGACCGATCCGGAGGTGCCGCCGATTCCCGGGGTTTCCCTGGAAACCCCGGACGAGGGGGTGCTGGGGCTGACCGCCCTGGTCGGCTACCGGTACCGGATCGTCTACAAGTCGTCGCGGACCCTGGCCCGCTCCGCATATTCGGAGGCCGAAGAAACCGGGGAAATCGCCAGCCGCAAGCAGGTCCGGCTGACCCTCAGCGGCGCCGCCGATGCCGCGGTCTATGACCGGATCGAGGTTTACCGCACGACCGACGGCGGGGACGTCTTCCGGCGGCTGACTGAGATCTCCAACCCCGGCGCCGGGCAGACCGCCGAGCTGGTGGATTCGACGACGGATGATCTGCTCAGCTATCAGATCATGCCCCGGCGGCACGGGCGCCCGCCGAGCTGTCGCTACCTGGTCAACCATGCCGACCGCCTGCTCTACGGCTGCAAGACCGACCATCCGTTCGACGGCTCGGTCGTTTATTACTCCGAGCCGTTCGCCCCGTTCAACGTGGATCCTGTGGTGAATGTGATCACGGTCGGCCGGCACGACGGGGCGACGATCGTGGGGATGTTCCGGCTGATCAACCGGGTCTTCGTGGTCAAGAGCAACGGCTCGATCTGGGAACTGGCGGACAACCGGCCGGAGTCAGTCTATCGGGCGGTGCCGCTGATAAACGAAGGCCCCTGGGCCTGTGTGTCGGCGGCGACCATCGTGGAAATCGAGGGGGCGGCTTACTGGCTGGCGGCGCGCGGGGTGGTGCGCTTTACCGGCGAGTCCATCGAGCTGATTAGTCTGCCGATCGAGCCGCTGCTGCTGGACGTGGAGCTGGCTCCCGGGCAGGTGCTCTCCACGGCTCCGGCGCAGACGCGCGGCCCGGCCTCGCTGCTGACCTCTTTCACCAACGACGACTTCGTGCCAGAGAGTTTTCATTTCGAGCTGGGATTTTACGCAAGCAGCGAGAACGATCCGAACGACGACGACACCGGGCTGGTGCTGGAGCTGCGCTCCGCCGATCACCCCCAGTATTTCACAGCGGCGGGGCAGGCCATCGCCGCGGGCGGGAAGTCCATCGCGCCCGGCCAGTCCACGGCGCTGCGTATACGTCCGCCGGCCGAGGCCCTCACCGATGGCAGCACCTATTACCCGTGGGTGCGGGCCTGGGACGGGACGCAGTTTTCGGGGTGGTGCGCTTTACCGGCCTACACGGCCGGGCTGGAGGCCGACGCGGAAGACACAACCACCAGCTGGGGCCGGATCGCCCGCTTCTTTGCCGTCCATTATCCGCCGCGCGAGGAGTACTGGCTGTTTGTGGCGACGAAGGGGGCGGCGCAGATCGATACGCGGCTGGCGCTGCACTATAGGTCCATCGGACAGGCCGGCGGGCCGAGCTGGCGGCGCGATGCGATCCATGCGACGGCGGCAACCTGGGTGGACTCGCTGGCCCTGAGCGTGGAGGAGCCGAACATCGACGCGGTGGTCAGCGCTGATGCCATGGGCTGCGCCTGGGTGCATCTGGAGACCGAGCGAATTGATCATCGGGTGGATGTCGCAGAGCCGCTGACCGACGCGCAGCGCAACGGGACCGGCGTGCTGGCCGGCACCACCATCGAGCGGGACGCTTACGACGAGCCGAGCGTCGAGTGGCCGCATAACGGCCTGCGCGGCCAGCGGTTGGCCGTGCGGGACGCGGACGGAGGGCTGCATACCGGGGTGATCGCCGCGAACACGACTCGGAGTCTGACGTTATCATTCTGGCTGGGCGGCGCCGGCCCGGCCGATGGGGAAGCTGTCGCGTTCGGGATCGGCGGGGTGGCCTGTTCGATTGAGTGGTATCCGATGGATTTCGGGGAGCAGGGGCTGGCCAAGCAGGTCCGCTACCTGCTCTTGCGGGGACTGGGGGACGAGGAGCCGATCGCAGCGGAGCTGCGGTTTTCCGACCTGGCCGAGCGGCCGCTGCCGGGGGCCCTGGCGCGGGCCCGGCAGATTTCGCTGACAGCGTCGATCGGCGTGACGCAGCGGCGGATCCCGGTGCAGGGCCGCGGGCTGGTCTGCGGGTTGCGGCTCGCCAGTTTCGCGGCGGGTTCCGCCTGGCGGCTGAGTGCCTGGGGGCTTGGGATTATTCGTTCAAGGAGCCGGAACTAGGTCATGGAACTAGGCCATGGGGTCAATCAGGCGAACAGGTCGGGCGGTCGTCAAGATCGATAGCGCAGAGCGGCAACTGCGGCAGGCGGACACGGACCGCCACGGGCTGGTGCTGCCGATCTTCGACGAGGCCCCGCAGGAGCCGGTGCGCGGCTCGACGTGGGCGGTGCTTGACGCCGAGCATTTTCGCATCCGCATGTACGACGGGGCCCGCATCCGCGAATTAATCGCGGGGGGTGGCGAGCCCGGCCCGCCCGGCCCGCCCGGCCCGCCAGGAAGCGGGTCTCGCCCTATCCTGTTGGAAGGCGGGCTGAACCCGATCCCGGAACTTAGAGAGTTGCGGTGCACGATTACAGAAGGGTTCGGGAGGTTTTATGCCAACTACCCATTTCTTCAGTGTAGTGAAATGATACTGTGTTACGGGGAAATGCCCGGAGTTGGCCCGCTGTTTTCCTGGTTTTCGTGGCCCGGACGGGTTCGGGGGTATTTCTCTGAGCCTGGGCCCTGGTTCCCGAAGGACACGTTATATTGGAGCCAGGCCGACAAGCAACTGAAGTACCGGGAGGAGGCATCGGGTACCATCTATCGGGTTCAATTCTCGACATGAAACTGCTGCAAGGTACACTGTTTTGGTCGTTGAGGAGGTCATCCGATGGCATATTCAATCGCAGGTGGAAACGTCGGCCCGCAGATCGCCGGGGGCCATGCCCGTGGCGGGCTGCCGCCCATGCTGCCAGGCGCCGGGAGCATTAACGCCAACGCCAACATGCCCGGCATGCGGCCGGCGGGGTTCAGCGGATTTCGCGTGCCCGGCATCCTCTCACCGAACGACCTCGGCGCCGTCTCGTCGCAGGTGCAGTCGCTCTTCGGGCGGCTCTCCGACCTTCCGCCCGACAACCCGTTCGCCCAGTACCTGGTATCGATCGGCTTTGCCGACGCCATGCCCGGGGCCTTTCCCGAGCGGGACCTGCGCCAGCAGCTCCGACGCGGATCGCTCCAATCGGCGGCCTCGCTCTTCGCCGGGTCGCCGGGGAATGCCCGCGGGGTGCCCGCCTTCGGCGGCGGCCGGCCGATGGAAGTCGGGGCCATGCCCGGGTTTCCGGGCGGCGGCGGCGGCCGCGGCGGCATTAACGTCAGCGCCCTGCTGAATCCCAAGTGGCGCTCGCTTCCGGGAGGACCGGCGGCGCCGGCCATGCCCGGTATGCCAAGCATGCCTGGGCGGATCGGGGCCATGGATCTGTCCGGCCTGCAGCCGGAGCCCGGCCAGGGTCGGCCGGCGGAAGATCCGCTGATGACGGCCTTTCGGCGGTTTGTCGGCAACCGATGACCTTCTCCGCAGGGGATGACGGCCATGTTCACCTCACCCGTGTCACCCATGCCCGGCCAGCGGCTCTCGCCCGGCTTTGCCGGTGACCCGCTCGCCCGGCGTTTCATGCAGCAGCCCGCCGGCGGGCCTGGGCTGCTGGCCGGTACAAAGACCCCGGCGGGCCTCGGTTTTGCGCCAGGCCAGCTTACCCCTGGAAGGATGACGCCGGCTGTCGGCGGCAGCCCGCCGGCGAGCGCCAGCCGGTCACCTTCAATCAACCTTGTTAACTACACCCCGTTTAAGATCCCGGCCCTGGACACCGGCAACCTGCGCGATTTGTGGAGCGACGAGCAGATCAATAGGACGGCCAACCGCGGCATCAACCAGCTGTCGGTCGCCGCCGCGGACGCGATCCGCGACCTGGAGACCCGGCTGGCCGGGACCGGGGCGACCGGGGCGCTGGCCGAGGGTGCTCGCGACATTTACACCGGGACCGGCGCGGCGGCGGCGGGCTATCGCGGCGACGTGGAGCAGGCCGCCCGGCAGGACAACGCCCGGCACCGGCTGGAGCAACTGGCCCAGCGGCTGCAGGAGCGGGAGCAGACCCTCGGGGCCCTAGGCGAGCAGGGCCGCCAGGGGCTGATGCACCGTGGGCAGGGGCTCGATTTCACGTCGGAACAGGGCCGCCAACGGCTGACGGAACTGGGGCTGAACTTTGACCTGGAAAGCGAGGCCGGGCGCCAGGGGCTACAACGCTATCTCGGCGAGCTGGGGGCGCACACCACCGGCCGCGGGCAGGACATCGACTGGCTTAAATCGCAGCTGGATGCACTGGTCCGCAACCGCGGCCTGGACATCAGCCAGCGGGAGCAGGACATGGACTTTCTGCTGCGTGGCCGCGATCAGGATATCCGCGGGCGGGGCGATACGCTCGGCCTCATGGGGCAGCGCGAGGCCCGCGAGCTGGGCTGGAATCAGTCGGTGCTCGACGCCCTGGCCCGGGCCCTGGGCATCCAGGCGCAGGTCCGCGGGCAGGACATGGATTACGCAGCGACCACCAACCGGCAGGGGCAGGAAGACCTCTGGCGGCAACTGCAGATGATGCTGTCGCTCGCCCAGTTCGGGCAGCAGATGGGCGGCAGCGAAAATCGCTGGGTTTCACCCTACTAGGAGCAGAACATTATGACCCCCGGAGCAATCATTTCGCAGGCCGCGGCGGCCCGTCTGCTGGCGGAGATGGCCGGAAAGCCCAAAGCGCCGTCGTCCGCGCCGGCGCCGGCCGCGCCGAGCTTTCTGTCTGAGGAGTCCGCGCTGATGGGACGGACGGCGGAGGACGATTACGCCCGGATGATCCGCGAGCTGCGGGACGGGCAGTTCAACCAGCGGCGGGAGGAGCAGCGCCGCCTGGCGGCTACGGCCCAGGGCATTCTTCCGGCCCGGGCAGTCGAGAACTTTCTGCGGAGCATGGGTGAGCTGGACGACCGTGGCCGCCGCCGCGCGGTCGGCGCGGCCCGCAACAAGGAGCGGCTGGCCGGGCAGCGCGCCGCCCGGGCCGAGCAGGGCATGGCGTTTGGGAAGCCGATTGAGGCGGAAGAGGAGGATCGGCTTCGAAAGAGCGCGCAGAAACTGCTGGAAGAGGCCGAGCGGCTGCGACGGACCGGGGACCTTTACGCGGTGTAGGGCATGATGGATTTTCAGCGGCAGCAGAACCTGATGCTGGCGGCGGCCCTGGCTCGCAAGGCCGGCCGCGGCGGCGTTGCGCGGGATGTCGGCCGGGCTTCGCCTGTGGCGGCGGGGCTGATGCAGGCGGCCGGGGTCGGCGGGGGTGACCAGCTCGACCCGCTGGAGGCCGCCCTGGTGCAGCACATGTTCAGCCAGCGCGAGGCCCGGCGGCAGGAGGAGGTTCGCCAGCGCGAGGCCCGCCACGCTTGGGAGCGCAGTCTCCAGCAGCAGGCCGCGATGCACGCCCGTGAGGACCGGCTGCGGCAGGAGGATCGCGGGCTTCGCCAGGCGGAGCGCGGCGAGGAGCGCGACTGGCACCGCGAGTTGGCCGACCAGCAGACGACCAAGCGGGACACGGAACGCAAGGAGGATCGCGCCTGGGAGCTGGATCAGTGGCACCGCCGCCGTTACGACGAGCTGCAATCGACCGCGGCGGCGCTCGAGGCCCAGGAGCAGCCGATTCCGGCCATGCTGCAGGCGCAGCTGGACTTCTACGCGAAGCAACTCGGTCTGGAGCCCGCGAAGCCGGTCCGGCATAACGGGACGCCGCCCAAGGATCTGCGACGGGGATATGAGGAGGCCGCGCAGGCGGCTGGCGACGTAGCGGCGATGGAGGCAATCCGGCGGGCACGGACTGCGGAGGAGCTGCAGGCGATCCCGTTCGTGCAGGCCCGGCGCAACCAGCTTGCGGACCCGATTCTGGAGGATGCGGCGAAACAGCTGAACACGGAAAATCCTGCCGGATTAATTAATCGGCTCTGGAAGACATACAAGCCATGGCAGGAAAGCGGGTCCCCGTTCTCGAAGGCCTACTGGTCCAAGAATGCCGACAACCCGCTGGAGCGGGCGAAGATGCTCTGGGCGGCAGATCCGACATACCGCCAGCACGGGATCACGCCGGAGGAGATCGTCGATCGGTACGTTGGGCGTGGCCGGTTCGCGGGCGCTGGGATCGATTAGCGCTCTTTGCGGGGGCGATATAGATACGTCAATGCGAAGCAGCCGACGAGCCCGGCAGCAATCGCCGCAAAGAAGGCGAGCCCTTTCCGATCGATGTCGTCCTTTGACCAGACAGACAGGAACTCCCAGATCAGTCCCACTCCCATGATGAGCAGCCCGGCCCGCAGCCGCTGGCGCAACGGCCATATTAGGCGTGGTTTCGGTGCGGTTCGCGGAGCGTAGTTCAGCACGTCGGGGGTTGGTGGATCAGTGGCCATGGTTGTCTCCGTGTTCGCGCGGATGCCGTTGAGGGTCTTCTTGGCGGTCTCGTACATGGCTACCTCCTCTTGGATTTCGGTGCCGGCTGCTGCTGCTCGTCGATCGAGGTTGATCCGAGGAAGACCGGGGCCTGCGGCAGGAGGACCTGGCCGAGGGCCGGCTCGGGGTTCCAGAGATAGATCCTCCGGCCGTCGGCGCTCGAGGTCACGATCAGCTCGCGGTAGCCGCCGGCCGTGGGGATGCGGGCCGTCTGGGCCTGCGCCGCCCCGGCCGATGCCCCGCGCGTGCGGGCCAGCTCGCCGATGTTCCAGCCGGTGTAAAAGACCGCCGCCACGGCCGCGGCCGCGAGGGCCTTCCAGGTTCGATCGCGCATGGCTGCCTCCCTTTGTTCGATTGCCCGCCAGTCAATTATAGCCGTATCCCCGGGGCCGCTTCAAGACCTGCACGGGTCCGATCGGTTCGCCCCTATGCGCGCGCGTAACCGGAAGGGCCATGCGGCCGGCACCGGCGGGGGCTGTTATCATTTCGCTTATGACACGCCTGCCGACAATCGAGGAGCTGATGGGCCGCGAGCTGCCGGGGCTGCCGACCCTGGGCCCGGCAGCCGGATCAACCCCGCTGCCGGCGCTGCTGGCGTCGATGCCGCCCGGGGCTTCCCCCGCGCCGCGGCCGACCCGGTCCGCCTCGTCCTGGCCGACCCTGCCGAACCTGGACACCCTGACCCGCTCGCCGGCCGAACGACGCGGCCAGCACCCGCGCCTGCGGGAGCTGGTGGACGCCGGGCCCGAGCACGTCGAGGCCGAGCTGCGGGAATTCCTGCGGCAGGCGCCACCGGAGGAGATCGCCCAGAACCCGCGGGCCTGGTGGCAGACCGCGCTCGAATACCTCGATCTGCCCCGGAATGCCGTCTTCAACCTAGTTAACAACCTGTTCGGCGCGCCGTTAAAACCGACCTCGAAGGAGACGTTTGCGGGACTGCGGAAAATCTACGGCTCAGACCTGCTGCGGAGCATGGGCTGGAAGCCCGACACGACCATCGGCAAGGTGGGGCAGTTTCTGGCGGGTCTGGGGATTGATTTCGTCTCGGACCCGCTGACCTGGCTCTCGGGGTTCGGCGGGCTGGCGCGCGGGACCCTGAAGACCGCTGCGACGGGATCCGCCGAGCTGGCCCGGGATGCCGCCCGCGCCGCCCGGACCGGGCACGGGCTGACGGCCGCTGGCCGGCATGTACAACCCGAGACCGTTGACCGGCTCCGACGCCTCACCGAGCAGGTCGAGGACTTTCTGCCGGAGGTTCGCGCCGGCGAGCGATTCAACGCGGTCGAGTCCGCCGCCAGTGGCCTGCCTGCCGCGGACCTGCTGCCGGGCCGATGGGGCCTGGGTCTGACCACCACCACCGCCAAGCATCTGCCGGCCGGGCACATTGTCGCCGGGCCGGTCCTCATTGCCGGCCAGGCGATAGGGGCCCTCGCCGAAGGCGCCGGCCGGGCATCGCGGGCGATCCCCGGGGTGGGGCAGGTGAGTGGGCCTGTGCTGGAGGGTCTCGGTCGGGCGATCCAGGCCCCGGTCGATCTGCTAGGCGCCGCCTCGGATGCCCTGGGCACGCCGCTGTCGTTTCTGCCGTCGGCCACGACCTTCAAGGCGTTTCGCGAGATGCCGGTGCTGGGCGGGGCGATCGCCGGCGTCGAGCAGGCGGCGGCGGCGTCGCCGTTTGTCCAGGAGATGCTGGGCGGGGCCCGGCAGATCGGCTCGGCCCTGGTCGAGCAGGCGGGAAAGATCGGCATCGGCAAAGGGGGAACGCTGCAGCAGCTCGCCCGGCAGGCCATCCAGCAGGCCGAACGGCAGGTTCGTTACACAGACACCGAGTTTCGGGAGGTGGTCGCGCCGCTCATCAAGCTGGCCGCGAAAGAGACCGGCATCGCCGAGGAGCACCTGCGGCCGCTCTGGTCGGTGCTGAGCGAGTATCAGCCCCAGATCGCGCGAGCCGCCGAGAGCGGAAGCGAACTCCAGCTGCGGGCCATCCTCGACGAGCAGGAGACGGTGATCCGGGAACATCTGCGGCAGTGGTATCCTGACCGGAAGGTCGTCAAGGCGACCGACGACATTCTGGAGGCCGTGGGTCGGCGGCGTCCGCCTGCAGAGCCGGGGCCGGTCGCGGCGCCTGCTCAGGGACCACCTGACGCTCCTGGTGGTGCATTACCGCCGGCCGCGGAAATGCCGCCCGATCTGCCGCTGCCTGCGGTGAGTGATCTGGAGCTGCCGGGGATGACCTACGGCCGGCACTCCCTCGCGTACAAGCACGGCATCACCGGCTCGCAGACCGAGGCCAATCAGTTCGTGCGAGAGACGCTTCGCCGGGAGAAAATCGACGAACTCCGCCAGACCCTGGGCGGCGATGGCCCGCTGATCTTTGTTCCTGTGCCGTCGACCTCCGGCGCCGACAACCGCGTTCCGAAGGCCATCGCCGAGCAGCTGGCCCGCGAGCTGGGCGGCGACGTGGCCGAGCTGCTCTCCACCGGGACCTACCGCAGCCGGCGAACCAAGGGGCAACTAGCGGCCATCGCCAACCCCCGCGACCTGGTGGCCTCAGACAGCGCCGAGCTGCCGGCGGCGGCGCGCCTGATCCTCGTGGACGACGTGGCCAAGACTGGAGGAACGATCCGCGACGCCGCCGCCGCCCTGCGCGAGGTGGGGCTGGAGCCCGACCTGGTGGTGGTGGGGGCGGCCCGGCGCGGGCGCAGCCTGACGCCGACGCGGACGCAGCGGATGGAGCTAGAGCAGCGGGCCGGCACCCATCTGGACCGGCTGACCGAGGCCATCGGCCGCCCGCTGGATGATCTGACGGCCGTGGAGACGGAGACCCTGCTGCGGGAGCTGCGCCAGCCGGGCGGCCATCCGCGCGAGCTGGCCCTGCGGATCGAGCGGCTGCGGGAGCTGCCGCTGCCGGCTGCTGGCCGCGGCCGCGCCACCTACCGGCCGGGCAGTAGGCGGGCGATCGAACACGAACTAATAAACCTCTTCGAGGACCTGCGGCAGCAGGAGCTGATTGTCGGCGTCGAATCCCGCCACGCCATGATCCGCGGCCAGGGTGCGTCCGATATCGAGGTGGTGCTCGCCCCGGGCTACCGCTTCACCCCGGCCATGGCCGGCGAAGCCCGCGATCTCAAGGCCGAACTTCGCGGCCGCGGCTACGCCTTCCTCGAAAAGATGGTCACCGTCGACAAGCCGGGCTCGGCGCCGAGCTATTCGCGGCCCATGAATTCCGGGGATGATGCGGTGGCCAGCATGCGCAGCGCCACCGATCAGAATCCGATCGAGCTGATGGCCTCCAGCATGATCGCCTACCACCGGGAACGCAGCCGGCGCGGAAAGATTGAGCAGGTGCTGGAATACCTCAAGACCCCCGACGGGCAGCAGCAGCTGACGCCGCGCGTCAAGGACCTGGTGCGGCGTTACGAGGCACTGACCGGGCCTGCCGAGACCCGGGCCCTGGCACGCGGCAAGCGCGGCGAGCTGGTCGAGGCCCGCGACCTGGAGCCGGGCGACCAGCTGACCATCGCCGGCGATCCGCACACGGTCGTCAAGAAGGATGAAACAGGCACGCTGATCCGCGACGGGCTGGAGCTGGAGCTGGCCCCGGGCGAGCCGCTGGTGGTGGATGCGGGGAGCCATCGCCCGGATGCCCTGCCGTCGGCGGTGATGGATGCCGTCGCGCAGCTGGAGCGCGAGGGCATAAAACCCACGGTGACCTCGGTGCTGGGGACGCTGCGCGAGAACCTACCTTCTAAGAACCGCGAGCGGGAGCTGGCCCGGCTGGTCGGTGTGGAGCGGATCAAGGGCAACCGCCAGGTGGTCGAGCAGCGGATCGAGCAGGCCATGCTCCGCGCCGGGGTCGGGTCGCGCGGGATCCCCTGGGAGAACATCCTGCGGCGGCTCGAAGAGGTGGAGGCGGGCGTGCCGGGCGGACATCTGGCCAAGCTGGAGGGGCCGACGCATCCCTACGGGCAGCTGATCCGCTACGCGCAGGATCCGCAGACCGGGGCCCAGGCGGTCCGACAGGAGCTGACGGACCTGGGCCGGCAGGCCCTGGCGGCCATGCGGGCCAACCTGACCGAGGGAGGGCAGCCGGCGCAGGTCGCCCGACTGGTGGAGCGAATCAACGCCCTGGAGGCCCGCAAGCTGGCGGCCCGGCGGGCCGGTCAGACGATCCCGCGCGGGCTTTCGGCAGAACTCTCCCAGAAACGCCAGGTGCTCGAGCGCATGGGCCGGCGGGTCGATGAGGAGCTGGAGATTCGCATGGCCCGCGAAGCGGCCGAGGCCCTGGCCCGATCGGAGCGACCGTTGCCGCCTCCGACGGCGCGCGAGCTGTTCGACGAGCCGATCGCCCGCGTGGTGGAGCAGCTCCTGGACCTCGAGCGCCGCACCCGCACCGAAGAGGCCCGCCTGAATGTGGCGGACATCTCGAAGACGACTGAGCGCGGGCTGGGCTACTGGCCGCGCATCATCGGCCGGGCCCAGACCGTCGCCGGCAAGATGTACCGGTCGCACTCCATGAAGTGGGAAAACGAATGGCGCCGGGCCGCCGCCGGCGTGGAGACGGCCGAGCGCGCCGACCGGCGCGTCCGCTCCTCCTACGACAACCTGCTGGCGGTGGTCCGCAACGAAAATAGGGCCCGCCGCGTCCGCGGGCTGGAGCCGATTCCGGAGCCCAGCGCCGACGCCCCGCTGGCCCTGGAGATTGCCCGGATCCTCGATCGCTTCCCGGACCTGGCGCCGGGTCACGGTCACCAGCTTCGCCGGCAGTTCCTCCGGGAGAACATGCTCCATGAGGTGAACGCGCTGGCGGAATACACCGGCATCGCCTTCGAGACCGACCCGGTCACCGCCTGGATGAAGCGGCGGACCGCCTCGCACTTCGCGGTGGCCGGTGCGGATTTTCTGGAGGCGGTGATCCGGCAGATGGGAGAGACCGGGCTGGCGGTGGCGGTGAAGGGTCGCGGCCCGGTTCCCAAGGGTTTTAGTCGGCTGAGTGATTCACGATTCGGAACGCTGGCCAGAGGGTACGCCTTCGCCGACGAGGTGGTGAAAGAATTCGAGCGATTCACCGGCGCCATGAAGGAACCGCACGCCATCCTGCGGGCCTTCGACTGGGCGACGTCGCAATGGCGGACGATGGTGCTCGGGGTCTTCCCTTACACGACGACGAACCTGCTGTCCGGTGTCTTCCAGGCCAACCAGTTCAACGCCTTCAGCTATCGCAGTTGGGCGGGGGCCAAGCGGCTCATGGAGGATGTGCATCTCGGCCGTAACTGGGATGCCCCGATCGGGCGCTACGTGAAGGGGATGCCGGACGAGGTGGGCCGGCTGACGGTGAGCGAGTTCTGGAACGCGATGGCGGTGGAGCACGGCGCGCTGGGGCGGGGGAATTACGGCATCGAAATGGAGCAGGCCGTCGCCGAGAACTTCCGCACGTCCTGGGGGGTGGCGGAGGCTGTGGCCTCGACCCTGCAGGCGGATGGCAAGCTGCCCAAGATCGCTCACGCGGCGCTGGGGATCTACCGCCATCCGGAAACCGGCCAGCTGCGCTGGGACCTGGCGGAGCAGGCCTACTTCAAGGCCTTTCGCGCTGCCAACGTGGCCGTTGAGGACTGGATGAAGCTTGGGTTTGTCATGGAGCGCATGCGGCAGGGCGACACGCTCACCGACGCCGTGCAGAAGGGGCGGCTGGCCCTGAACCAGTCGGCGGACCTGACAGACTTCGAGCGCTCCACGTTCCGCCGGCTGATCCCGTTCTGGGGCTGGATGAAGGGCAATGCCCTGCTGCAGATGATGCAGGCGGTGGATCGCCCCAAGGTGACGGCGATGGTCGCCCAGATCCGCGGCAACCTGGAGGCCGCCTTCGCCGGCGATGAGACCCTGCCGCTCTCCATGCGGCCGCGGCATGTCGCAGAGGAGCTGGGCACCCAGCTCAGCGGCGGGACGACGCCGGACGTGCTCAACCTGACGCGGATCTTCCCAATCAAGGAGCTGGGTACGACGCCGCTGGCCGGGGCGGCATTGCCGGCGGCGACGACAGAGGCGGTGCTGCAGGGGGTTAATCCGCTGCTGAAGGGGGTGATCGAGACGGCGGCGAATCGAGATTTTTATTGGGACCGGCCTATCACCGAATACGAGGGGCAGCGCCGGCGCTGGCTGGGGATGAATCTCTCTCCGCAGGCCCGGCGGATCGCCGGGCTGGTGCGTCCGCTGAACCTGGCGGAGCAGATCAGCTGGCGCGGCGTGCCGACGACGGTGCGGGAGACGGGGTTCTCGGGGGCGCAGGCCCTTGGGCTTCGGACCTTTCCAGTGGATACCCGCCGGCAGGTCTATGAGCGCCAACGGCAACTGAACAGCGAGCTGGGGGCGGTGATGCGGGATTTCTCGCGGGCCCGGGACCGCGCCGAGCGGGGTGGGCGGGACTGGCGTACAGATCCGGAAGTCAAGCGGCTGGCAGGGATTTATCAGCGGTTGCGGGATGAGCGAGACGCGTTACCCTTGCATGTGCTGCGGGATGCCTCGTTTGAGGCCCGCCGCGATCGGCGGCTGCAGCGGGGTGAGCTGCTGGAATTTGCTGCTGCCAACTGAACTGACCGGGGGTTTTCTCATGAAGCGATGTCTGTCTGCGGCGTTGGCGTTCCTGCTGTCGCTGGCCGGCTGTCAGGCCCTGAACCCGTCCCCGCCGATCGAGGTTTTCGCGACGAGGCTGGCCGAGCAGGCGGTGATCCCTGCGGTGCAGGATGGGATTGCCCAGGGGATCCGGTCGCTGCAGGTCCAGGCCGGCGCCCAGGGCATCAATCCCGCTTACGTGATCACGATCGAAGGAAAGTGGGTCGTGGGCTTTGAGGCCTCGGCCTCGGTCGGCGTGGACGGGCTCGCCGGACAACTGCAGATCAGCGCCGCCGGCGATGATCAGACGGTCCGATCTCCGAGCCGGTCGGCCGGCGATGGCCAATAAGCCCGCCGCGGCTGCGCGTGGTCGATCCGCCCGACTGGCTGGTCGCGCTGCGGGGCTTGCGATCCTCGCGACGCTGAGCGGCTGTGCGGCGGCCGGCGGGGATCTGCAGCTGCGGGAATCCATTGTCGGCGAGGTGAGGCGAGAGACGGCCATGATCAAGGCCGAGCTGCGGATGGCGCTGCTGGCCGATCTTCGGGTCGAAGCCCGGGCCGAGATCGAGGCGCGGGTGCAGGCCCAGGCGGCCGGATGGCTGTCGCAGCAGGACCAACGCGCGGGCCGCGATCTTCGATCGAACGATGGCTGGTGGATCGGCCTGATGGTGCTGGGGCTGATCCTGCTGGGGCTGAGCTACCCGGTCGGCAAGCTGATCTGGCTGTGGGGATCTCGCATGCGACACCCGGAGGCGGCGGCATGAGCAGCGACGGATGGGCCAAGACGCGTACCATCACGACGTTGCTGGCGGTCGCGCTCTCGCTCGGTGTGATGGTCTATGCCGCCGGAGGGAAGATGCAGGACAACCACTCGGCTACCCTGGCGGTGCAGGATCACGAGCATCGGATCCGCTCCCTGGAGAAGCAGATGACCGGGATCCAGGCGTCGCTCGATGCCATGCTGAAGTTCTGGGGGATCCCCAAGCCGGCGGAGCGGCCCTGATGGACGACGTGCTGAAGATGCAGCCGCGGCTGCTGGCGGCCGCGATGGGACTGGCGGAGGCCCGGCTGTCTGGTTTCCCGCCGCACCTTCTCTTGCTGCGGGCGGCGCAGCTCCATGCGGAATGGGCCCAGCTCGGCCACGCCATCACCGATCAGCTGCTGCCGCTGGTGCGAAGCGCCGCGGACGGGACGGCCGCCGGCGATGCAGTGTGGATGCGGATGATCACCGAGGCCAACCTGGCGGTGGGCGATCAGCGGACGGCGCTGGCGAAAGTCCTGGGGCATGTGCATGGCGCTGAGTTTCTGCAACCCTGATCTGGTGGTGATGCAGCGCCGCCGGTGCCGCGGCCGCTTCGCCGATACGGTTTTGGTGGATGGGGTGGTGTTGCCGTTCGATCCGGACGTGGGCGGGGCGCTGGTTGAGTCGATCGTCGGCACGGCCCATGCCGGCAGCCCGCTTCAGACGCAGGAGGATGCCGACAGCCGAATGGCCTCCGGCTGGTATCGGATCTTCTTCTTCCGCCTGCAGCAGAATCTCACGTCCTGGGGGGCCGGCACGGTCTTTGATCATCTCACCTGGCAGATGCTGGGGTTTTACCAGGTCAGCGGCCATGCGGTGGGCTGGGCCGGGCACAGCTGGACCTACATCCCGCAGATCGCGGCCGACACCCCCGTGGATGACGGGACGCCAGGCGAGCTGCTGCTGGAGGGCCATCCTCTGGTCTTTGAGCCGGGCATGTACTTTGCGATCCTTTCCGTGAACAACCTGCTGGTGGCCGCCGGCAATCTGCAGGATCAGGGCGCCAACTGGGAGCCGGGCTCCTCTTCGAACGGGTTCGACGAGGTCTGCACGCCGCTGGCCGGCGTGACGGACGGCGAACTGATCCCGTTTGCGTTCATGCAGGGCTACACCCCAGCCAACATCTACCTGAGCACGCCTGTGACGAGTTCGCCGGTCTCCGGCTCTCCGGTGGCGCTGCAGCAGGCCGGCTACGAGAGCCGGCATCCGGTCACGGCCGGCAGCCTCATCTGCGTGCGCGATCAGGCCTGCCTGCGCTTCCGTGTTAACAAGGCGAACTGGCCCGCCTGACCTCCCTTTTGCCCTCATACGCAACATAATATTTATTATCAGACCTATTAAAAGTGTCACGTAATTGACTATCCGGCAACGTCCTGGTAAGCTGGATTTGGCTGGGGGGCTCGGGATGCCCCTATGTACCCTGCGGAACACACCGAACTGCTCGCTGGATTCGCCGGTCACCTGATCGCCGAGCGTCGCCTCAGTCCGAACACCCTTGCCGCCTACCTGGCAGACGTGCAGCGGTTTCTGCGGGGGCTGCGCGTGGAGATCCGCGGCCTGCGGATCGAAGACCTGACCGATCATCTGCGGGATCTGGCCCTCTCCGGCCTGGCCCTCAATTCACTGGCCCGGCACCAGGGCAGTCTGAGATGCTTCTGCCGGTATCTGCTGCTGGTGCATCGGCTGGACACGGACCTGGCCGAGCTGTTGGACCATCCCCGCGGCAGCCGCCCGCTGCCGAAAGTCCTGCCGCGGGCCGCGATGCGCCGGCTGCTGGAGGCCGCGCGGCGGCCGGTTCGTCAGGGCTCAGGCAAGCCGCCGCCCAGGGCCCGCGATGTCGCCATCCTGGAAACTCTCTATGCCACCGGCATGCGCTGCGGGGAACTCTGCCGGTTGCGGGTCTCGGATGTGGATCTGACGACTGGTATGGCCAGATGCACGGGGAAGGGATCGAAGGAGCGATTGGTGCTGCTCGGCCGACCGGCTCGGCGGGCGCTGCGCGAATGGCTGCGAGTGCGCGGCGAGCTGCTGGGATCGCTGCGGCTGACCAGCGAGGCGTGCTTCGTCACCCGGAACGGCGCCCCGCTCGACCCTTCCGCGGTGTGGCGGCTGGTGAAGCGGGCGGCGCGGCGGATCGGCGTGGAGGCCTCTCCCCACACCCTCAGGCATTCGTTCGCGACCCATCTTCTGGAGGGCGGCGCCTCGCTGCGGACCGTGCAGGAGCTGCTCGGCCACGCTTCGGTGGCGACGACCCAGATCTACACGCATCTGAGCGTGGCGCATCTGAAGGCGGTTCACCGCCGCTACTTCCCGCGTCGGTGAACAGATCCTGCCAGCGGCATCCGAGAGCCCGGGCCAGCCGGCAGGCCGTCTCGACCTGCAGCCGGCGGTTGCGGGCTTCCAGCCGGCAGATCATCGAGGTGCTGATGCCGGATTCCGCGGCCAGCCGGTTCTGGGTCCAGCGCTTCTTCGTCCGAATACGTTCCAGGGGTGTCATAAAAAAATGTTAGCTTGTTCTTGACGGCGGGTCAATGTTCCCGTATTCTGCCCCAGGCGTGCGGGGGACGATAGGGAGATCGACCGATGCAGCAAGGCCAGATCAAGCATAAAGACAACGCGGGAATGAATC
>JRYF01001938.1_pt1 | contig 32261 bp, 19 predicted proteins | sample 235331 | NCBI WGS metagenome assembly JRYF01 (sample SAMN03074217, study PRJNA261475) | activated sludge metagenome | biome: Wastewater Treatment Plant; feature: Wastewater; material: Activated sludge; isolation source: activated biomass of a wastewater treatment plant treating hydrocarbon... ...
GAAAAGAGTGAGGACTGCAACGAAAACGGTATACCGGATGAATGCGACTTGGCGCCGGGTGATCCACGTCTGGCTCAGCCGATGATGGGCGTGGGGTTGCTGTTTCCGTTGGATGAGACTTTTACCCTTGCCGCGCCTCCATCGGGCACGGACGACACATCGTCCGCCGAGATCGAGCTGGGTTTTTCCTTCAATCTTTTTGGCGTTGAGTATGACTCGGTTTATATCAACGCCAACGGGAACATCACTTTCGACGGACCTTTCTCAAGCTTCACCCCGGCAAGTTTCCCCATCGCTGAACGCAAGATACTGGCTCCCTTCTGGGCTGACGTGGACACTCGCAACGGCCTGGGTGATATCTGGTACAAGCTGGATGAAAATACGCTGATCGTTACCTGGACCCAGGTCGGCTACTACGACCAGCTCGGTGACAAACGAAACACGTTTCAGGTCGCAATCTCGGATGGCTCGAATCCTTCCATCTGCGGCGGGAATAACGTGGCCTTCAGCTATGGCGACATGCAATGGACAACCGGCGGTGCTTCCGGAGGCATCCTTGGCTTCGGCGGACTGTCGGCCACCGTCGGAGCAAACGCAGGCAATGGGACCGATTATTTCATGATCGGGCGTTTCGATCGACCGGGCACGAACTATGAAGGCCCGACCGGTCTGCACAGCGGTGTCGATTTTCTTGATGGGAAAGTTTTCTGCTTCGACACCTCGCCGGACGTCTTCAATTTGCCGCCGATCGCATCCGGACTGCCACACAAGAGTATCGCGCGGCTCAATCCGACTCTGGGCGACAAGCTGGACCTGATGCTGGAGTTCCGCGGACCGGAACCAGGACAGGTGACATCCATCGATGTCGAAGATCTCGACGACGTGGTTGCACGGGGGCTGAACATGAGCAGCTCGACCGGCAATGTCACCGAACTCTTCCTCGAATGGACGCCCGCCTGCGGCGACGAGGGCCTTTACCAGTTACAGATCACCGCGATGGACGACTTCCAGCCGCCGGCCTCGACCGTGATTACACTGAGCATTCTGGTCGCCTGTCATAGCGAAGACTGTAACGCCAACGGCATCCCGGATGAGTGTGATACGGACTGCAATGGCAACGGTGTGCCCGACGAGTGTGACATCGCCTGTTGTGACGGACTTCCCTCGTGCTCGGACTGCAACGAGAACGGAATCCCCGACGGTTGCGACGTCGCTTCGGGCCACAGCGAGGATGACAATCAGAACGGCATCCCGGATGAGTGCGAGGCGCAACCTCTCACGATGCCGCAGCAGAGTCTACATTTCAAGCAGGCAGTCGATCCGATTCCGCTGGATGACGACTCTCTGGTTTCCCCCTTCGGCAGTTAAAGCACCTTTCCACTGCACCATACCCGGCGAACGATCCGCCACGACCGGCTGTGAAGTACCTCCGGGCATGTACTTGCCCCGAAGGCCGCCCCTTCTATAATGCCCACCCGGAAAGGGAAGTCGGCCGGACTTCCACTAGCCGCCCATGTTCTCGACGCGACGGGCAATGGCGGCGTAAATCGCGAATCCAGCGCGGCTCGTGTCAACCCACGGGCACGCTTCAAGTTAAGGAAACCGGAGATGGCTGAGGCCCCCCAGGAACTGCGACGGATCCACTGGTCCGAGTGCTTCAACTTCATCCACGTATTCCGTAGCTTTCGCCAGGCGATCCACGTCAACAAGCTGGTCTTCGCTTTCGTCGGCATTCTGCTGACCTACCTCGCCGGGCGACTCCTCGATTTCTTCTGGGTGGCATCCTCGCAGCCGGCTATTGATGCCCACGGAATGAACGAGCTGGCCGTCTTCATCGCTGGAGGCGGTGACCGAGCCGCGACCCTGCAGTGGCTCGAGAATCTCTCCCAAGGCGGCGAGGTGAGCCGCATCGGTTGCTTCTCACTCGTACTTCACCATGCGATGGCCACGGTCAATCAGTTAATCGACGCCGTGCTCAATGTCAGCCCGGCGGGCGTACTCGGCGGCATTCGCGAGGGTCTTCTAGGTGCGGTCTGGCTGGTCTCGATGCACTGGCTCTATGCCTTGCTGTTCGGTGTGATCTCCCTGCTGATCTGGGGCTTCTTCGGCGGCGCCCTTTGCCGAACGGCCGCCCTGCACGCCGCACGCGATGAGCGCATCACCTACGGTGAGGCCATGTCCTTCGCCTGCCGAAAAATGCTGGCTTTTGCCGCTGCGCCCGTGCTGCCGATCGTCATGGTCGTTCTTTTTGGCGTGCTTCTCCTGCTGGGAGGCCTGATCGGCGCGATCCCCGCGATCGGCGAGGTGTTCGTGGGGCTGCTGTTCTTCCTGGCGCTGCTGCTGGGGCTGGCGATCGCGTTTCTCCTGATCGGCCTGGCCGCGGGCTTCGGCATGTCGTTTCCCACGATCGCCGTAGAGAACTCCGACGCCTTTGACGCCCTGAGCCGGATCGGGGCCTACGTCTTCGGACGGCCCTGGCGGACCGCTCTTTACTATTTATCCGCCCTTGTACATGGTGCCATCTGTCTGGCATTCGTGAAGCTGCTTGCCCGGATCATGCTCTGGTCCGTGCACTTTTTCCTGGGGCTGTCGATGAACCTGGGCGGCGCATTTCAGGCCGATTCTGACGCGCCACGTGCCGCGAAGCTCGACGCCATCTGGCAGGCGCCAGCACTCATCGGCGGCGATACCACGTTCTACGGGAGTTTCGGTGAAACCAAACTGGCCCACTTCAGCGCCTTCGGGCAGTTTCTCATCAAGGGCTGGGTCTACGGCGTCTGGGGCCTCGTCGCCGCCGTGGCCGTCAGTTACTTCTTCTGCGCAAACACGATCATCTACCTCCTGCTTCGCCGTGAGGTGGATGCCACTGACATGGAAGACGTCTATCTCGATGACCTGAACGACGAAACCGCGACGCCGCCCTCGCCGGGCGCGCCGCCGGGCGGTTCAGGCAGCGGAGGCGCCGGCGCGTCCGGCGGAACGTCTCTTCCCGTGATCGGCTAGGTCGATGCGGTTGCGGCCCGGCGCGGGACCGCTTCATGCCGGCCTGTCGAGAAGCGCGACGACCCATCGCGCGAGTTTTCGTGTACCACCTCGCCGTTGAGGGATGAAGCCATGCGTCCTTGCGCCCGAATTCTGCCCCTGTTGGCGCTGGCGGGCCTGTTGTGCCTGTCCGCCGCCTGCACCGAGTTGTACTTCCTTTTCGGCCCCGGCGGCATCTGGGGGCCCGGCGGTACAACGGATCGAACGACCACGCCGACGGCAACCCAACCCGCGGCCATCGCCGGCCCGCTGTTTTCCGCGAGAAGGCTCGATCCAGAGTTCGAATCCACCGCCGGCGCTCGAGTGATTGTCGCAGCGGACTTCAACAACGACGGCCTGACGGATTTCGTCTCCGGCTCTGCCGAGAGTCAGCCGATCCAGCTTCATCTGCGGATTCCGGGTACGGACGATTTCAACACCTTCTCCATCGCCGGCGAGGTGCCGATCTCCATCATGTACGACGTGCAGGTGGCTGACTTCGATCAGGACGGCCGCCTGGATATCGCCGTGCTGGTAAACAACACCGGGATCATCCCGGTGGTCGGAGCGAACAAGCGCGGCGCGGTCGTGCTGCTCTTCGCACCGGCGGACCCGGCTGATGCCGTTGCATGGCAACAAGCGGTGATCGATCCGACCTTCTTCCTGGCCAACGACGACACCGGCCTGACCGACTTCGCTGTCGGCGACATGGACGGCGTCAACGGACCGGACATTGTTCTCGGGTCGAACGAGGTTGCCAGCGGCGGCAACACCGCCACCAAGCGAATTTACCTTTTCCAGAACCCGGGACCAGCCGCAGCGCGCAACGGCGCTGCCTGGCTCGGTCCGGACTTTGCCGCGACCTTCCCAATCATCTCCGAGGCCCCACCTTTCAAGTCGCTGCGACTGGCTGACATCGACGGCGACGGCGATCTCGACGTGGTTGCTACGTTTCCCACCGCCCTCTCAAGCAACATTCGCTGGCTGATCAACCCGCTCGTGGAGGCCGGAGCGGGTGCCGTGGCGGCTGGCAACTGGGCGGGCAACATCATCGGCGAGCAGCGTGAACTGCTTCAGCCCGGTGACGACCAGGTGCCCGGCGCGGATTTCATCGCGGTAGGCGACATCGACGGCGACGGCGATATCGACGTGGTCGCGGTACATCAGCAGCTTGGCATCATCCAGTGGTTCGAGAATCCCGGACCCGGCCTGGTCCGCGTGCAGAATTTCCCCTGGCGTGTCTTCAATCTCGGCCTGGTCACAAACGGGGCGATCATCAATCAGGTACAACTCGTTGATCTCAACCTCAACGGCAAGCTCGACTGCTTCATCACCGCCAACGGACAGATGGTCGGCTTCGAGCGGCGCAACAACATCCAGAATTACTGGCAGCCGTTCATCATCATGACGACCAATCCAGTCGCCACGATCGGTCGCACGGCCTTCGCCGATCTCAATGGCGACGGACTGCTGGATATCATTGCACCGCTCGATCGAGAAGGCATCACCAATGACCAGTTCATCATCCTGACGCGGCTGACTCCGTGACCGCTGCACGCGCCGGCGACCATCAGTCCAGCTTAAGTCTGGCCAGGATGAAGGGGCGCATCAGCCAGTGCGCTTCGACGTGGCCGACGGTCCACTCGATCGGAGTTTCATGCGGGAAAAAGTGGCGCGCCTCGTACTTGTGCAGCAGACGGCGACGCTCCTCCCACGGGGTATCACCGGCCAGCATCCTCATCAGATCGCGCAGGCGCTCCTGCATGTCCGGCACACCGTTGCTGGCGCTGATCGATGCCACGATGTGGCAGTCGTATGCCTGTACAAGCTGCATCCCCATCACCGGTGAGGTCAATACGACACTGCCCGGTGGCATGTGTTCCGCAAGAAACTCCCGGATCATGATCACGGCGCGCGGTGCGGAGGTACGCGCGGCATACGGACTCTTGGCGACGGTATAAACCTCGCGCCAGGTCCAGGCATCGGCGCCGCCGGAGAGACAGCCAGCCAGCAGCAGCACCAGGGCGACGAACCCCACGCGAATAGCACGGTGCGGCATCCATGTGTGCAGACTCAGCCCTACAGCAGGACCTGCTATCACGCAAAGCCCGATCTGGAAGACCACATCCAATCGCTGGAGGATCCATCCCTCTCCGGCTCTTTCCAACAGGAAGGCACAGACCGGCGGGATGAACATCACCGCAGCGCCAGGCGCCACGATCCCCAGCATCAGCAGCACTTCCAGTCGTCGAGGGCCGGTGATCCCCAGAAGCACAGCAGCGCAGAGAATCATCACGCCCGGCAGGCCGCCGATCGACTCCGCCACAACTTTGGGATCGCGCAGGAGCCAGCGATCTCCCGCAGGAATGAACCCGGAAGCCGGATCGTTTGCTGTCACCCGTACAAGTGAGCCATCCACTTTTTCGGGCAGCGGCGGTGAGACCGTCTTCCATTGCGTTATGACGACAAACGGTAACCCGGTCGCGAGTACGAGCACCGCCAGCAGCGCGTGCACTCGATCGGGTCTAGATCGGGAAAATCGTAGCATGGCCACGACCACGAGAACCGGTCCCAGGAGCATGATCGCGAAGATCACATAAAGCCCGTGCAGTTGCCCGAGGACCAGCGAGCCGGCGGCCAGCAGGACAACGGTCCACCGATCGAAGCCCTCGCGCACGGCGCCGATGGCCACGCCGAACATCACCGGCAGCAGCCAGAACGGCGCGAGTTGATTGGGGTAGATCGTAAAGGTGACCGTCCCGCGGGCAGCGACGACGAAGATCGCGGCGATCCAGCCGGCCCACGGATGGTCGAAGATTCGCCAGGCCAGGTAGTACGCGCCACAGACGATCAGGAGCTTGCCCCAGGCCAGACTGACAAACCAGACGCTGTAGGGGTCGATGCCGGTGAGCTGACTGGCGGCTGCGTAGAGTGCGTGCAACAGGTTGGTGTGGTAGATCGGGAAGAAATGCGGCTGCGCGATGAACGGGTCCACGTTTGACAGGACGCAGTGATCGAGCAGGTATCGGATTCTGGCGAGATGAACAAGCGCGTCACCGCCGAAGAATGCGCCGATCCAGGCGCCGAGAAAGAGATCTGCCAAGACAATGACAAGTTCAATGCAGGCGGCAGCGGCGAGCAGGCCGCCGAGTTGCCCCCACCACCGCCTACGAAACATCACCACGACAGACGCGATGACGGCGAGCAGGCAGGCACCAGAAAAGATCCAGAGCGGCGCCCCGAAGACGTAGCAGAGAATCGATACCGGTGAGAGAATCGCCATCATCGCGAGCCATGACAGCGCGATAGCGCCGGGAAGACCGCAGCGAAGCTGTCCCGGGACGATGTGTCGAATGACCATGTAGCCCGGCAGGATCAGGCCGAACCAGAATAGAAGCGAGAGATACATCTATGGTCGAACCTCCGGGCGGGCGGGCCTTCGCCGGAAGGGGTACGCGCAGATTCCCTGCACCATACCGATGCCGCGCCAGATCGCGCGGATGAACCCTAATCCTGCGAAGGCGAGATTCGACCAATTGCCCGACTGACGGATCAGCTGCAACGTGCCGGGCCACTGGGCCGCGAAGAGCAACGCCGCCGTCAGCGGAGCGATCCAACGCAATGCTGGCCAGGCGAGCGTGGGCAGAGAGGCGAGCATCAGCAGTGCCAGCGGCGGCTGCGCATGATCGAGAAGTCCGCTGTAGGCATCGCCACCGGCCGTGCTTCGGTGTCGCAGATGGAGAAACACACGCCAGTAGCCATGATGCCGTTGCGAGCGCAGGTATCGAATCAGCTTCGTCGGGTGGTGGTGGCCTACGCGCGACTCGGGCTCGAAGCGCAGGCGATATCCCGCTGCATGAATTCGGTAGGCCAGTTCCGCGTCTTCCGCTCCGGGCGAACCGGGGCCGTTGAATTCGCACTCGTCAAATCCGCCGACTGCTTCGAGTGCTTCGCGCCGATAGAGCACGTTGAAGCCGCCGAGGAAATTGACATCGACAGGCATGCGGCGATGCCGGGTGATGATTTCCTCATGAATCAGGCAGGCAAGGAGCGAATGTGGGTGTTCATTCCCATAGCTGCCGCCGACCCCGCCAACGGAGGGGTCGCTCAGGTGAGGCAGCAAACGCGACAGGGCATGCGGCTCCGGCACGCAATCGGAATCCACGAACCAGACCAGCGCGTGCTGCGCCGCGCGCCAACCGATATTTCGTGTCGCACCTGGGCCGCCGCTGTTTCCGCGAAGCAGCCGGACCGGATACGCCGACACAATCTGCGCGGTCTGATCGGTCGACGCGTCATCGACGAAGATGATTTCCGCCAGTGCCGTGTTTTCGGCACGGAGAATCGCTGTCGAGGCATCGAGGCATGCGCGGATCGTGCCGGCGCAATTGCGACCGGGAATCACCATGCTGACCTTCGAGGCGCCTGCTTCAGTCAACCTGGCCATCCTTTCCGGGAGGATTCCCGACGGGTTGATGTGCAGACGTACCCAGTGCGTCGAGGGCTGCGCGCGCCGGCGCATAGTCCGGGCGAATGGCCAGCGCCGCTTCGTAGGCCTCCCGCGCGGCTTCGATCATGCCCATCTGTCGCAGCGCGTAGCCAAGACCGTAGCGGGCCTCGTAGTGAGCGGGATTGAGCCGGATCGCCTCCCGGTATTCCTCCGTTGCATCGGCGAAACGGCTGAGGCGGGCCAGCGTGTTGGCCAGATTGAAGCGGGCCTTGGCGAACACGTCATCGGGCGTGCCGGGTCTTGCGGCATCGAGTCCCGAGCGTAGTTCCTCCAGCGCTTCTGCATGGCGCGACTGCTGACTCAATGCATTTGACAGCATGATGCAGGCGGGCAGTTCGCCTGGATCGATCGATCGGGCGTTTCTCAGTGCCAGCTCCGATTCCTGGTAGCGGCGTAAATCAAAGAGAACCGAACCGTGATTGTACGCGGCTGACCAGTCGTTCGGTTGCAACTCGGCCGCCTTGCGATAATAGGGCTCAGCTTCCTCGCTGCGACCAAGCCGAACGAGGTCCTGTGCGATGCTCGTGTAGGCCGGCAGAAAGGTCGGCTCCAGCTCGATGGCTCTCGAAAAATGTCGGACCGATTCTTCATAGCGATGCACTTCACTCAGGGCCACGGCGAGGTTGTTGTGTGCTCGTGGATGGTCGGGATAGATCGCCAGCACCGATGTCCACATGTCCAGGCGGCTATGATAATCCCGATTGCGAAGGTGGGTCATCGTGCCCAGCATGATGGCTACTGCAATTAACAGAGCGGCGGCAGCACCGGTCGGTCGATTTCGTGGCCCGATCTGACGGAAACACCTCTGCAGCAGCCGGTAGCCGCCGATCACGAGCAGGACCAGCACCGCGGCCAGCGGCAGGTACATGCGATGTTCGAAGATCACATCGCGGATGGGGATGAAACTGGACGTTGGCGCCAGCAACAGGAAGAACATCAGGCCGGCAAAGGCCGGCGCGGACCTGCGTCGCCAGGCCCACAGGCAAGCCGTCAAAAGTGTCACGATGATGACACCATGCAGCGCGGCGTCCTGCCACCTGACGACGATCGGCCAGTCGTGATCCATGCAGAGGGGATGCGGCCAGAGAACCAGCCGCAGGTAATGAAGCAGCACGGCCGGTTGCGTCAGCGCGTATTGCTGCCAGGTGATCGTCGGGAGACCGAAACCGACCGTGGAACCGGCCTCGGGAGAGACTTCGAGGACACCCTGAACAACCCCGGTCAGCAGAAGGATCGCCCATGTCGACAGGAGCCCGACGTAGAGCAGGCCATGCTTCGCGCACGCATCGCGCCACGATGTTTGCCACAACGCCCGATCGTAGAGAAGTGCCGCCAGTGGCGCGGTTACCATGACCTGCTTGGTCAGCATCCCCAGTGCGCAGGATACGACAGCCACAAAGAACCAGCCGATCGGACGATGCTTCGCCGGTCCTCCATCCTGCATCGTTGCGGTCGGTTCGTTCGCACGGGCGATGGCGTACAACATAAGCATGTAGAAAAGACCCATCATCGACTCGGCCCGCTGAATGATGTAGGTGACGCTCTGCGTCTGGAGCGGGTGCAGCCCCCAGAGCAGCGCGACAGCGAAACCGATGCCTGCGGCTTCACCCGGCGTGAATCGCCCTTTCAATGCTGGAGCGCACAGACTACGCCGCACCAGACCATACAGCGTGAGTGTGGCAAGCAGATGAATAACGAGATTGACCAGGTGATACCCCCACGGCTCCAGCCCCCCGGCGGCGTGATTCAGCGCCAGCGAGAAATCGACGACCGGCCGCGGCGATGCCAATACGGCTTTGCAGTCAATCGGGTCCAGCCGGGCTTCGTTCTGGATGATGTAGTAATCATCAAAAAGCATGACGCCGTCGAAGCTGTTGGCATAGGCCGCCGCGACCGCACTGAGCAAGGCCGCCACGAGAAGGCCGCGCAGGAGTGCGGGCACTTCCGACTCATGACCGTTAAGCTGCTCTGAGTGTTGCACTTTTCGCTTCTCGGTTTTCGTCATGACCGACTGCCTTCGCCTCGTCCGCTGGCACCGGACCAGAGCAGTATAAACAGCAATTCGAAGTCGGCACGTGCGACACACAGCACCTTCATGCGGCTCCATCAGCCGACCGATTGATACCGGACCGAAGCTGTGCCGATACGTTGGAAAGTCATCACCTGCGCGGGTACGATCCACCGGCGGGAACTTCGTATCTGACAGTCGGCTCCGGCCTGCCCGTGTCCGAGTTATGCGTCCGAGAAACGCACCATGAACAACTCAGCCATGACGCAATCGGGCGATCCTGACCAGATCCGTGACACGGTGTTTGTGGTGGTGCCGGCGTATAACGAAGCCGCCTGCGTGGGGCGAGTGGTCGAGCAGCTTCGGCGAGTGTATCCGAATGTCATCGTGGTCGACGACGGCTCCAGTGACGAGACAGCAGCGATCGCCCGTGGCGCGGGGGCCTGCGTACTGCGACATGCCGTCAATCGCGGACAAGGGGCGGCGATTCAGACAGGCATCGAGTATGCGCTGCAACGCGGGGCAGAGTACGTCGTTACCTTTGACGCCGACGGGCAGCATGACGTGGCCGACATCCGGCGACTGCTGGAGCCGATCGTCCGCGGCCGGTGCGACATCGCCCTGGGCTCCCGTTTTCTCGGGGAGGCGCTGGACCTGCCGGCATCGCGGCGAATCCTCCTGCAACTCGGCGTGCTCTTTACCCGGTTGACCAGCGGGGCAAAATTGACGGACACGCATAACGGTCTGCGGGCCTTTCGCCGGCGCGCGGCGCAGAAGATCGAGATTACTCTGGACGGCATGGCTCATGCAAGCGAACTGATCGATCAGATCGCCCGCAGCGGGTTGGCCTACATGGAAGTACCCGTCACAATCCGATACACAGAGTACTCCCGCGCCAAGGGGCAATCCTCCCGCGGCGCGGTCAAGATCGCCCTGCACTACCTGCTCGGAAGGGTCTTACGATGAACGGCTTGCAAGTTCTGATCCTCGCGGTCCTGGGAATCCTCTTCGTCGCCAGTCTCACGGCACTGCTGCGTGGCTGGTCCAGCCGAAAGGAGGGCTTCGTCTGGTGCGCCTTGTGCGTGCTTGCTGCTGCGGCCACGCTCTGGCCGCAGCTCACCGTCAAAGCGGCGCACGCCCTTGGTATCGGCCGCGGCGCTGATCTCGTCTTCTACTGTGCCGTCGTGGTGATGATGATCGGCTTCTGGATGACCTACATCCGACTGCGGCACCTGCGTCGGGATATGACCCGGCTCGTGCGGCATCTGGCGATTCTTGAGGCCCAGTCCAGCCCGGAGCAGGGCGCCGCGCGACCGCCTTCGTCGTCTTCCTGACTCGCGCGCAATCGGGCCGGGAAACACTGACCGTCGGCTGCTAGGGTATCGAAATGCCTGACCGCCGGCATCACGAGCATCCGACCGTTGTGAAGCGGCGCGAGGCCGCGTTTGAGCACTTGCGCGCCGAACTCCTGCGAGAAGCGGGAAATCGCGTCTCCTTCAATCAGGCCAAGAACCGGGTGCTATCCTACCCGCAGGTCCAGCAGGACCCCGCGCTTCGCAGCATGTTGCAGGGCGTCATTGCCGAGCGAGAGGCCCTCTTCCGACAGAACGAACCCCATCTTGCACCCCATCCGACGATCGCCGCTCCCGTCGCGAGTGAAGGGAAGTCGTCCTTCGCCCCTCGCGGCAATCCGGAAGCCGAGGCCCGATCGCTGCTGACCATCGTGCAGCGCCAGTTCCACGACGCGGTGTCTCACTTTCACGAGGCCGAGGCCCGTGGAGCATTGCAGAAGCTGGAGAGCATCTGGACGCATCACCCGTCGCTCTGTGCGCCCGACGATCCGCAGCACTATCGAGACGAGCTGGAACATCTCGTCGAACGGCGCAGAGCTTTCCAGAAACATGTCGAGGAAGTCGCCCGGCGAGCCGCGGAGGCCGCCGCCAAGGGCGACGAGATGCACGCCAGCCGCGCGATTCGACGACTGGCATCGATTCACGCCATGCATCCCGATCTGCTGCCGGATGCGCAGTTCGACCGCATTCGCTCGCAGATACAACATGCGTCGGACCGACACGAAGACCGCGTCCTGGCCGCGAAGCTGCTTGCGCGAGAGCGCGAAGTCGCCGCGGAAATCAGCAGACTCGCCGAGCGGGTTCACCACTTTCATCGCGTGGCGCGATCGCTGCCCCACGATCAGGAGGCCTTTCACCGCGCCGAGGCGGACTACCTGAGAGCCGTGGAAGCTGTCCAGGCGCACGACGCCGAGTGGCTCGGCGGCGTCATTCTGGAGCTGGTCGAGCTGTTGAGTGAGTTTCACCGGCCGCCGAAGGCCGCACAGGTGCAGGTGGATCGCTTCCTCGAAATCGTGCGTTCGGCGCTTTCGCGTCTGCGCAAGGAGATTCGCGCGGTTCACACGGAAGGACATCCTCCAAAGGCATCAAGCTGAGACGAGCGCGCCCGGTCTTCGGGAGACCATCTCGATCATCTCCATCTTCAGGCGGCGCACCTTCTCATCCACATAGAGCCAGGAAGGATAGTTTCGAGTCGGCGGCGCGACCTTCACGGCATGCGCCAGAAGAAAGGCATTCCAGAAAGGTTCACTGAGGCCGAAGCCGCGACGTTGACCGGCCACGATCCGGCGAAACAGCCATCGCTTCCACCATTTCCAATATACCGGAGGATCGGGAACGATCGACGTCAGCACGTCCACTCGCCATCCCGTACCTTCGAGCAGCTCGGCGACCTCTCGCGGGGAATAATGCCGCCAGCTCACCTGTGCGGCCGGCCAGTGCAGGCGCATCGGCATCGGCTCACCTCGAAGAAGACTGTGCGTCGCCTGGAAGCTGACGGCATTGTCGGTCAGCAGACTCACCGTCGCTCCGGGCGCACACACTCGATTGAGCTCGTAAAGCGAGAACTCCGGATCATGCCGCATGTGCTCCAGGCAGCCCCAGTAGACGGCCAGATCAAAACTCTCGTCCTCGAATGGCCAGGCGCCAGACTCAAGGTCGTGTTCGATCAGGGTGAACTCGTATTCCTTCGTGCCATTCGGGTGAATCCGTCTGCGTTTCTGACGAATACCCGGCCGGGAATTGGGCGGGCACAGGCAGATCACATCCCGCCAGCCGAGCATGTCCATCAGGTACGGCACTTCAAGCCCCCACGATCCGACCACAAGACAGCGCTGACGCAGACCGGCGGCAGGCGGCAGTCGCGTCAGTGAATCATGCAACCTTCGGGCATGTTGCAGAAGATACTGCGATTCGCCGCGAGCATTTTCCGGATGATCCACGAGTTCGGAGGGTATGAGCCAGTGGAGCGTTTGTTTGACGGTCTTGGAGTAGCGGGAAGGCAGTTTGAGCGGCATCCGTAGTACCTGTTCTGCTTCGTTGGAGGGTGATCGTGCAAACTCGTTCAGCAAAATAAATCGACCGATCGCAGGCCGACCCCTTAAACTGCATGGTGTCCGGACTACGTTGCGGCGAAGCCGCAGATTGTGCCGACACGTGACCTCCTTGAAGGGGGTTTGAAAAAGGGCCTAAAAAGACCTTTTCAGGCCGATATCGCAATCATTATCGGCAGTCTGATTTCTCTTGAACAGATCCGCCCGCTATCATTCCGTCTGTGAGCCGTGTCCACTGAGTATGCGGATCCATCCACGACGAACGAGGGCCGCGGCTCACACGTTGTGCAAAGCGGAAGAAGTGCCGCCCGGAGAATCCCACGTGAACAGCTACGGCCCAGAGCATCTGTACCCGTCCGCACGCCATGATCCGCCGAATCGCCGACTGCCACTGCTGGTCGGTGTGCTCCTCGGCCTGCTCGGGGGATGGCTGATCGTGGATCGCCTTCGTGGGTCGCTGGAGCCAACCAACTACGCGCCCCGGCCGGTCATGCCACGCGGCGATCTGGCAGCCGACGAGCAATCGACCATCACCCTCTTCGAGCAGGCATCGCCGTCGGTTGTCTACATCACCAGCCGTGCGGTGACACGAGAACCGATCGGGATGTTTCGCGTGCAGGAAATTCCAGTCGAGGGCACCGGATCCGGGTTTATCTGGGATGAGCAGGGGCACATCGTCACAAACGCTCACGTCATCCACAACGCGCGAACGGTCATCGTTCGGCTTGCCGATCAATCGAGCTGGCCGGCAGAGATCGTCGGCCGCGAGCCGGATCGCGACATTGCCGTCCTGCGCATCGAGGCGCCGGTCGAGCGTCTGCGTGCCCTGCCGATCGGTACATCCAGCGATCTTCAGGTCGGCCAGAAGGTCTTCGCCATCGGCAATCCTTTCGGACTCGATCAAACTTTAACGACCGGCGTGGTCAGTGCGTTGGGCCGAACGATCCGTTCGATCAGTGGTCGCAACATCGAAGGCGTCATTCAGACGGACGCCGCGATCAACCCCGGCAACTCCGGCGGACCGCTGCTCGACAGTGCCGGCCGTCTCATCGGGATGAACACGATGATCTACAGCCCCTCCGGCGTCAGTGCGGGCATCGGCTTTGCCGTGCCAGTCGATATCATCAACGAGGTTGTTCCGCAGATCATCGCCCACGGTCGCGTCATACGACCGACACTCGGCATCACGATTGTCCCGGAGAACTTTCTGCGCAATCTTTCGATTGAAGGGGTTGCCGTGCTGGAGGTTCAGCCGGGCACTGGTGCGGCTGATGCGGGGCTACGCGGCGTAACCATTGATCGTTACGACAACGTGCGGCTTGGCGACATCATCGTCGAGGTCGAGGGCGTTCGCGTGCGATCCTATTCCGATCTGCGCGACGCACTGGAAAAGCACAAACCGGGTGACGTGGTCGAGCTGAGCGTGATCCGGAATGGGGAACAACGCTCCGTCGCAGTTCGCTTGCAGCCCTCCATGTCCTGAAATTGCCAGCCGCGCAGTGCGGTGTGTGCTTCGCAGCAAATCCGTTATCATGCCGGTTCGATGAGAGGGGATCGGCGAGGACCGACGGTCGTCGATCCGCCGAAGAAAGACACACACTCCCGATTTATCGCAGGAGACCACCGGGATGCGAAATCGTTTCTCATTCGTTGCAGGTTGGGCCGTACTGCTGCATGCACTGGGCATTGCTGCGCCGCTCACGGCGCAGGAAGGCGATCTACCAGCACAGCCGCCCCCGATTCCCCGGGCCTTCATCGGTGCGAAGATCATTCCGATCGGCGCGCCGGAGATCGAAAACGGCACCCTGCTGATTCGCGGGGACCGGATCATTGCAGTCGGTCCGGTCGATCAGGTTCGAATCCCCGACGACGCCTGGCAGGTTGATGTGCGCGGCAAAGTGATCATGCCCGGACTGGTCGATACCCACAGCCACATCGGCGGCGGCTGGGGCGGCGACTCCAGCTCTCCGATTCAACCGGACGTCCGTATTCTCGATTCGATCAACGTTCGCGACAGCGGCTTTCGCAAGGCGCAGGCCGGTGGCCTTACCACGCTCAACGTGATGCCCGGCTCCGGGCACCTGCTCTCTGGGCAGACGATTTACATGAAGAACAAGCGCGGTCGTACAATCGAGGATGTGGTCATTCGTGATCCGGCGGGCAACATCCTCGGCGGCATCAAAATGGCCAACGGAACAAACTCGCACCGCGAGCCGCCCTTTCCGGCGACGCGTGCCAAGTCGGCGGCACTTGTCCGGCAGAAATTCGTCAAGGCACAGGAGTATCGCCGCAAACTGGAGAAGGGTCGCGAAGACCCGGAGAAGATGCCGGAGCGCGACCTGGAGATGGAAGCTCTTGTCGAAGTGCTCGAACGCCGCTGGGTGGTTCATCATCATACCCATCGAAACGATGACATCGTCACGGTCCTGCGACTGGCAAAGGAATTCGGCTTTAAGGTCGTCTTGCACCATGTCAGCGAGGGGTGGAAGGTCGCCGAAGAAATCGCCGCGGCCGATGTCCCCTGTTCGATCATCCTGGTTGACAGCCCCGGCGGGAAGATCGAGGCGATGAACCTGATCATGGAGACCGGCGGTGTGCTGGAGCGAGCCGGAGTGCTGACGGCCTTTCACACCGATGACCCGATTACGGATTCGCGACTCTTTCTGCGAATGGCGGCGCTCGGGGTGCGCGCCGGCATGTCGCGTGAAAAGGCCCTCGAAGCTCTCACGATCGCCGGGGCGAAGATGCTCGATCTGGACCACCGGATTGGCTCGCTGGAACCGCGTAAGGATGCGGATTTCATTATCCTCACCGGCGACCCGCTCAGTGTTTACACCAGAGTGCAACAGACATGGATCGACGGTGAGCTGGTGTTCGATCTGGACAATCCGGATGACCGGCTCTTTGCTGTCGGCGGGTACGGTGCGGGAAAGGACCAGGCGATGCATCTTTGCTGCTTTGGTCCACAAGGGCATGATTGAACGCGATGCAAGCCAATTGGACGAGTAAACCATCGGAAAGGTAAGAAATGACGGTGATAGATCGCGGATTGACTATCTCACCTGACAGCACATATTCGAGTGTGGAATGGCGGACGCGCCCTTGCAGCACCAAGCGCCAGCGCGATCTTCTCGGCCGACGAAGGCACCAGCTGATGCGCTTGCGAGCGGCGATCGTCTGCTTCGCTGCCATTGGTGTGATCATCAGTCGGATCGCGACGCCGGTGTCGGCAGATTCTTTGGTAGTTCGTGGCGAAATCGTTCATACGATGGCGGGCGCGCCGCTCACCAACGGCGCCGTCCTCGTGGAAAACGGCAGGATTGCGAAAGTCGGGCCGGCCACGGAAATCGCCGCACCGCCGGGGACACGCGTCCTGAGTGCCAAGGTGGTAACACCGGGACTGATCGATGCCCACACGGTCATCGGCTTTACCGGCTATCTCAATCAGGATCAGGATCAGGATCAGCTCGACCCGAGCGAGTCGATCCAACCGGAGCTTCGGGCCATTGACGGGTACAATCCCCAGGAGCATCTCGTTGAGTATGTTCGCGGCTACGGCATCACGACGATCCACACCGGCCATGCGCCCGGGGCGCTGATTTCCGGCCAGACGATGATCGTGAAGACCACCGGCAACAACGTGGAGGCGGCGGTCATTCGTCCAGTGGCCATGATCGCGGCGACGCTGGGCGAAAGTGCAAGGGCACGCGGCGACAAGAAATCGCCCGGCACGCGATCGAAGGCCGTCGCCCTGCTGCGAAGTGAGCTGATCAAGGCGCAGAACTATCGGAAGAAACAAGCGTCGGAAGACGAAAAGAAGCGACCCGAGCCCGACCTGCGCAACGAGGCGATGGCGCAGGTGCTTGCGGGCGAGCTACCGCTGCTGGTGACGGTGCATCGTTCGGCGGACATCCGGACGGCGCTGCGCGTTGCGAAGGAGTTCGACATTCGACTGGTGCTCGACGGCTGCGCCGAAGCGTATCTGCTGACCGAAGAGATCAAGGCGGCGGGTGTGCCGGTGATTGTGCACCCGACGATGTGGCGCAGCGGCCGCGGCGAGACGGAGAACATCAGCTTCGAGACGGCCTCCATCCTCCGCCGGGCGGGCATTCCCATCGCAATGCAGAGCGGATATGAAGACTATGTGCCCAAGACGCGCGTGGTGTTGTTCGAGGCGGCCGTTGCCGCTGCCAACGGACTGAGCTTCGCAGAAGCGCTGGAGAGCGTGACCATCGGCGCCGCCCGCCTGCTGGGCATCGAGGCGCGCGTCGGCTCGCTCGAAGCAGGCAAGGACGCCGATCTCGCGCTGTACGACGGCGATCCATTCGAGTACACGACGCACTGCGTGGGCGTGGTCATCGATGGACAGGTGGTCAGCGAGACTGCAAGATAGAACTCCTCCAAAACATGCGTTCAGAAAAGCGATTCCGCATCGGGCGTTTCGTTGCCAGGTGATGCCGTCGGTTGAGGTAATCCCAGGTGTTGATACGCCCGGTAAGTCGCGCAGCGGCCCTGTCGCGTACGGGTCACAAAGCCGCGCTGAAGCAGGAATGGTTCGACCATGTCCTCGAGCGTGTCGCGCGTCTGGCCCATGGTTGCGGCGATGGCTTCGATGCCGGCGGGGCCGCCGCGATACGTGTCGATCAATGCTGTCAGAAAGGCACGGTCCAGCCGATCCAACCCCAGCCCGTCGATCTCTTCGATCGACAGCGCTTTTTCAACGACCCCGATCGACAGCGTGCCGTCTGCCCGAACCTGGGCGTAATCCCGCACTCGGCGGAGCAGTCGATTGGCCACCCGCGGCGTTCCGCGCGATCGCTCTGCGAGCATGCGCAGGGCATCCTCTTCCGCAGAAATCTCCAGCCGCCGGGCCGATCGTCGCAGAATCTCCAGCAGGTCGTCGGCTTCGTAAAAATCAAGATGATACCGCAGTCCGAAGCGATCGCGCATCGCCGCGGTGAGCATGCCGGCGCGCGTCGTTGCGCCAATCAGCGTAAAACGCTTCAGGCGGAAATTGACCGTTCGACCGGAGAGGCCGCCTTCGATGGTAAAATCCACACGGTAGTCTTCCATCGCCGGGTAGAGAAACTCCTCGACGATCTTGCTCAGCCGGTGAATCTCGTCAATGAAGAGCACGTCGCCTTCGTCCAGGTTGGTCAGCACGGTCATCAGGTCGGCAGTCTTCACGATCGCAGGTCCACTGGTCATGCGGATGCGTCCGGCGACGCCCATCTCCTCGGCAATCACATGCGCCAGCGTGGTCTTGCCCAGACCTGGCGGACCGTCAAGCAACACGTGTTCGAGCGGTTCACCTCGCTGTAGTGCCGCATCCAGCGCGATGCGAAGCTGTGCGATGACCTGCCGCTGACCAATGCACTCATCCAGCTTGCGCGGACGCAGGGCCCAGTTCGACTGCTCGTCCCGAACGTCGCCCGGCTCGCTGCTGATGGTTCGTTCACGGCTCATCGGCGATTACCCCTCCGCTCCAGTCTTGATGCGATAAGCCGCCTTGACCCACGCCTCCGCGCCTGCGAGCCCGGGGTGCAACTGGGCACACCGCGCCACCCAGCGCAGGGCATCGGCACGCGAATCGCCCCAGGCCACGAGAATCTCGATGGCATCCTTCTGCTCATCGGTCAAACCCGATTGCGTCGCCGCGGAAGCCGCCTCGCCGACGCAGGCGTAGGCCTTCACCTTGCCACGAAGCTCAGCCACGATCTGATCGGCCATGCGGCGACCGATTCCCGGCAGCCGCGCCAGTGAAACGGAATCACCGGCCTCGATGTCGGCGGCGATGCGTGTGACCGGCGTCGAGAGAGCCCGAAGCCCCTTGCGCACGCCGACGCCCTTGACTGTTAGAAACGTCTCAAAGAACGCGCGGTCTTCCGGATGGAGGAAGCCAATGAGCCGCGGCGTGAGATTTCCGCCTGCGGCGCTGCCTTCGAGGTATTCAAGCGTGTGGAGCGTGACCGTCTGCCCGCGGCAGGCCGCCAGTTCGCAGACCGCATAGCCCGGCACCATTATTTCGTACGAGATTCCGTCGCGATCGAGAATGACCGCTTCCTCGGCGACCTCGGCGATCTGCCCGCGCATACGAACGATCATCGCGCCACCCCCTTGCGAACGGCGGACCCACGGCGATCAATCGAGACCGGACGGGGCGGTTCGAGAATGCCGGCGCACCATGCGATTGCAAGGGCGTCAGCGACGTCGGCTGGTTGCGGAATGCGAGGCAACCCGAGCGTGGTCGTGATGGCCCGCTGCACCTGCGATTTACCGGCGTGACCATTACCGGTGAGCGTCTTCTTGATCCGCGTGGCTGACAGCGGTAGGACTCGGACGCCGTGCCGGGCGGCTGCCAGCAGGACGACGCCGCGTACATGACCCATGAGAATCGCAGTGCGCGGGTGTTTGTAGTGCGCGAAGAGTTCTTCGACGGCGATCAGATCGGGCCTGCATTCGCTCAGCACTTCATCGAGACCGGCGGCGATTTCCGCCAGTCGGGCCGGCAACTCAGCGCGCGCGTTCGATCGGATGAGCCCGGCATCTGTGACCGCGCCATTCGGCATCGCTACCACCGCATAGCCCGTGCGGTCCAGGCCGGGGTCAATGCCGAGAACGACGGTAGTGGAACCGGCCTTTCTTAGCCGCCCAGTCGTCACGCATGGTCTTTGCGCTGGCGAGACGCCAACGCCGCTCTGCGATTCGGGCTCAGAGAAGGTTCGCCGGGTTGGTATCAGGCGCGTCGCCATCGGGTGCCATCCTGGCCGTCTTCCAGCACGAAGCCGAGTTCCGCCAGCCGATCGCGGATCACATCGGCAAGCTGGAACTGTTTGGCCTCCCTGGCCATTTTCCGAACTTCGATAAACAGGTCCATCAGCTTTTGAGCATCGCCATCGTCGCCGCCGCGCTTCTGCGGTCGCTCGATCAGCAGACCGAGCAGGCGCGCCAGCATCATGAAAGTGCCCGTCGCACCCTGCAAGGCCGTGCGGAGCGGCTCGACGGCGTTGGTCTCCAGCCGCGTGGCGTCGAGAAAGCGGTTAACGTGACCGGCAAAATCAAAAAGAACGCCGATCGCGCCGGCGGTGTTGAAATCGTCATCCATCGCCTCCAGGAAACGCACCTGTAGCCGGATTGCCGTCCCCAGCAGCTCCGCCACTGCCGGGTGCGTGCCGTCGTCTTTCACCTGCTCGGCCAGTATCGAGACTTCGTAAGGATCGGCGCCGGATGCGCGCTGAATACGCTCGAGCAGGCGATAGAGCGAATCGAGCGCGGTCTTCGAAGCCGCCAATGCCTGATCGGAAAAGTCAATCGGCGAACGGTAGTGCGACTGGAGGATCAGAAACCGCAGCAACTCCGGGGAATGCGTCGCGAGCAGGTTGGTGAGCTGCAGCGACTGCATCACCTTTTCAAACTCGGGATCGCTCTTGGAGATTTTCTTGGTGTTGAATCGCGTCAGCCCGTTGTGCAACCAGTACTTGGCGAACGGCTTGCATGTGTCCGTCTCCGCCTGCGCGATCTCGTTCTCATGGTGCGGGAACTTCAAATCCATCCCGCCGCCGTGAATGTCGAACGTCTGACCGAGATACTTCATCGCCATCGCCGAGCATTCAATGTGCCAGCCGGGGCGACCGCGTCCCCACGGAGAATCGTACTGAACCTCCGCCGGCTCATCGGGCTTGGCCGCCTTCCACAAGGCGAAGTCGCCGGGGTTTCGCTTAGCCGCCTGCACGAGTCCTTCACGCGTGCCGGCGAACTGTTCCTCGGGATTGCGATGTGTCAGCTTACCGTAATCTTCATCGCGGCTGACATCGAAATAGACATCGCCCGCTACGACGTAGGCCGCTCCCCGCGCGATCAACCGCTCAATGTGGGCGATGATCTCCGCGATGTGCTCGCTCGCTCGCGGCATGATATCGATCGACCGAACGCCGAGCGCCGACATGCACTCGACGTACTGCTGCTCCAGTTCGCGGGCCAGTTCCGGCACGCTCTTGCCCGCATCCCGCGCCGCGGCGATGAGCTTGTCTTCCACGTCGGTTACATTCACCACCCATGTGACTTGATAGCCCTTGTACGTCAGATAGCGCTTGATGGCGTCGAAAATGACCGGGCCGACGGCGTGGCCGATGTGCGCGGGCTTGTAAACCGTCGGGCCGCAAAGGTAGATGCCGACCTTTCCGGGAATTACGGGCTCGAAGAGTTCCTTCTCGCCGGAGAGCGTATTGTAAACGCGCAGCGTCATCCTGTTTCACCTTGCCGCACGCGCCGACCACGCGGCGCCACGAGTTTCGCGTAATCTAACAGGATTTAGCGTTGAGGCCAACGATGGCGATGCAGGAAATCGCCTCTCCCCGGCCGACCGCATCGAGACCTTCGTTGGTCTTGGCCTTCACGGCGATGCAATCCGCGGAAACTTCGAGCAGAGCGGACAGCGCGGTACCGATGGCGGGCTTGTGCGAGGAGAGTTTCGGGCGCTGGGCCTGAATGACCAGATCGACGTTCACAATCGACATCCCCCGCCGGTGGAGGTCGGCCACGACTTCACCGAGCAGCGTACGGCTATCGGCGCCCCGCCAGGCAGGGTCGGTATCGGGATATCGCTCGCCGATGTCAGGCAGGCCTGCGGCCCCGAGAAGGGCGTCGGCGACGGCGTGCAGCACGACATCGGCATCGCTGTGACCGGCGAGATGATGATCGAAAGGGATGTCGATCCCGCCGATTCGCAACGGCCCGCCGCGCTCGAGCCGGTGAAGATCGGTGCCGATGCCGACACGATGGACCAGCCGTTCGGACATCATGTCGCCCACTGTCCGGTAAAGACTTCGACGGCCGGACCCGTCTTGAAAACACTGTCCTCCGGTTCGCCGCTCCATTCGATGAGCAGGTCGCCGCCGGGCAAGTGAATCGTCGCGCGCTGCGAAAGTCGATCTTCGAGTACGCCGGCCACCAAGACTGCACAGGCGCCAGTGCCGCAGGCCTGCGTGATGCCGCTGCCGCGCTCCCAGGTGCGCATGGTGGCCTCGCCGCGCGAATGGGTCCGGGCGAAGTGGACATTGACGCGCCGCGGGAAAAGCGGATGGCGTTCGATGAGTGGACCGAAGCGAAGCAGGTCGATCTCGGCCATATCATCCACAAAAAAGACCGCGTGCGGGTTGCCCATCGAGACGCACGTCATGGCAAATCGGCGGTCACCAACTTCAAGCGGGGCACGCACGCACCGTTCACCGGGCAGCTCCACGGGGATGTCCCGCGGCCGCAGAATCGGCGCGCCCATGTTCACGCGGACGCTGTCGACCCGGCCGTCCGCCCCGCGATAGCTCGTCAGCTCCAGCACGCCGCGGTCGGTCTCCACGCGCACCATGCCGCCGGGATCACCCGCCAGCCCGTGATCAACGGCGTATTTGGCGACACAGCGGATGCCGTTGCCACACATCTCGCCGCGCGAACCGTCGGCGTTGTACATCTCCATGCGTACGTCGGCCTTGACGCCTGCCGTGGGCGGCGCGATGAGAATCAGACCGTCCGACCCGACCCCGCGATGCCGGTCGCTGATGGCGCGGGATAACGCAGGCGCATCAACGCCTTCGAGCGGTTGCCTGAAGCAATCGACGTAGATGTAGTCGTTGCCCAGGCCGTGCATCTTGGTGAAGGTGAGCATCATGAATTCGCAATCCGTAACCCAAAGTCATTCATCTGATAGATGATAACACCATCTACGCCTAAAAACCCATCCGCCACTATCAACGAGCCAGGGCCCTCCTCGCGGTGTGTGATGACCGCCTGTACCTCGACGCGCTTATTACTCGGCACGATCTGGCCGCGGTAGCTCCACTGGTGGCGACGGCCGACGGCGATGCACTCGAACCGATGCGTCTCGGCAAGCTCCGGTCGGCGATCGAGCATAAACGCCTTGAGCAGTTGCAGGAGCGACTCCAGCCCCAGCGAACCCGGCCAGACGGGGTCCTGGTAAAAGTGGGCCTTGAAGAACCACGCCGTCGGATCAACCTGCGTCGAACCCTGTATGTAGCCCAGACCGCGCGGCCCGCCATCCGGCAGAAGTACGCCAACGCGGTCAATCATGCGAAATGCGCGGCCGGGTAGCGCCGCACCACTGGTCGTATCAGCATCCATCGCCTCATCAGGCGTGTGCGGCGGCAGGTCGGGCAGATCAAACTGTTTCGCTCCGGCCAGCTGCGCTGCCTCGGGCGTAAACATCCGATCCCGCGCGTCGCGGATGCCGACCTGTCGGGCGAGCGCCTCGGCCGAGAAGAAACCGAACGACGTCGTGCCCTCGTACACCGACTGATCCGCGCAAAGAACGTGAAATTCGTACTCCTGGATGATCATCCCACCGGCGCGGGAGACGTTCGTCATGCGGACGCGCGTGCGAAGCGTGCCGTCGTTCGGCCGGACTTCCCGATGCAACACGGCACTGCCGCCGAGATTCCGAAACGACAGATCCGTTTCGGATGTCAACGCTGAACCTGCATAGGCCGCGAGAAAACCGCACGGCTGAAGGGCGACTTCGAGCAGGACCGCGAACGGCATCGTCGGCTGGCGATTGGCCGCGAAATACCACGCATCCGGTGGGATGTCATACTCCGCCGTGATCCACCCTCCCGGCTGCAGGACGAACGGGTCGGGTTCGACCTGCGTCACACGATCGAGAAACTGATACGGCGGACCCGGCAGGCGGGCAATGCGTCGCGAATCGCCGTCGAAGATCGCGTACGGCTCGCCGAAACAATCCGACGGCTTGCCGACTGCAAAGGCGAGAATCTGATCACGTGTGAAAACGCGCGACGCAGGCGTTGGAATTGCGGTTTTTGGTTTGTGGATTGCGGATCGAGATTTGCTGCCGGCGTTCTTCCATGTGGATTCCAGTTTTTCACGCGTAAGGCCCGTCACCTGCAGCGACATGTTCGTCATCTGCACGATGGCTACTCCGTCAGCGTACATGAGAGCGTCAGCCAGAACATACGGAATCTCATCTACCCGGTCCTTGACATCGGACGATCCGGATCGATAACCGATCTCCTTAATCACCACGCGATACGAGGCCTTTTTTGTATTCGGCGTCACAGGGCCACGGCACCGAAGAGAACTTGCCACGCCCGGCACCGGCTCGTAGCAGACACCTTCGCGCTCGCCGATCCAGCCCATGCGAAGCAGTAGAAAGCGCAGGGCATGGGCACAGCATTCGTACATGAGTGTCCCCGGCATAACCATGTCGTCCACGAAATGGCAGGTCAGGAACCAGTCGTTAGGGTGGACGTCCGCCTCAGCGACGATCTCCCCCAGCCCGAAGCGCCCACCGGTCAAATCCAGCGAGAGGACGCGATCGATCAGTTTCATTCGCCCATCCGGCAGGCGCAGCGGATTGTGCAAGCCCGCATACGCGAACACCGGCCCGAAGCAGCCGCCGAGGTCTCCGCAGCGAAGTGTGGTGAGTTGTTCATCGCCATACGATTCGATTCGTGCGCCCTTTTCGGCAGTCAGAAGCGGCTGGTAACCACCCGTGATTCTGCCCTCGCCGCGCGACGTGTCTTCCGGACGCAGTACCAGTCCATGCGACGCCGCAATTTCCTCCTTTGTGAAGAAGCCCGCGCAGCCGTTTCGCATGGTCAGGACTGGCACGCCGTCGATCGTGCCGTCAAACTCGAAGAAAAACAGGTGCGTCTGTCCCTGGCGCACAAAGCGGTCGATCCGGATGTCGTAGCGGATCGTCTCTCCGGGCCGCGGCAATCCCCGATGGAACTTCACCGTCGCATCGAGCAGGCGATACGTCCGCAGGCCCTTCGTAACCAGATCGATCCCCAAATAGCCCGACAGAAACAGATCCGCCTGGCCGGCTTCGACCGTGATGCAGATCGGGCACCGATCACCGTCAAGATACCACGCGCCGGGCAGGACATCGTGCTCAGTCACGACGCGCCCCGGTCCGAGGACGCCCTTCGTACCATCGACATCTAGAATGCGATCGACGAGCATCAGCGGCTCATCCGGCAGGCGAACACGTGTGGGATGTCGATCGACTTCGTCGAACATCGGTCCGAGGACAGCCGCGACACTCCCGCGGGCGAATTCAAGACACTGTTCTCGGGAATACGCAGGTGAATCTTTCCCTTGCATATCCGTCGGCTTATCCGGAGCTGTCTGGTCTTCATTGATGTCAATGGATCGCGCCACGTCGATTCCGTGGCGCGCGGCCAGCTCCAGCAATCGTGACTGCATTGTCAGCACCGACTCCATCCCCTGCGCGGCAGACTCGCTGAACCGCATGTAGGCGTGATGGGCGGCAGTCGTGGCACTCACCGTTTCCATAAACGACGCGCGCAGCGCCGTACCGTCATTCGATTCCGCTAAATCTGAAAGCATCGAATAAGCCGCGGCGCTCTTGTGAACCGGGGGCAACGGGTGGTCAGAAATGGCAACAGGCGATGTTTGCGATGCGGTCGCGGGCGACGTTAAGTGCAAGTCGCCCGGCGGCGGTAGTGGCGGGAGCAAGCGTGGCCCGCAAATGGGCACGTGAATCAACCGCTCGCACGAATCGGCTACCGACGAAGACGCCGCCGATTCTCGTTCATCCGATTCATCCGAGCCGTACAAAGCGGCAAGGTCCACGGGTACACGATGGGCAATCAGCCCTGCGATCAGCTCAAGAAGCGGACGAATTTCGCTGTCGCCGCGCTGCGACGCCGAGCGGGCAAAGTACGACCGGCCTCGCAGGATTCGATCAATCATTCGTGTACAAGACGCCTGTGGGCCGACCTCGACGAAGAGTCGCACGCCGTCGTCGTAGGCCTGTCGAATCAGCGATGGAAAATCGAAACCGTGCAGGGCCTGGGCGGTGATGGATTCGGCTGTTGCCTCGCGAGAGACCGGGTAGGCGCGACCCGCGGCAGCACTGTAGAAGCGCATGCCGTCGGGGGGTGTTGTCGGCAGCAGATGCAGTTCGCGGTAGGCCTGCTCCACCACCTTGGCGGCGTCGAAATGGACCGTCGGCACGCCCGGCACCGCGATCGCCCGGCAGCCCAGTCGCCGTGCCACCTCGTTGACATCCGCACGAAGCCCGCCGATGACCGTCTCCCGAGGGGAGTTCACGATCAGCAGCCGGACGGAGGTCACGTCCCGCAGTATTTCGCGCACCTGCTCCGCGGGGCGCGCGACGACCGCGGCGCACCATTCGGCAGCCGCTTCAGGTGAAAGTTTCCAGGCGGATTGCAAAGCCGTGCGCGATCCGGCAAGCTGCGTCTTGAAAAGCGGCGAAGCCCGAAGCCGGCGATACATTTCTTCACCGTTCCAGGTTCGCGTGGCCAGCAGGCCGACGGACTCGCCCAGACTGTATCCGATGATCGCCGTCGGTCGCAGCCCGAAGGCCCGGAGGATGTCGCTGGCAAGCACGCCGAACGAAACCTGACTGAACATGAACGTCTCGATCGACTCCGTACCTCCGGCGACAGAGCCGCCTTGCGCAAGATCATTCCATTCCGGCCGCCAGGGTAATTCATGATCGGGATCGGATTCGGCGATACCGGCGACTTGCTTATGCTCGCGGTCCAAGGCCGCCACAACCACCGGGAAGTACAGCGAAAGCTCGCGCGCCATGCCCGGGTAATGACTACCGGAGCCGGGATAGACGAATGCCATTTCGCCGGCTGGGCCGAGCGGGACCGGTTCAAAAAAAGCGCCGCGACGGCCGTCGAGCGGTTCGTCAGGCGCCGTGCGCAGCGCTGCCGAAGTCTCGTCGATGACACGCACGAGGTCATCGTCGCTCTCCGCGAGGATTGCAACCGCCAACCGCCCTTCGCGCGCCGTGCTTTGCTGACGATGCCACCGCGCCGCCAATGATTCGATTGGATTTCGCTGCCGGACTGCAAAAGCACGAAGAACTGCCAGTCCATCGACGAGCGCCGCCGGCTCATCCGCCGTGACTCGAAAAATCGCCGCCGGAAGTTGCAGTACCCGACGGCGATCACGGCGCTCGTCTTCGCACGGGGCCTCCTCCAGCACCACATGGGCACAGTTACCATCCGTGGTCATCGCGGCGACAGCAGCGCAGTGTGCACTGCGCGCCCGTTCATGCCACCAGTATTGCGCGGCAGTCGGCGCGTAGAGCCGATCGGTCAAAGCTGATCGTTCAGCCAGCGGACCGACGGCGGGTGGTAGAACAGCATGCTCGAGACACATCGCGGCCTTGACAACCGAGGCCAGTCCTGCCGCTGCGCCGGTGTGACCGACGACGGATTTCACCGAGCCCACGACCACCGGCCGCTGCCGAGCGGGTAGACTCTCAACCAGCGCGGCGGTTTCTATCGCACGCTGCTCTCCCGCCCCATCGTGCAATTCATAGAATTCGATTTGCTCCCTGCGTACGTCACCATCCTGACAAGCCCGATCGAGCGAGCGCTGCCAGACGTCGATCGCAGACTCATTACAGGCACCAAGCCACGTTCCGCTTGCCCCGCCGATGCCGCGGATCAGGGCATGGACTCGATCGCCATCGCGCCGGGCGTCAGAGAGCCGCTTGAGAACGACGGCCGCCGCGCCGTCACCAAACGGATCCGACGAATCGTCGCCCGACTTGCCGAGAAGCGATCTCGTGGCGATGACGTTTCGAACGTCGCCTGCGAGGTCCACCGCGCCGACCACGGCACGGTTGATCTCACCGGCCCGCAGCGAACGCACGGCAATCTCAATGGCCTTGATGCCTGAGGCCTCCTCACAGGAAACGCCGAAGCTCGGGCCGCCGGCCTGCAACTCGCGTGCGATGCGACTGGCAACCATCCCCCCCAGCGCGCCGAGAGTACGAGAGGCGTTGAGTGCCGGTCCGACGGCATCCTTCAGCGCGTCAATCCATTCGGCCTCCCGCTCGGGTGAGAGGGACACACCCAGTTTCTCGGCCCAACTACGAACCTGTCCGGGGATCCACCATCGCAGGTGAAAATTGGTCGTATTCAGATCGAGCGACAGCCCGATCACGACCCCCAGGTCCGGTCGGCGTTCTCGCAGCGGCATGCCTGCATCAGCCAGCGCCTCGGAAACGACATCGAGCATCAGGAGCTGTTGCGGGAGTATCTCGGGGATCTCGCTGGGTGGCACCCGGAACTTGCCCGCTCGGATGGAAAGCCCATCGAGATAAGCGCCTCGATCCGTATGAGCATCCGCCGAATCCCTGATCAGCTCGTCACAACCGGGCCTGCGGTTCATCGGACGTGGGCCAATCGCGGAATCTCCGCGAAAGAGAAGCTGTCGCAGTTCAGCGGCCGATGCCACACTTCCAACGCGAACGGAGAGGCCGACGATTGCAATGGGCTCATGCGACGTCGAACTTGGGACCGCCGTTTGTGGATTGCGGACGGTTGCCGTCGATGCCGGCCATTCTTCGACCAGTACATGCGCGTTGATGCCGCCGAAGCCAAAGGCGCTGATTGCGGCACGGCGCGGCGTAAAAGCATCCCGTCGTTCCCACGTCTCGGGCACCGTCTGGACGCGAAAGGGGCTGCCTGCCAGCGGAATCGCATCGCCGTGGTGGTGGTAGTTGGCCGACGGCGGCAGCATACCCTCCCGCATCGCCAGCAGTATCTTGATAAGCCCCGCCGCCCCCGCGCCGGTCAGAAGATGCCCGATCATCGACTTGACCGAACCGATCGGGCAGCCCGCTACGACGGCGCCGATGTCCTGCCACAGCGCGCGAAGACTCTGAATCTCAACGGCATCGCCCGTGGGCGTGCCTGTGCCGTGGCACTCCATCAGATCAACCGCGTCCGGCGACCAGCCCGCACGGGTGTACGCCTGCCGCATGGCCCGCAACTGACCCTCGCGATCCGGCGCCAGCAGACTGCCGCCGATGTCGTTCGACAGGCCGATTCCGCGGATGACTGCGTACACCTGATCGCCCTGGCGCAGGGCGTCGTCAAGGCGTTTGAGAACGACCATGCCCGCGCCCTCGCCGACGACCAGCCCGTCGCACGATGCATCAAAGGGCGCGCAGCGCCCGCTCGGCGACAGCGCCCGGAGTTGGGTAAAACCCATCTGCGTGTAAAGGCATTCCGGCCGCGAGACGCCGCCGGCGAGCATCGCATCGGCCCGACCGGAGGACAGTTCGTCGCATGCCAGCTTCAACGCATACAGGGAGGATGCACAAGCCGCATCGAGCGTATACGTACCGCCACCCAATCCCAACCCTTGTGCAACAAGCGCCGCCGGAAGACCGACGACGCGGCTGTTGAGCGGGTGGGTGCGGAGCCCGCGCGAAGCGCCGTGTGGCCCGCCGAGCAACCGCTGTTCGAAGGCCGACCCCAGAAGCTCGCGCGTGATCGCCGACGACGCGTCTGTCGGCAATGCGATGGCCGCGAGGATCACGCCGACGCGTGTCCGATCAACATCGTCAAGGCGGGCATCGCGAAAGGCATCGCGGCTCGCGTGCAATGCGAAGTGATAGACAGGATCAAGCAGAGAGAGAAGGTCGGAGGCGATTCGCAAGCCCGTTGGGTCGAACCGAAAATCGTCCACGAAGCAGCCGCGCAGCGAAACAACCCGGTCGGGCTGCGCTTCACCTGCCAGCGCTCGCCGCGGTTCAATCACCCATCGTCCATGCGGCACTTCGCGGGCCTGGTCCTTCCCGGAGATGATGTTTCGCCAGAAGGCGTCGACATCGTTCGCGCCAGGAAAGACGCCGCCCATGCCGACGACCGCGATGGGGCAGTCCGGGGACATGCGATATCCCTTCAAGTTCCGGCATGTTCCGCGGCATGGCGAAAGGCCTTCGCCAGGAGCGGATCGACCGTACACTCGCAGCCGGTCAGATCCGCCACGAGGGCCCCCGCCGCATCGACCCAGGCGATGTCAGCCGTCAGTTTCGAACGACTCGCGTCACGCACCTGCAGAATGCACGACGATCCCTCGGCGGGCAGCTCGGCCGCATACTGGCGATATCGCCCGAGATAACTCGGCAGCGACGGCGCGCCCATCTGCTCGCAGCACCAGAGGATCGCTAGTTGAAATGCGACATCGATCTGCAGTGGATCGATCAGCCATGCGCTGCGAAGCGGCTCGCACATCCAGTCGCGCGGCGCGCCGGCAGAGCGAACGCGGGCGACCATCCCCCGATCGCTCAGACCACAGATCTCACGAATCCCCTGAAAATGCGGACCGTGGAAAAGATATGCCTCGTAGGCCTCTTCGACGCTCCGCGGATAGGCGCGGTCAATCACGGAATGAGACTCCGGCGCCGAAGGCGCCAGCGGTACTTGCGTTCCCAGAAGGACGGTCGCATGCGCATGCACGACGAATCGTGAAGCTTCGTCGAGGGTGCGCAGTTCCGCATCGACCGCGAAGGTGCCGTTGTCCCGCCGCGGGCGGGCAACGGCCAGTTGAAGCATCTTCACCGCAGCGTCCACGGCGACCGGGCGGAGGACACGCAACTTCTCGACACCCTGAAGAACAAGACCGGGATTGGCGTGCAGCGATGCGTGGGCAAGCCATTCAAGCATCATCGCCGCGGGCAGGACCGGCCGACCGCCCAATACGTGCGACCTGAGAAATGGATGCCGCTGGAGGTCCAGCTCGCGCTCGAAGGCCACGCTGAGCGGAATGGTTCGAGTCGTCGCAGCAGACGACACCTTCTTCTGTTGTCCGGCTTGATCCGGCGGCGCGCCGATGACGACTTCCACGGCCCTGCCTGCCGCGCCCATCTCAGCGACCAGCGCATCGGCGCCGGCCTCGAGAGGAATCAGTTCTACGCCGCGGCCGGCGAATTCACGCTTGTGCGCAGCCGTAACCATGCCGCCGTCCCACGGCCCCCAGTTGATCGAGACCACGCGGCAATCCGAAAGCTCGCGCGAAAGTCGCTGTGCGATCTTGTTCAGCGCTTCGTTTGCCATCGCGTAGTCGACCTGTCCGACGTTGCCATAACGGGCGCTGACGGATGAAAACATCAACAGCTGTCTCAGATCACCCGGCGAAGCAGCATGCAGCAGGTTTCGCAGCCCCCCCACTTTCGTCTCATAGACACGGTCGAACTGCTCCGGCGTTTTGTCGCGAATGAGCCGATCTTCCAGCACGCCGGCCCCGTGTACGATTCCCCGTATCGGCCCGTACCGCTCGCGGATCTGCGACAGCGCGACCCGCACGGCGTTGGCATCGCAGACATCCACCTGGCGATAGACCACCGTCACGCCGGCTGCCGAAATGCGATCGAGATTCTTCGCGATTTCCCGCGCCGCCATGCGCGCGGCAAAAGCCGCCTGCAACTGCGCCGGCGACGGCCGCCGACCGACGAATTCATGCCGCAGGATCGCCTGTTTGATCTCCGCCTCGGTCGATTGCATCGCCAGCCAGGCGGGCTCGTCTTCCGGCGCGGCGCTGCGTCCGAGCAGCACGAGGGTTGGTGAGTACGCCCGTGCCAGCGCCACGGCGGCTTCAGCCGTAACCCCGCGCGCCCCGCCCGAAATCACGACCACATCGCCCGGCCGAAGCGCCGACTCGCCGGCCTCAATCGACTGCGGAACGGCATCCAGCTCGATGCGTCCGTTCGCGTCGAGACCGACTTCGACAGGGCCATCAGCGAACAGTACCCGCACGATCGCTTCGGCGGCTGCCGCACGATCCGACCAGTCCGATGCCACATCGATGGCACGAACCCTTACGCCGGGCCACTCCTGCACCGCCGTCTTGGCCAGGCCCGCGAGGGCACCGCAGACCGGCTCGAATCCGTCGCCGACGAGTCCGAACGCCCCGTCCATTCGGCTGATCGTGGCAAAGAAAGCTCCGCCGTCTTCGGCGACCCGCGTCAACGGCACACTTGCGGCACGAGCGGCAAGCAGGGCATCGCGCAAAAATGCATCCATCAGATCCGCGCCGGTCGCCGGAGCACCGGTCACCATCGGCGCCGTGATAATCAGGCCGCCAAGTTCAACGTTTCGCGACTGCCGGGCGGCCTCCTGCAAAGAAACTACGCGGGCGGATATCGCGTGACGCAGCAACGCCGCTCGAATCGCCGAAGCAAGACCGTGACCGTCTTCCGTAATCAGCACCTCACATCCGTCGGCAATTTTACAATCAACCGCTTCGAGCGATTCGAAACGTTTGCATGTCAAGACGCTTCGGCGGATCGCTGCCGACGACGCATCTCGCGGTTGAATGGTGCGATTCGCAGTCAATGCGGCAGGCGACTGCGAGTTGCCGACTGTGACGCTGGCCAGCGCTGCCGCGGTCGGGCTGGCCGTTTGCCGGTCGTCGCCGCCGGAGAGAAAGTCGATGATCTGCGCAAGCGTGCGCAGCGTGCCCATGTGTTCCGGTTTGATCTGCGGCAG
>JRYF01000582.1_pt1 | contig 32180 bp, 25 predicted proteins | sample 235331 | NCBI WGS metagenome assembly JRYF01 (sample SAMN03074217, study PRJNA261475) | activated sludge metagenome | biome: Wastewater Treatment Plant; feature: Wastewater; material: Activated sludge; isolation source: activated biomass of a wastewater treatment plant treating hydrocarbon... ...
CGCCAGGCCGAGGCCGAGCGCGAAGCGCAGCGGCAGGCGGCCGCGCTGGCTGACGCGCAGCGGGCCGAGGCGGCCCGACGCGAAGCCGAACGCACAGCCGAAGCGGTGAACCGGGCCGAGGCCGCGCTGCAGGCCGCGAGGGAGGCTAAGTGGGAGGCCGTGACGGAGGCCGAGAGGGAGGCCATGCACAAGGCCGAGCGCCAGGCCGAAGCCGAGCGGCGCGCGGCGGTCGAGATGGAGGCGTTACGACAAGCGGCGGCGTTGCGCGAAGCCGAGCGCGCCGAGGCGGCGCGGGCCGAAGCCCAGCGGCTGGCCGACGCGGCGACCCGGGCGAAGGCTGAAGCCGAGGCCGAACGCCGTGCCGAAGCCGAGCACGTGGCCGAGGCGCAGCGCCGCGCCGACGAGGCGCGTGACGCTGCGGCCGAGTCCGAGCGTCGGCGGATGGCGTCGGCACGGCTCGAGGCGGAGCGTCTGGCGGACGCCGAGCGGCAGGCCGAAGCGCGGCGAGAGGCTGCGGCCGCCTTGGAACGGCAGCGCCAGGAGGCCGAGCGGCGCGAGGCCGAACGCCTGGCGGAGGTCGAGCGGCAGGCCGAGCTGGCGCGTCGCGCCGAAGCCGACCGGCAAGCCGAAGTCGAACGGCTGGCACAGCTTGCCGAAGCCGCGCGCCAGGACGCGGAGCGCCGCCAGGCGGCTCGCGATGAGGCGGCTCGTGTGGAGGCCGCGCTTCAAGAGGCCGCTCGGCAGGAGGCAGCCCGGCAGGAAGCAGCCCGGCAGGAAGCGGCCCGCCAGGAAGCTGTCCGTCAGGAGGCTCTCCGGCAAGAGGCGGCGCGCCAGGAAGCGGCGCGCCAGGAAGCGGCGCGGCAAGAGGCCGCTCGGCAAGAAGCGGCACGCGTCGAAGCCGAGCGTCTCGCAGCGGAACGGGCCGAGGCCGATCGCCGCGCCGAAGCGGCCCGCCAGGCCGAGGCGCGCCGTGAAGAGCGCCTGCGCGCCATCGGCCGCCAGCTCGACGAGGAGGCGGCGCGCCGCGACGCGGCCGCCGCCGGGCTGCGGGCCGGCGACGTGGACCTGCGGCCGCTGTCGCTCAGCAGCGCACGCCGGGCCAGACTCTGGGGCCGCAGCGACCCCAACGCCGAACTCGTCCACTACGCCGAGGCCTGGGCCCGCAGAATCCAGTTCAACACCCCGCCGGAGGCGGTGCGCGCCGTGGCCGAACGCCCGCACCGCACGCCGATGGTGACGGTGGCCATCCGCAGCGACGGGTCGGTCGAGGCGATCACCTTCGTCGTCTCCAGCGGCGTGCCGGAGGTCGATGCGGCGATACGCCAGATGGTGGAGGCGCAGCGGCCGTACCCGGCCTTCCCGCCGGCATTGGCCAGCGTGTACGACGTCGTCGAGATCCGCCGCAGCTGGTTCTTCGACCACGCGGTACGGCTGCAGTGACAGGCTGAAGTCCGCCAGGAAGTTCGCGGTGCGCGCCGTCGAGTGGCGCCTCGGGCCGGGGTCAGCCGGCCGGAGCGTGAGCCGTCAGGCGGGCACGCGGTTCAGCGCCTCGTCCAGCACCTCGACCCAGTGCCTCACCGGCGTCGGCGTGCCGCTCTGCAGATGCTGGATGCAGCCGACGTTGGCCGACACGATGACCTGCGGCTCGAGTTCGGCCAGGTGCCCCAGCTTGCGGTCGCGCAGCGCGTAGGCCAGCCGCGGCTGCAGCACCGAGTAGGTGCCGGCGGACCCGCAGCACAGATGGCTCTCGCTGCGCGCCAGCTCGACCTCGAAGCCGAGTTCGCCCAGATGGCGTTCGACGCCGCCGCGCAGCTTCTGCCCATGCTGCAGCGTGCACGGCGGGTGGAACGCCAGGCGGCGTGGGTTGGCGCCGAGGGTGATGCGGCCTTGCAGCGCAGGCACCAGCTGCGGCAGCAGCTCGCTCAGGTCGCGCGCGAGCTCGCCGATGCGGCGCGCCCGGGCGGCGTAGGTGGTGTCGTGCGCGAGCGCGTGGCCGTAGTCCTTGACCTGCACGCCGCAGCCCGACGCGTTGGTCACGATGGCTTCCACCTCGCCGGCCTCGACATGCGGCCACCAGGCGTCGATGTTGCGCCGCATGTCCGCCCGCCCGCCGTCGACGTCGTTCAGGTGCGTGCGCAGCGCGCCGCAGCAGCCGGCGCCGGCGGCCACCAGCGTCTGGATGCCGGCGGCGTCCAGCACGCGCGCGGTGGCGGCGTTGATGTTCGGCAGCATCGCCGGCTGCACGCAGCCGGCCAGCAGAAGCACCTTGCGTGCGTGTGCGCGCTTCGGCCAGGCGTGCGCGCGCGTGCCCGCGCGGGCCGGGACCTTGGGCTTCAGCGCCGCAGGCAGCAGCGGGCGCACGCGCTGCCCGAGCTTCATCGCCGGCGCGAACAGCGGCGAGGTCAGACCTTCCTTCAACAGCCAGCGCACGCCTCGCTCGGCCAGCGGGCGCGGCACCTTGCGGTCGACGACCGCGCGCCCGATGTCCACCAGGTGCCCGTACTGCACGCCGCTCGGGCAGGTGGTCTCGCAGTTGCGGCAGGTCAGGCAGCGGTCGAGATGCTGCTGCGTGCTGCGCGACACCGCCGCACCCTCGAGCACCTGCTTGATCAGGTAGATGCGGCCGCGCGGGCCGTCGAGCTCGTCGCCGAGGATCTGGTAGGTCGGGCAGGTGGCGGTGCAGAAGCCGCAGTGCACGCAGCTGCGCAGGATGGCCTCGGCCTCGCGCCCCTCGGCGGTGCCCGCGAACTCCGGGCTCAGGTGGGTTTCCATCGTCGGGTTCCGCGGGCTGTCGGAGGGCGTCGGGGCATGCGGTGCGGTTGGGGCGGCGGGTTGCCGACGGGCTATGCTGCCGCATGGTCATCGCCGCAGCTCCGGTGTCGCCAGCCGGCTCGTGGACGGTGGCGGGCGCTGCGAAGCCGGTGCGGGCAGGTCCGGGAATGGTAGCGCCGCGCCGGGCGCAGCCGACATGCGCGCGGCCTGCGCGGCGCCGCGCGCGTCGGCCCGATGGGGCAGGACGCGATCGGCGGCCGAACGCCGCATGATGCGCGTCCGTGGCCCGCTGGCGGCGGCGGCCGCCTACTTCGCGGCGGTGTTCGCGTGCGGCTTCGTGCTCGGCGTGCCGCGCAGCCTGATGCTGGAGCCCGCACTCGGCCGCCTGCTCGCGGTGCTGTGCGAGCTGCCGGCGATGCTGGGCCTGGCGTGGTGGATCTGCCGCGCCATCCTGCGCCGGGTGCCGCTGGATGCACCCGGGGCCGCGCTCATGGGCGTGGCCGCCTTCGCGCTGCTGATGGTGGCCGAGGCCATGCTGTCGACCCTGCTCGGCGGCCGCAGCCTGGCCGCGCACTGGGCGCTGTACGCCGAAGCGTCGCACCGGCTCGGTCTCGCGGGCCAGCTTGTGTTCGGCGCCATGCCGTGGATCCAGGTGCGGGCCGGGCTCGCACGGTCGGGGGCCAAGCCTCCCCGCTAGGGCGCCGCAACGGCCCTCGGATCGCGGCACCCGTCGTGGTGCGCAGCCCGGCACCAGACTGGCCCCCCGCACCGCGAAGGGACCCGCGCCGGCGCCGCGCCATCGTGCATCGCGCCGTCTCGCGGTGCGGCGCGCCCCGGGGCGGGTCGGGCCGGCCCCAGCCCGGCGCGCGCGTGCACAAGTCACGGACAGGGGTGCCGATGAGTGCATTGGTACGCAGATTGCTGTCCGGGCAGCGGCGCGATGTCGCGCCGCATCCAGGACAGGACATCTGGCATGAGCAGTAAGGATCAGGATCGTCTTGCCGGCTACTCCCGGCGCCACTTCCTCACCGACCTAGGCCGCACGGGCGGCGTCGGCGCGATGTATGGTGCGATGGCCGCGATGGGGTTGTTCGCACCGCCCGCGGGCGCGACACCGACCTCGTTCGTGCCGCTGGCGCCGCCGCGCGCCGGCCGCCGGCCGCATGTCGTCGTGCTCGGCGCCGGCATCGCGGGGCTGACCGCGGCCTACGAGCTGACCAAGGTCGGCTACCGCGTGACCCTGCTCGAGGGGCGTGACAAGCCGGGCGGGCGCAACTGGACGATCCGCGGCGGCGACACCGTGGTCGAGACCGACGGCACGACGCAGGTCTGCCAGTTCGACCCCGGCGAGTACATGAACGCCGGCCCGGCGCGGCTGCCGCAGCACCACGTGACGATCGACTACTGCCGCGAGCTCGGCGTCGCGCTGGAGATCTTCACCAACCAGAACGCCGACGCCTACTACTACAACGAGGGCGCGATCTACGGCTCGATGTCGGGTGTCAAGGTGCGCCACCGCACCGCCAAGGCCGACCTCTACGGCTACATGGCCGAGTTGCTGAGCAAGGCGACCAACCAGGGCGCACTCGACGGCGACATGACGCAGGCCGACAAGGATCTGATGGTCGCCTTCATGAACAACTTCGGCAACCTCTCCGGCGGCCGCTACACGGGCTCGTCGCGCCGCGGCTACGCCGTGCGGCCGTCGGCCGGCGACCAGCCTGGCGTGATCGACCTGCCGCCCTACAGCCTGAGCGAGATGCTGAACTCGCGCTTCGGCCTGAACTTCTCGTTCGAGTTCGGCTGGGACCAGGCGATGCTGATGTTCCAGCCGGTGGGCGGCATGGACGCGATCCCGAACGCGCTGGCGCGCGAGCTGCGCGGCAAGGCCCTCAGCGTGTACGGGGCGGTGGTCACCGGCATCTACAACACCGAGCGCGGCGTGCGCGTCACCTTCGATCGCGGCGGCGTGCCCAACCAGGTCAACGCCGACTACTGCGTCTGCACCATCCCGCCGATGGTGCTGCGCCGCATCCCGTCCAACTTCCCGCCCGAGGTCGCCAGCGCGCTGACGGTGCCCACGCCGCAGTCGACCGGCAAGATCGGCCTGCAGTATGCCCGCCGCTTCTGGGAGGAGGACGACAGGATCATGGGCGGCATCACCAACACCAACCTCAACCTGAGCACCATCTGGTACCCGAGCCACGGCTACCTGGGGCGCAAGGGCGTGGTCGTCGGCTACTACAACTTCGGCGCCAACGCGAACTTCTACGCCGGCCTGACGCCCGAGCAGCGCCTGCAGGAGGCGCTGACCCAGGGCGAGAAGATCCACGGCCCGGCCTACCGGGCGGAGCTGGAGAACGCGACCAGCATCTCCTGGATCAAGACCCCGTTCGCCGAGGGCGGTTGGGTCGGCTGGCCGACCCAGGGCGGCCAGCGCGTGCCGGCCTACACGCTGCTGAACCAGCCGGCCGGCAACGTGCACTTCGCCGGCGATCACCTGAGCTACTACATCGCCTGGCAGGCCGGTGCCTTCGACTCCGCGCGCAAGGCCGTGATGGAGATCGCGCAGCGCGAGGCCGCGTGATGCGGCGCCCGGACGAGGTCCTCCGTTCCCCCCGTCAACCCCAACCGAAGAGCAGTTCCATGAAGCAGTTCCCACCCCTCGGCCGCGCCGCGGCCCTCGCCGTCGTCGCCCTCGGTCTGGCCGTCGCCAGCGCGCAGGCTCGGCCGCCGGTCAACGAGGTCGAGTACTACATCCCGCCGCTTTCCAACGGCAACGTCAACCCCAACCCCTTCCTCGCCAGCGGGGTGTCGGCCGGCGGCGGGGTGGCGATCTACTGGTCGGCCGGCACCGGGCCGGCGGCACGCAACACGGCGGCGCCGGCGAACACGCCGGAGCGCTACATCGACACCGAGCAGTTCCCGGGCGGCGTGCTGCCGCAGGGCGTCACCATCACCGAGGCGCAGGGGCTGAACACGCTGGCGCGCATCAAGGAGAACCTCGAGGCCAACGGGCTCACGCTCGAGGACGTGATGTTCATGCGCATCTACCTCGAGAAGCCGCCCGGCGAGACGCGGGCCGACTACAACGGCTGGAACCGCGCCTATCGCAAGTACTTCGCCAACGTCGACCTCGTGACCGGGGAGGTGATCCCGGCCTACGAGCCGGTGTTCGTCGCCAACCCGCGGCGGCCGGCACGCTCGAACCTCGAGGTGGCGACGCTGCCGGTGCTCGGCTGGCTGGTCGAGATCGAGGTCATCGCCGCCTACCCGCCGCGCGTGAAGCTGCCGACCCCTCCGGCCCGCCCGCAATGAGTGGCGGCCCGCGGGCCGTGGTGCGACCCACCCCGCCCGCGGGCCGACGGACATGGGGACGCACCCTCACGCCGCGCCGCCGGCGACACGGCGGCGGCGGGCCCTTGGTCCGGGCCCGCAGCCCGGCGCGTCAGGCCTGGTGGTCGAAGACCTCCGCCGCGTGCAACAGCGGCGCCGCAACATCCTTCGGCGCCAGCCGCGGCGCGACGCCGGGCGCCAACGGCCAAGCAATGCCCAGCGCAGGGTCGTTCCAGCGCAGACTGCGCTCGCAGGCGCTGGCGTAAACGTCGGTGGTCTTGTAGAGGAAGTGCGTGTCGTCCACCAGGGCGACGAAGCCATGCGCGAACCCGGGCGGGATCCACACCTGGCGCCGGTTCGCCGCCGTGAGCTCGACCCCCACCCAGTGCCCGAAGGTCGCCGAGCGGCGCCGGATGTCCACCGCGACGTCGAAGGCCGCGCCCTGGACCACGCGCACCAGCTTGCCTTGCGCGTGCGGCGGAAGCTGGTAGTGCAGCCCGCGCAGCACGCCGGCGGCGCTGCAGCTGTGGTTGTCCTGCACGAAGGCCCCGGGCCGCGGCAGGCCGAGCGCCTCGAGCGCGGCATCGAAGCGCGGCGCGTTGAACGTCTCCGCGAACCAGCCCCGGTCGTCGGCGAAGACCGTCGGCTCGACGATGACGACGCCCGGCAGATCGGTCGGAATGAGTCGCATCAGAAGGTCTTCTCGGCGAGCAGCTTCACCAGGTAGCGTCCGTAGCCGTTCTTCAGCATCGGCTGCGCGAGCCGCTCGAGTTGCTCGGCGTCGATCCAGCCGTTGCGCCAGGCGATCTCCTCCGGGCAGGCCACCTTCAGGCCCTGCCGGTTCTCCAGCGTGGCGATGAACTGGCCGGCGTCGAGCAGACTGTCGTGGGTGCCGGTGTCCAGCCAGGCGTAGCCGCGGCCCATGATCTCGACGCTGAGCTGGCCCTGGCGCAGGTAGGCGGCGTTGACCTCGGTGATCTCCAGCTCGCCACGCGCGCTCGGCCGCACGGCGGCGGCGATGTCGCACACCTGGGCGTCGTAGAAGTACAGGCCCGTGACCGCGTAGTTGCTCTTCGGCACGGCGGGCTTCTCCTCGACCGAGAGCACGCGCTGCTCGTCGTCGAAGGCGACCACGCCGTAGCGCTCGGGGTCGCTCACGTGGTAGGCAAACACGGTCGCGCCCTCGGCGCGGGCGTTGGCGCGCCGCAGCAGCCGCTGGAAGTCGTGGCCGTAGAACAGGTTGTCGCCGAGCACCAGCGCGCTCGGCTGGCCGCCAATGAAGTCGCGCCCGAGGATGAAGGCCTGGGCCAGGCCATCGGGGCTGGGCTGCACGCAATAGCTGAAGCGCATGCCCCAGCGGCTGCCGTCGCCGAGCAGCGCCTCGAAGCGCGGCAGGTCCTGCGGCGTGCTGATGACGAGCACCTCGCGCACGCCGGCCAGCATCAGCGCCGCCAGCGGGTAGTAGATCATCGGCTTGTCGTACACCGGCAGCAACTGCTTGCTCACCGCCAGCGTGGCCGGGTGCAGCCGGGTGCCGGCGCCGCCGGCGAGGATCAGCCCTTTGCGATTCATGCGATGGCATCCTTCATGGACCGAGCACCTCGGCCAGCATGCGCTCGACGCCGGCCTGCCAGGGGGGCAGGTTCAGGCCGAAGGTGCGCTGCAGCCGGCGGCAGTCCAGGCGCGAGTTCAGCGGCCGGCGCGCCGGCGTCGGGTAGGCGCCGCTGGGGGTCGGGCGGACGGCGTCGGGCGCCGGCTTCACCGGATGCCCACGCGCACGGGCCCACTCGATCACGTGGCACGCGTAGCCGTGCCAGCTGGTCTCGCCGGCCGCCGTGCAGTGGTAGGTGCCGGCGAGCTCGGGCCGCGCCCGCAGGGTGCGCAGCGCATGGGCGGTGACGTCGGCCAGCAGTTCCGCGCCGGTGGGGGCGCCGACCTGGTCGTCGACGACGTCCAGCGCATCGCGCTCGGCCGCCAGGCGCAGCATGGTGCGGACGAAATTGCCGCCGCGCGCGGCGTAGACCCAGCTGGTGCGCAGGATCAGATGGTGGCAGCGGCTGGCGCGGATGGCCTGCTCGCCCTCCAGCTTGCTGCGGCCATACACGTTGAGCGGGCCGGTGGCCGCGTCCTCGGCGCGCGCGTGGTCGCCGCTGCCGTCGAAGACGTAGTCGGTGCTGTAGTGCACCAGCGTCGCGAGGTGGGCCGCCGCCCAGCCCGCCAGCACACCGGGCGCCATGGCGTTGATGGCCCGTGCGCGTTCCGGCTCGCTCTCGGCGCGGTCGACTGCCGTGTAGGCGGCGGCGTTGACGATCAGCCGCGGCCGGAGCGCGTCCAGCAGCGGTGTCAGCGCCGCGGGNNCCGAGCAGCAGGATGTTCATCGCGCCGCGTAGTTGGTCGCCAGCCAGTCGCGGTAGGCGCCGCTCTGCACCTGGGCGACCCAGTCGGCGTGGTCCAGGTACCAGGCCACGGTCTTGCGGATGCCGCTGTCGAAGGTCTCGGCCGGTCGCCAGCCGAGGTCGCGCGCGATCTTGCCGGCGTCGATCGCGTAGCGGCGATCGTGGCCGGGACGGTCGGCGACATGGGTGACGAGCCGCGCGTAAGGCCCGGCGGGGTCCGGCCGGATCTCGTCGAGCAGCGCGCACACGGTGTGGACGATCTCGCGGTTGGTCTTCTCGTTGTCGCCGCCGATGTTGTAGGTCTGCCCGACCCGCCCGCGTTCCAGCACGCAGCGGATGGCGCTGCAATGGTCGCCGACGTACAGCCAGTCGCGTACCTGCAGGCCATCGCCATACAGCGGCAGCGGCCGGCCCGCCAGCGCGTTGACGATCATCAACGGAATCAGCTTCTCGGGGAAATGGAAGGGGCCGTAGTTGTTGCTGCAGTTCGTGGTCAGCACCGGCAGGCCGTAGGTGTGGTGCCAGGCGCGTACCAGATGGTCGCTGGCGGCTTTGCTGGCGCTGTAGGGGCTGTTGGGCGCGTAGGGGTGATCCTCGGTGAACGCCGGCGCGCCGGGTGCCAAGCTGCCGTAGACCTCGTCGGTGCTGACGTGCAGGAAGCGGAAGGCCTCGCGCTCGGCGCCCGCCAGCCGGCCCCAATGCGCGCGCGCGGCCTCGAGCAGCGTGAAGGTGCCGTCGATGTTGGTTTTCAGGAACGCGCCCGGGCCGTGGATGCTGCGGTCGACATGGCTCTCGGCAGCGAAGTGCACGATCGCCCGCGGGCGGTGGAGCGCCAGCAGTTCGTCCACCCGTTCGCGGTCGAGGATGTCGCCGTGGACGAAGACATGGCGCGGGTCGCCCTGCAGCGCGGCGAGGTTGCCGAGGTTGCCGGCGTAGGTCAGGGCGTCGAGGTTGAGCACCGGCTCGTCGCACTGCGCGAGCCAGGCGAGCACGAAGTTGCTGCCGATGAAGCCGGCGCCGCCGGTGATGAGAAGCATGTCGTCGCGCGCGCCGTGGCGGGTCGTGGGCCAGGGGCGGATGCTGCCAGAAGCCATGGTCGGCGGTGCAGGCTTCGGCGTGGATGATCCCACGCTGCGCGATGCGACGCATGGCGGCATCGCCCGTCGTGGCACCTTCGCGGCGATGGCCGGCCGGCGCGGCGGCTGGCATCGATGCGGCCGACACGTGACTTCGTGCCCGCGGCGGACCCCGATCCGGGGGTCGCGTCACGGATGAGCGGCAAGTGGGTGGCGCTAAACTGAAAGCGCTTGCGCGGTGGCGAGGGCTCGCGGGCGCAGCATGTCTTATGCGGCACGCCGCACGCCGGGTCTGGCCGTTGCGCCAGGCCATCGAGTACAAGGTTCCCCATGATCGCGATGATGCGCAATGCCAGGCCGTTCCGATGCAGTGGCCGTTTCGGCAGCAGCCCGGACGCAGGGCGCTGCGCCGGGACGGGCGAGGCATCGCAAGGCCGTCACCGGGCTGCGCAGGCCGGCTCGCTGCGCGCGGCGCGGGTGTGACGCCGGCATGCCGAGGTCGACGACGCGATGGCCCAGGATGGTGATGGTGCCGTCCGGCTCCCGGCCGACGGGGGTCGAACCGCTGCTGCTCGTGCTCGCCGCGTCCTTGTTCGCCTTGGTCTTCGGCCTCGCGTCCGTCTTTCTGCCGGGCTGGTTCATGGTGTCGGTGCTCGTGATGCCGGCGGTCCTGATGCTGCTGCTGGTCCGGCCCGAGTACGGCCTGGTGGCTTGCATCGCGCTGGCCTGCGACCTCGTGCACCCGGCCATCGAACCGCGCGTGCCCTTTCTGGGCGGCTCGCTGGCGGCGGCGGATGCCACGCTCGCGGTGGCCGTGGCCTACGCGGCCTGGATGTTCGTCGCCCAGGCGGGCAAGGGCACCCGGCTGCCGGTGCCCGGCGGGCGCATGCTGATCGGCACGGCGGCACTCTTCGGCATCTGGCTCGTCATCGCCGTGGCGCTGTCGCTATGGCGGTGGGACCTGCCGCCGGCGCGGGTGCTCGGCGAGGCACGTGACCTGCTCTACCTGATCATGCTGCCGGTGGCGATCGTCATCCTGCGCGAGCCGGCGCGGCAGGAGCGCTTCGTCGTCGCCTTGGTCGGCCTCGGATGTCTGTTCTCGATCGGGCAGATCCTGCAGGGCCTGTTCGCCATCCCGGTCTTCGGCAGCTCGGGCATGAGCGCGCTGGAGACTCTGGGCTATCGCGAGTACTCGACCATCCGCACCAACACCCATGGCCTGAGCGTCATCATCTTCGCGCTGTTCCTGACGATCGGTGCCTACGTGCTCGGTATCCTGCGACGCGCGCTGTTCGTTCCCGTCTTCGGCCTGCTGCTGATGGGCATCCTGCTGACCTTCGGCCGGACCACCTTCGCCGCCGTCGCCGTTTGCGTGTTCGTGCTCGTGACGTGGTTGAACCTCAGGAAGCTGCCGTCGCTGGTCGGCCTGCTGCTGGCGTTCGTCGCCGTCGTGTCGGTGCTGGGGGCGGCGCTGAGGCCGGCTTCGTTCGAAGCAGTGGTCTACCGCATGACATCGATCGCGGCCGAGATCGACTACGGGCACTCCGCCGGTTGGCGCTACATGGAAGTCGACGCCATGATGCCCCACATCCAGCGGCACCCCTTGACGGGCATCGGTCTGGGTGCCGACTACAAGGGCATGGGCGGCGCGACCCGGAGGGCTCGTTCTTCCCCTACGAGACCGACGACAAGATCCACCGCCGCGGCGAACACACCGGCCCGCGGACCTGGATCCTGATCGACGCCGGCCCACCGATGCTGTGGGAGCCCTTCGCCGCGCGGCTGGACGGCGCTTGCGGGCCTCGATCGGTGTGGAAGAACCTGTCGGGCACCCGGCTGCTGCTGCGCGAGGAGCATGCGTCCGGGCGGCTCGCGTTCCAGCACGAATGGTCGAGTGCCGCCGGCCTGGGGCTGGTCCGCACGGCCCGTCTGGACGTCCTGGACGGGCGAGTCGCGGTCAAGGTGCTCGACGGGCTGCTCAACCTTCAGCCCCCCGGCCTCAGCCTCGAACAGGCCAGCCGGTTCAGCAGCCTCACGGACGCCTACAAGTGGAACGAGGCCGCCGCGGGCGGCCGGCTCGGCCTGTTCACGCTGTACGCGCAGGTCTGGGATCGTGCCGAACCCAAGGAGTCCTTCCACGCCCTGGCGGCCTGGCATGCCGGCCTGCCGGCCGGGTCGCGCTCGCTGCTGTCGGCGCGTCAGGTCGCCGCCTTCTGCCGCGGCGGCCAGGTCGAGGCCGAGACGCTCACGCGCGGCCACCGTGGGGCCTGGCTGGTGAACTTCGAGGCGACCCTGCGCGCCGGCGAACCGGGCACCGAATGGCATCTGGTCGTCGACAGCCCCTTGTCGCAGGTCCGGGCCTTCGAACTCATGCGCCGTCTCGACGCCGGCGGCGGCACGCCGGCCGAGATCCGTGCCGCGGTGGCGGCCAACACGGCCGGCATCGACGAGCTGCTCGCACGCGCCGACGGCCTGCAGACCTCGGGCAACCCGATGGCCGCCGCGCACCACCGCGCCAACGTGCTGTTCAACATCATGCGCGGCGGCGTGTTCGTCGACGGCACCCGGATCGACCGCGACGACCTGCTCGCCTTCGCGCGCCAGCGCCAGCGCGCCGCCGCGGGCCAGCTGGCGCAGGCCGCCGCCGGCTGGCCGCCACGGGTCGAACGCGACACGGCGCTGGCCGCGGCGCGCCAGGCCGGCCCGCAGGCCGAGCGCCTGGTGCTGGAGTACCTGCCGCTGACCTTCAGCCGCCGCCACGGCGACCCGAGCCGGCCCTGGAATCACTTCGAGATCCGGGTGCGCGACGTGGCCGGGAGGCGCCTGGTCGACTACCAGGGCAACTGGCGCGACATCTTCCAGAACTGGGAGGCGCTGGCGACCAGCGAACCGGCCTACCTCGGGTCGATGATCGCGACCTTCGTCGGCGCGATGACACCCGACGGCTACAACCCCTACCGCATCAGCCGCGCGGGCATCGACTGGGAGCTGCCCGACCCCCACGACCCGTGGAGCCACATCGGCTACTGGGGCGACCATCAGGTGATCTACCTGCTGCGCCTGCTCGAGGCGTCGCAGGCGCACGACCCGGCGTTCATGGCCGCGCACTGGGATCGTGCGCTGTTCAGCTTCGCCGACGTGCCCTACCGGCTGAAACCGCACGCCGAGCAGGTCCGCCGGCCGAAGGACACCATCGCCTTCGACCAGGCCGCGCAGGCCAGGGCGCGCGCGCGTGCGGCGCAGCATGGTGCGGACGGCCTGCGCGTGTGCGGGGACGACGGCCTGCCGGTGCTGGCGACACTGGGCGAGAAGCTGGCCATCGTCCTGCTCGCCAAGGCCGGCAGCCTGGTGCCCGGCGGCGGGCTGTGGCTGCACACCCAGCGCCCCGAGTGGAACGACGCCAACAACGCGCTGGCCGGCAACGGCCTGTCGGTGGTGACGCTGGCCTACCTGCGCCGCTTCTTGCTGTTCGTCGCCGCGCTGCCGGCGGCCGAGCAGGCCTTCGACCTGCCGGCGGCGACGCTGCAGGCGCTGGAGCGTTTCGGCGAACTGGTGCGCTCGACGCCGCCGGAGAGCATCGGCGACCGTGCCGCGCGACGCCGCTTCGTCGACGCCGCCGGCAGCCTGCTCGAGCGCTGGCGCGCCGAGGCCTACCGCGGCGCTGCCGGCCGCGAGCCGGCACGAGCGCCGGCCGGGCTGCTGCGCGCGCTGGCTGCCGACCTGCTGCCGCTGGTCGACGCCTCGCTGCGCGCCAACCGGCGCGACGACGGCCTGTTCCACAGCTACAACCTGGTCGACTTCGCGCACGGCGGCGCCGACGTCGGCCACCTCTACCCGATGCTCGAAGGCCAGGTCGCCGTGCTGTCGTGCAGTCTGTTGTCGCTCGACGAGGCGGTGGCGTTGCTCGACGCGCTGTTCGCCAGCCCGCTGTACACGCCCGGGCGGCGCAGCTTCCTGCTCTACCCGGACCGGCAGCTTCCCGGCTTCCTCGAACGCAACCGTCTCGACGAGGCCGCGCGGGCATTGCCGGTCGTGCAGGCGCTGCTGGCTGCCGGCCGCAGCGACCTGCTGCAGGTGCAGAGCGACGGCACGGTGCGCTTCGCCCCTGCGCTGGCCAACCGGGGCGACCTGGAGGCCGCCGGGGCCGACCTGGGCGAGGCGCTGGCGCCGCTGGCCGACGCGTACGACCGGGTGCTCGGCCACCATGCCTTCACCGGCCGCTCGGGCACGATGTTCGGCTACGAGGGCCTGGGCTGCATCTACTGGCACATGGTGGCCAAGCTGCTGCTGGCGGTGCAGGAGAACGTGTTCGCCGCCGCCGACCAGGGCGAGCCGGCGCGGCCGGCGCTCGCGGCCTTGATGGCCCATTACCGGCGCGTGCGCGATGGCCTGGGCTACCGCAAGACCGCGGCCGACTACGGCGCCTTCCCGGCCGACCCGTACAGCCACACGCCCGCGGAGGGCGGCCCGCGCCAGCCGGGCATGACGGGCCAGGTCAAGGAGGAGATCTTGACGCGCTGGGGCGAACTCGGCCTGCGCGTGCGCGGCGGCCGCGTGCACTTCGACCCGGTGCTGCTCGACGCCGACGAGCTGCCCGCCGATGGCGCGCTGCGCTTCAGCTATGCGCGCATCCCGTGCAGCTGGCGGCGCGGGGCGGCGACGCGGCTGCGCGTGCGCACCGATGCCGGCTGGCAGGACTGCCCGGACCGCTCGTTCGCGCCCGCCGGCGTGCGCGAGGTCGAGGCCACGGTGCATTGCCCTTAAGCCGCCGGAGGACGGCCGCCGCCACGGCCGTCGGACGCACGCTCGGACGCGGCGGCATGCGTCGGCCTCGAGCCGAGACCGGTCAGCGCGGCGGCGGCCCCACCGATGCCGTCGATGATCGGGCCCGCATCAGGCGCGCGCTGGCGCCGGCGGCCAGTTCCGCATCACCTTCTTGGGTTGCCGGTCGACCGTGAAGAGCCCCCAGTGCTTCTCGGGCTCGAGCGGGTCGGGCGAGCCCTTCCAGGGCTCGTCGAAGGCCTCGAAGACGAAGCACAGGATGCCGGCGGCGTCGGTCCACGCCAGCAGCTCGCGCAGGTAGGCGTCCTGCAGGTCCTGCGTGCTGTTGTGCGGCTCGATGCCGCGCCCGTTGGAGTTGGTCGCCCAGCCCGCTTCGGTGATCACGACCGGCTTGCCGGGGTACAGGCGCGCCACGCTTTCGTAGTTGGCCCGCGTGTAGTCGAGCGCCTCGTGCAGGCGCTTGGACTCCCACACCGGGTAGGTGTGCAGGGACACGAAGTCGAGCTCGGCCGCGAGGTCGCGCAGCGTGTGCTGCCAGGGCACGTAGTTCTCGCAGAAGGTCACCGGCTGGCGCACCTTGGCCTTGACGCGCCGTACATGCTCGATCATGTGCGGCACAGGCACCAGATGGTCGGTCCAGTCGACGGTGGCCTCGTTGCCGACCGCGACCGCGAACACGATGTCGGGGTAGGCGTCGGCGAGCGCGATCAGGCGGCCGACCTCGGCTTCGTTCTCGGCGATGCTGGCCTCGAGCTCGGCGGCGCTGTAGGTGCCACCCCACGGGCAGCCGGCGTTGTTCGCCTCGGGCCCCAGGTAGGCGCCGAGCATGACCCGCATCGGCAGGCCCTCGCGCTCGATGACGTCGAGCACGCGCTCGGCGTGCGGGCTGCAGTCGTACAGCCGCAGCAGCGGCCAGTGGGGCAGCATCAGCAGCAGGTCCTCGCGGATCTGCTCGCGCGAGGGGTAGATCCTGTCGCCCGGGCTCTGACCGTCGCGGTAGCCCGAGTAGCAGATGGCGCGCGCGCAAGGAAGGTTCGGCAGGGTCGGCATGCTGTCGCTCACTCGAAGTTCGGCCGGCGGTTCGTTTCCTGCGGGACCCGACGGGCTCCAACGTGGCCCTCGGTACCGGCTTCCCACGGCTCGCCGAAGGCGGCGCAACAGACGACCTCGATCGCCTCGCCCGCCTGGGTGCCAAGGTCCTGGCCTTCGCGGCGGGCGCTGAAGTGCGGGCCGTGCACGCCGCTGGCGGGCACCGTGCCGAAGGCGCCGGCGCGTGCGCCTCGGTCCCGAGGGGACGGCGGCGGCGCCGAGGCCGCAGCCGCCGGGCCTGTACCGGCAGGAGTCGCCTCGGCGCCGAAGGCGGGCAACGATGGTGCCCACCGCGCATGGCTGGGCGGCCCGGGCACCGTGGCGGACGACGCGGGCGTATCGCTCATCACAGCCACCTGGGTCGAGGATGGCATCGATGCGCCGTCGGGGTGTGGGCTCCGAAGGCGCGCTCGGCCCGGCTCGCACGCGTCGTGCCGCGTTGTCGGCTGGCGCGGGTCTTCCGCCGCGGCTGCGCCTCGACCAGCACGAGGTCGTCGGTCGTCACCTGCATGCTGCCTTCGTACCCGTCGCGCCCGGCGCGCGGCCACTGCGCGCTGCCAAGGCCTGTCATGGCACGAGCTTCCCGCCGGCGTCGAAGCCGAGCGTCCATTGCGGGTCGGCCACCAGCCCGACGACCTGCCCGGCCTCGATCGGGTCGCTCGCCGCCAGCACCTTAGCGTGCAGTAACTCGGCGACGCCGTCGACCCGAAGGTGCAGGATCGACGAATCGCCGAGATGCTCGGCCAGCTCGACGCTGGCCGGCACACCTCCCGCAGCGTCGGTGACGCGCAGATGCTCCGGCCGCAGGCCTGCACGCTGGGCGCCAGCAGGTGCCGCCAGTGCATCCCACAGCGCGTGGTGGGCGGCCGTCGCGCCGGCCTGACCGGACGCATCGGCTGGCGGCCGGTCGACGAAGTTGATGCGCGGGGCACCGATGAAGCCGGCGACGAACTCGTTGGCCGGCCGCTTGTACAGCGTCATCGGCGTACCGAGCTGCTCGATCACGCCGCCGTTGAAGACGGCGATGCGGTCGCCCATGGTCATCGCTTCGACCTGGTCGTGGGTGACGTAGATCATGGTCGTCCCGAGCTGGTCGTGCAGCCGGCCGAGTTCGATGCGCATGTTGACGCGCAGGGCGGCGTCGAGGTTGGACAAGGGCTCGTCGAACAGGAACACCTTGGGCTTGCGGACGATGGCGCGCCCGATCGCGACCCGCTGGCGCTGGCCGCCGGAGAGTTCCTTCGGGTAGCGATCGAGCAGGTCGGAGATGCGCAGGATGGCCGCCGCATGGCGGACCTGCTCGTCGCGCTCGGCGCGGCCGACACCGGCCATCTTCAGCGCGAAGCCCATGTTCTGTGCCACCGTCATGTGCGGGTACAGCGCGTAGCTCTGGAACACCATCGCCGCACCGCGGTCGGCCGGGCGCATCGCGTTCGCACACTCGCCGTCGATCCACAGCTCGCCCTCGCTGATGTCCTCCAGGCCGGCGATCATGCGCAGCGTGGTCGACTTGCCGCAGCCCGACGGGCCGACGAAGTCGAGGAACTCGCCGTCCTCGACCTCCAGATCGATCCCCTTGATGACCTCCACGGCGCCGTAGCGCTTGCGGATGCCGCGCAGGCTGACGCGTCCCATGTCAGCGGCGCCCTGCCGACGAGAACCACGGCGCGCGCGCGCGGGTGTCAGCGAGCGAACGCGAACCCGGGCGCTTCATGTCATGCCTCCACGCCGGCCGGCGCGGGCGCCGGCAGCGCGCTGGGCCGACCTTGCAGGAAGTCGCGGTACCACAAGGCGCTGTCCTTGAGCGTGCGGCGCTGGGTCGGGTCGTCGACGTACACGATGCCGAAGCGTTTGGCATAGCCCGAGGTCCATTCGAAATTGTCCAGCAGGCTCCAGACCATGTAGCCGGCCACGTGCACCCCCTGCCGCATCGCGTCCCGAACCGCGGCGATGTGCTGCGCGATGAAGCGCGTGCGCGCGGCGTCGTGCACCCGGCCGCCGACCGGCTCGTCGTCGAAGGCGGCGCCGTTCTCGGTCACGAGGATGGGCGGCGGCGCGTCGTCGCGCTGCACGCGCAGCAGCAGCTCGGTCAGGCCCTCGGGGTAGACCTCCCAGCCCATCGCGGTCAGCGGCCGGCCGCCGCGGCGCCGGTCCCAGGGGCCGTCGGCGCTGGCCACGTTGCGCGCGTAGTGGTTGATGCCCAGGAAGTCCATGCGGGTGGCGATGGTGCGCAGGTCGTCGGCCCTGACCTGCGGCGTGTCGGCACCGAGATGGGCCAGCACGTCGGCCGGGTAGCCGCGCCCGAACAGCGGGTCCAGGTACCAGCGCAGCAGCCGACCATCCTCCAGCCGGGCCGCCGCGCGGTCGGCCTCGCTGGCGGTGGCCGGCTGCACCGGGGCCAGGTTGAGCACGATGCCCAGCTGCGCGCGGCAGCCGGCGGCGCGCAGCGCCTGCAGCGCCAGCCCGTGGCTCAGCAGCAGGTGGTGCGCGACCTGCATCGCGGTGGCACGGCAGCGCAGGCCGGGCGCGAAGCGGCCGGTCTCGTGGCCGAGGCTGGCGATGACCCAGGGCTCGTTGTGGGTGGTGATGGCCGCGATGCGGTCACCCAGCCGGCGGTCGATTTCGAGCGCGTAGTCGACGAAGCGGTCGACCGTCTCGCGCGCTGCCCAGCCGCCTGCGGCCTGCAGCGCGTCGGGCAGGTCCCAGTGGTTCAGCGTCAGGTAGGGCGAGATGCCGCGCGCCAGCAGGCCGTCGACGAGCCGGTCGTAGAAGTCCAGCCCCGGCGCGTTCCACGGCCCGCGGCCGGCCGCCTGCACGCGCGGCCAGCTGACCGAGAAACGGTGGGCGCCCACGCCCAGGTCGCGCGCGAGGTCCAGGTCCTCCGCCCAGCGGTGTACGTGGTCGCACGCAACGTCGCCGGTGCTGCCGTCGGAGATCGCGCCGGGCACGCGGCAGAAGCAGTCCCAGACCGACGGGCCCTTGCCGTCTTCGGTGGCCGCACCCTCGATCTGGAAAGCGCTCGTCGCCACGCCCCAGACGAAGTCGGGCGGAAAGTCGCACCGGCGCGGCAGGGCGTCGGCGGCAGGACGCGCGTCGTTCACTTGACGGCCCCGCTGGTCAGGCCCGCGATCAGCTGCCGCGACGCCAGCGCGAACAGGACCAGCAGCGGGATCGTGGCGATCGCCGAGCCGGTCATCAGCGCCCCCCATTCGGTGTCGACCGGGCTTTGCAGGCTGCGCAGCGCCAGCGGAAGCGTGTACTTCTCGGGGCTGCGCATCACGATCAGCGGGCCGATGAAGTTGTTCCAGCTGGCGATGAAGGTGATCAGCCCCAAGGTGCCCAGAGCCGGCTTGAGCAGCGGCAGCACGATGCGGGCGTAGATGCCGAACTCGCTGCAGCCGTCCATGCGCGCCGCCTCGATCAGCTCGCGCGGGATCGACGAGGCGACGAACTGGCGCATCAGGAAGATGCCGAAGGCACTCGCCGCGCCCGGGATGTACAGCGCGCGCGGCTGGTCGATCCAGCCGACGAAGTCCATGATCATGAAGGTCGGGATCATGTTCATGAAGGTCGGCAGCAGCATGGTGCCCAGCACCAGCGCGAACAGTGCCTTCTTGTAGCGGAAGTCGAACATCGCGAACGCGTAGCCGCCCATGCTGCAGAACAGCAGCGTCAGCGCGGTCGATGCCAGCGCGACGTACACGCTCCAGCCCAGGTTGCGCCAGAACGGCAGCCGGTCGGTCAGGATCTCGAGGTTGCCCAGCAGGTCGTCGCCGAACCACATCGGCGGCGGCAGGCTGAAGATCTCGGTGCGCGAATGGGTCGCGAACACGAACATGAAGTAGAACGGCGCCAGCATGATCAGCGCGCCGACGCCGACCACCAGGTAGGCCGCCCACGGCGCCATCCGCTCGGCGCGCGTCACCGCAGGCCCTTCTTCGGCGCGAACGCGCGGTTGGTCAGCCAGGTCAGCAGCGCGACGAGCAGGAACAGCATCCAGCTCATCGCGCTGGCGGCCCCGAAGTCGTTGAAGTCGAACGCCATCCGGTACAGGTAGATGGCGGTCGTCATGCCGGCCTGGTCGCTGCCGCCGCGGCCGCCGGTGAGGATGAACGGCTCCTCGAACAGCTGCAGGCCGCCGATGATGCTCAGCGTGACGCCGAAGTAGATCATTGGCTTGAGCCCCGGCAGCGTGATGTGGAAGAACTGCTGCAGCCTTCCGGCGCCGTCCATCGTCGCCGCCTCGTACAAGTCCTTCGGGATGGTCTGCAGCGCCGCCAGGTAGAGCACGACGTTGAAGCCGACGAAACGCCAGAACACGAGCAGCGCGATCGCCGGCTTGATGTACTCCGGCTGGCCCAGCCAGTCGATCGGCTCGGCGCCGAACAAGGTGCCCAGGGTCACGTTGATGACGCCGTAGTCGGTCGAGAACAGCGAGCTGAACAGGATCGCGATCGCCACCGTCGACGTGATGTAGGGCAGGAAGTAGGCGCCGACGACACCGTCGCGCCCGAGCTTGAAACTGCTGTGGATGAAGACCGCCAGCGGGATCGCCACCAGATGCTGCGGCACGCCCGAGGCCAGCGCCAGCCAGACGGTGTTGAACAGTGACTTCCAGAACCATGCGTCGCCCAGCGCGAAGGCGAAGTTGTCCAGTCCGACGTACTCCATCGTCGCCAGACCGGCTGTCGGCTCCCAGGTCTGGAACGCCAGATACAGGGAGAACAGCAGCGGGAACAGGCCGAAGACGGCGAACAGCACAAGAAACGGGCTGATCAGCACGTACGGCGCCCAGCGGGGCGACAGGTGCAGCGCGGCGGGCAGCTTCACGTGCGGCACCGGGGGCTCAGCGGTGCGCACGCCGGCGAAGCAGCCGTTGCGCATCGGCCAGCGCGGTGGCGATGTCCTTGCCGCGGTCGAGCACCTTGTCGAGCTCGGTGTCGATGACCTCGCTGGCGAATGCGTCTTGCTTGTGCACCGCCACGGCGGTGATCTGCCTTGCGGCGTCGCGCCACAACCGGCGCGCCGGCTGCCCGCCGAGGAACTCGATCGGCTCGTCGAAGAAGGGATCGCCGTAGGTGTCGACCGCGGCCGGGAACGCATCCTGCGCCCGGAACGCGGCGAGCTGCGTGTCGCGGTCGAGGGTCAGCATGCGGATGAGCTCCCACGCCAGCGCCTTGTTCGCCACCGGCGAGCCGCGCGGGATCGCCAGGAAGCTGCCGCCATAGGCGGCGTAGGCACCCTCGGGCAGCTGGGCCGCGCGCCACAGGCCGCGGGTGTCGGGCGCGAGCCAGTTGCTCAGGTGGCCGGCAAGCCAGGCGCCGGACATCTGGGTGGCCAGGGTGCCGCGCTTGAATCCTTCGGTCCATTCATTCGACCACGCCGACACACGGGCATCGAGCCGTTGGCGGCGCACCTCGCGCGCGAGCTCGAAGGCGCGCACGAAACGCGGCGTGTCGATCAGCACGTTCGAGTCGCGGTCGAAGTACAGCCCGTCGCCCGGCTCGATCCCGCTGCGGATGACGATGTCCTTCATGTCGCGCGCATGCGCCATCAGGTAGGCTCCGGTGGCCGCCCTGATGCGCCCACCGGCGGCCACGTGGCTGTCCCAGGACGCCGTCAGCTCGGCCTCGGTCACACCGGCCGCGGCCACCAGATCGCTGCGGTACAGCAAGGTGCCGGGGCCGATGTCGACCGGCACCGCGACCACCTCGCCGCGGCGGCTGGTGGCCTGGTCGTAGGCGTAGGGCACCCAGCGCTCGCGCAACGCGGCGATGCCGAACGGCGGCGCGGCGAGATCCTCGAGCCCGCGGCCCTGGGCGAAGCGGCCGACATAGCCGACCTCGAGCACCATCACGTCGGGCAGGTGCGAAGAGGTCGACAAGGCGGTCGTCATCGCCGTGTGGTGGTCGCCGAACTGGCGGCTCACGACCCGGATGTCGACCTCCGGGTGGCGCTGTTTCCAGGCCGGGATGGCGGCGCGGACGATCACGTCGACCGCGGGGAAGGCGGCCACGGTCAACGTGGTGTGCCTGGCGCGGATCCGTGCCGTCGTGCCCGTCGCCGGAAGCGCCAGCCCCGCGAGCGTGGCCAGCATGAGCCGGCCGGCCCGCCGGCGCGGCGGGGCGGCAAGCCGCGACGCGTCGGGTGGCCCCGGCATACCGGTCACCTCGGCCCCCTGCATCGACGGTGCTCGCGGTCGTCACGAGTCTTGCTGCTCATCCTCGTGCGCGCCTGTGGACACCCCGCTGTCACCCCAAGCTGAAAGCGGTTTCAGACTGTAGGGACCGACCCCTTCCGTGTCACTCAGGGAAAGCGCGGCCCCGCGCCGCGCGGCCGGCACCGCGCGACACGCCGAAGTCGCGCTCAAGCCTTGGGCGGCTGCGTGGACTGGCGCACGACGAGCAGGGGCGGCGGCGCGACGCGGTCGGGTTCTTGCCCGCGCAGCAGCGCGACGATCGCCGCCGCGGCCAGCCGGCCATGGTCGTAGGCAGGTTGGCGGATGGTCGACAGGGAGGGGATGGCGAAGGCCGACGCCGGGACGTCGTCGAAGCCGACGATGGAGATGTCCTGCGGCACGCGCAGCGACCGTTCGTGCAGCGCCAGCACGGCGCCGATCGCCATCTGGTCGTTGGCGGCGAAGATGGCCGTGAACCGCCGGCGGCTGCGGATCAGCCGCTCGGTCGCCTCCAGCCCGCTGCGCTCGTTGTAGGCGCCCGGCACGACCAGTGCCGGGTCGTAGGCGACGCCGGCGGCCTCCAGCGCGGCCCGGTAGCCGCGCAAGCGCTCCAGGGCGTCGGGATGTTTCGGGTCGCCCGAGATGAACGCGATCCGCCGGTGGCCGAGCGCGAGCAGGTGCTCGGTGGCCAGGCGCCCGCCCTCGAAATTGTCGAAGTCGATCGCGAACAGGCCGGGCGCACTCAGCGCGCGCCCGGTGACGACGACCGGCATCGTCCGCGCGCAGTCGGCCAGCGCGCCGTCGCCGAGGCGGCCGGTCAGGATGATGAGGCCGTCGACCCGCCGCGCCCGCAGGGTGTCGATGCAGCGCATCTCCTCGCGCTCGTCCCAGTGGCCGCTGACGAACAGCGGGATGTAGCCCGTAGGCGCCAGCGACTCCTCGATGCCGCGCATCGCGATGCCGTAAAACGGGCTGTCCAGCGCCTGCGTGATCACGCCGACGCTCAGCGTCCGGCCGCCGGCCAGTCCGCGCGCCACCGGGTTGGGGACGAAGCCGAGGCGGGCGATCGCCTCGTGCACCGCCTGCTGCTTGGCCGCGCTGACGACGGCGCTGCCGTTCAGGATGCGCGAGACGGTGCTCGGCGACACGCCGGCGGCGGCCGCGACCTCGGCCAGGGTCACCGGCCCGCTGCCTTGCGGATCACCCATGGCCTTCATCTGCTCGTCGGTCGCCTGCCGGGCGGAATGTGAGAGGGGGCGGCGCGTGCGAGGGGCGCCACGGCGGGCTACCGTGCTCCACGGCGGCCCGGCCGGCGGTGTCTTGGTGCCGGATGTCGGGATCGAACTGACGACCTACCGCTTACGAAGCGGTTGCTCTACCACTGAGCTAATCCGGCGGGAATCGCGGCGGGCCGGCCCAGGCAGGCCACCGGGGCTCCTGCCCGCCGCGTGCGATTCTAGGCCATCCGGCCGCGCTGCCGGACCTGCAGCCGGCCGGGTCGACGCCCGGGACGCGGTCAGCCCTTGTGGTAGGCGGTGGCGCGCTCGACCTCGTGGCGCGAGCCCAGGATCACACTGACGCGCTGGTGCAGCTTGCCCGGCACGATGTCCATGATGCGCTCGCGGCCGTCGGTGGCCATGCCCCCGGCCTGCTCGACCAGGAAGGCCATCGGGTTGGCCTCGTACATCAGGCGCAGCTTGCCGGGCTTGTCCGGCTCGCGCTGGTCCCATGGGTAGAGGAAGACGCCGCCGCGGGTCAGGATGCGGTGCACGTCGGCCACCATGCTGGCCACCCAGCGCATGTTGAAGTCCTTGCCGCGCGGGCCGTCCTTGCCGGCCAGGCACTCGTCGATGTAGCGCCGCACCGGGGCGTCCCAGTGGCGCAGGTTGGACATGTTGATCGCGAACTCGCGCGTGTCCTCCGGGATGCGCACCTGGTCCTCGGTCAGCACCCAGGAGCCGGTCTCGCGGTCGAGCGTGAACATGACCACGCCGTCGCCGACCGTCAGCACCAGCGTCGTCTGCGGCCCGTACAGGCAGTAGCCGGCGGCGGCCTGGTGGCGGCCGGGCTGCAGGAAGTCCTCCTCGCTGACGCCGCGCGCGTGGCCGACCTTGCGCAGCACGCTGAAGATGGTGCCGATCGAGACGTTGACGTCGATGTTGCTGGAGCCGTCGAGCGGGTCGAACAGCAGCAGGAACTCGCCCTGCGGGTAGCGGTTGGGCACGACGTGGATCGAGTCCATCTCCTCGCTCGCCATCGCCGCGAGGTGGCCACCCCACTCGTTGGCCTCGACCAGCACCTCGTTGGCGATGACGTCGAGCTTCTTCTGCACCTCGCCCTGCACGTTCTCGCTCGCCGTCGAACCCAGCACGTCGCCCAGCGCGCCCTTGGTGACCGCGATCGCGATGCGCTTGCAGGCGCGCGCGACGACCTCGATCAGCAGCCGCAGCGGCGGCTGGATGCGGCCGTGCTCGCGCTGCTGCTCGACCAGGTACTGCGTCAGGCTGATCCGGCGCTGGCGTTCGGTGGTCGGCATCAGGGGTTCTCCAGCGCGTGGTCGACGATCTCGCGCACGTCGTTGCTCAGGTCCGGACGCGCGGCCAGGCGCGCGATCGCCTCGCGCGCAGCGCCGCGCCAGGGCTCGGCCAGCACGCTCCAGCGGTCCATCGCGCGCGCCAGGCGGGCCGCGAGCTGCGGGTTGATGGCATCGATGGCCAGCACCTGCTCGGCCCAGAACACGTAGCCCGAGGCGTCCGGCCGGTGCAGGGCCGCCGGGTTGCCGTGGCACAGCGCGTGCACCAGGCTGCGCGCGCGGTTCGGGTTGCGCAGCGTGAAGTCGGGGTGCTCGAGCAACTTGCGCACGCGCGGCAGCACGCGGCCGACGCCGGTCGGCGCCGACTCCGGTGCCATCGCCTGCAGCGTGAACCACTTGTCGAGCACCAGCGGCTCGTGGCGGAAGGCCTTGTGGAAGTGCGCCAGCGCCGGCTCGGCGAGCTCGGCCTCGGCGCCGATCAGCGCGCGCAGCGCCCCCAGCCGGTCCGTCATGTTGCCGGCGTCCTTGACGCGCTGGTACGCGCGGCCCGGCCACACCGGGTCGCCACTGGCTACGGCGTGGCGCACCAGCATGCCCAGCGCCAGGTTGGCCAGCGCACGCCGCCCGGCCTGCGCCGGCGTCGGCTGGTAGCCCTCGCGGACCTGGTGGTGCTCCCAGGCCCGTGCCCAATCGGCCTGCAGCCGCTCGGCCAGTTGCTGCCGCATCGCCTCGCGCACCGCGCGGATACGCAGCGGGTCGACCGGCCCCGTCGGGCTGAGCATCTCGGCGATGTAGTCCTCGCCCGGCAGCGTCAGCGCCAGGGCCTTGAACGCAGGGTCCAGCGCGGGGTGGACCAGCAGCTCGCGCATCGCGTCGACGAAGGCGTCGTCGAGCGCCGGCGGCGCGCTGCCCGGCAGCGCCGCCAGCAGGCGCCGCAGCGCCAGACGCTGGCCGGCCTCCCAGCGGTTGAAGGGGTCGCTGTCGTGGCGCAGCAGGGTCAGCAGCGCGTCGTCCCCGAGGCCGTCGTCCAGGATCACCGGAGCCGAGAAGTCGCGCAGCAGCGACGGCACGGGTTCGGCGTCGATGCCGTCGAACTCGAACTGCTGCTCGGCCTCGGTCAGCACCAGCAGCCGCTCGCCGAGGTCGCGGCCGTCGCTGCCGAGCAGGCCGGCGCGGACCGGGATCAGCATCGGCTGCTTGGCCGGCTGGCCGGGCGAGGGCAGGTGCTGCTGCGCGATCGTCAACGTGTAGCGCCGCGCCTCGGCGTCCCAGCGGCCACGGGCGTGCAGGCGTGGCGTGCCGGCCTGCGCGTACCAGCGCTTGAAGCGGTCCAGGTGCGCCGCCAGCGGGCTGCCGGGGTTGGCGTCGGCGACGGCCTGCACGAAGTCGTCGCAGGTCACGGCCTGGCCGTCGTGGCGCGCGAAGTACAGCGTCATGCCGCGCGCGAAGTCCTCGCGCCCGACCAGCGTCTGCATCATGCGCACGACCTCGGCGCCTTTCTCGTAGACGGTGGCGGTGTAGAAGTTGTTGATCTCGGCGTAGCTGTCGGGCCGCACCGGGTGCGCCATCGGGCCGGCGTCCTCGGTGAACTGGCTGCTGCGCAGGTCGAGCACGTTCTCGATCCGGATCACGGCGCGCGCGCTCGCGCTGCCGGACATGTCCATCGAGAACTCCTGGTCGCGGAAGACCGTCAGCCCCTCCTTGAGCGACAGCTGGAACCAGTCGCGGCAGGTCACGCGGTTGCCGGTCCAGTTGTGGAAGTACTCGTGGCCGATCACGCCCTCGACGCCGGCGAAGTCCTCGTCGGTGGCCGTCGCCGGGCTGGCCAGCACGTACTTGGTGTTGAAGATGTTGAGGCCCTTGTTCTCCATCGCGCCCATGTTGAAGTCGTCGACGGCGACGACCATGAAGCGCTCGAGGTCCAGCGGCAGCCCGAAGCGCGCCTCGTCCCACAGCACCGAGGCGACCAGCGAGCGCATCGCGTGCTCGGTCTTGTCGAGGTCGCCGCGCTTGACGAAGACCTGCAGCAGGTGGTCCTTGCCGCCGCGCGTGCGGATGCGCTGCTCGCGCGCGACGAGGTCGGCCGCGACCAGCGCGAACAGGTAGCTCGGCTTGGGGAAGGGGTCGTCCCAGACCACGAAGTGGCGGCCGCCGTCGAGCTCGCCCTGCTCGACCAGGTTGCCGCCGGCCAGCAGCACCGGGAAGCGCCGCTTGTCGGCGCGCAGCGTGACGCGGTAGGCCGCCATCACGTCCGGCCGGTCGAGGAAGAAGGTGATGCGGCGGAAGCCCTCGGCCTCGCACTGCGTGAACAGCCCGTTGCCGCTCAGGTAGAGCCCGGTCAGCGCGGTGTTCTTGTCCGGCGCACAGGTGTTGCGGATCTCGAGCACGAACCGCTCGCCCTCGGGCGGCTGGTCGATGACGAGCAGCCCGGGCTCGTGGCGGAACGACAGGCTCTCGCCGCCGGCCATCACGCGCAGCAGCGTCAGGCCCTCGCCGTGCAGCTTCAGCGGCTCGGCGGCGGCGCCCGGCTCCAGTGCGCGCTCGCGGTTGCGCTCGATGTGCAGCCGGCTGGCGACGATGGTCTTGGCGGGGTCGAGGTCGAAGGTCAGCTCGACGCGGCGGATCCAGTAGGCGGGCGCGGTGTAGTCCTCGCGCCGCACGATGGTGGCGGTGCCTTCACGCATGGATCGGGTCTTCTCGTTCGGCGGCCGTCAAAGCCCCTGCTTGAGGCTGGCCGAGATGAAGGGGTCGAGGTCGCCGTCCAGCACCTTCTGGGTGGCCGAGATCTCGACGTTGGTGCGCAGGTCCTTGACGCGGCTCTGGTCGAGCACGTAGGAGCGGATCTGGTGCCCCCAGCCGACGTCGGTCTTGCTGTCCTCCAGCTTCTGCTGCGCCTCCTGCTGCTTGCGCAGTTCGTGCTCGTACAGCCGCGAGCGCAGCACGCGCCAGGCCTCGTCGCGGTTGCTGTGCTGGCTGCGGCTGTTCTGGCACTGCACGACGATGCCGGTCGGGATGTGCGTCAGCCGCACCGCCGAGTCGGTCTTGTTGATGTGCTGGCCGCCGGCGCCGCTGGCGCGGAAGGTGTCGGTGCGCACGTCCGCGGGGTTGATCTCGATCTCGATCGAGTCGTCGACCTCGGGGTAGACGAAGACCGACGCGAAGCTGGTGTGGCGCCCGCCGGCGGAGTCGAACGGGCTCTTGCGCACCAGCCGGTGCACCCCGGTCTCGGTGCGCAGATGGCCGAACGCGTAGTCGCCCTCGACCTTGACCGTCGCGCTGCGGATGCCGGCGGTGTCGCCCTCGCTCTCCTCCAGCACCTCGGTCTTCCAGCCCTTGCGCTCGCAGTAGCGCAGGTACTGGCGCAGCAGCATCGCCGCCCAGTCGCAGGCCTCGGTGCCGCCAGCGCCGGCCTGGATGTCGACGAAGCAGTTCCCGGGGTCGGCCGGGTTGCTGAACATGCGGCGGAACTCGAGCTCCTCCACCATGGCCGCCAGCGCGTCGGCGTCGGCGTCGATCGACGCCAGGGCGTCGAAGTCGCCCTCGGCGCGCGACATCTCGTACAGCTCGCGGCTGTCGGCCAGGTTGCGTGCCAGGTGGTCGATCGCGCCGACGACCGTCTCGAGCGACTTCTTCTCGCGCCCGAGCTCCTGTGCCCGCTTGGGCTCGTTCCAGACTGCCGGGTTCTCCAGCGCGGCGTTGACCTCGTTCAGCCGCAGCGCCTTGCGCTCGTAGTCAAAGATACCCCCTTAGCGCGTCGGTGCGCGCTGCGAGGTCGGCCAGCCGGTGGCCGATCTGGTTGATGCGTTCGCTGTCCATCGCGGATCTTGCCTGCTGCAAACCGCTGATTTTCGCATGCCGCGACCCCGTGCCGCCGGGTTCAGGGTGCGACGAGGAACGCGTGCAGCCGCCGCGCCAGCGCTTCCGGCTGGTCATGGTGCAGCATGTGCCCGGCGTCGGCGAGCACGGCGCGCTCGACCTGCCCGACCGAGGCCAGACGGCGCTCGAACTCGCTGCGCGGGTAGCGGTCGCCCCACCAGCGGCCGACGTCGGTGGCTTCACCCTCGACCCACAGCAGCGGCGCGCGGATGCGGCGCCAGGTTGCGACCGCCTCTTCGGCGCGGTAGGGCACCGGGTTGATCCGGCGATGCGCCGCGTCGCCGCGCACGCGCCAGCGGCCGTCCGCACCGGGCTCGGCCCACTGGGTGGCCAGCCAGGCGGCCTTGTCGGCCGGCAGGCGGGGGTTGTTGCGGCGCAGCCGGTCGGCGACCTCGGCCGCGCTGGCGTAGTCGCGCAGCGTCATCGGGGTGGCGAGCTCGTCCAGCCAGCGCGCCAGCCGCTCGGGTGCCGCCTCGGGTGGGCTGTCCGGCAGGCCGAAGCCTTCCAGGTTGACCAGCCGCCGCACCGTCTCCGGCCGCACGCCGGCGTAGCTCATGACGACGTTGCCGCCCATGCTGTGGCCGACCAGGTCGACCGGTCGGCCGGGGCTCAGTGCATTGAGCAGCGCGTCGAGGTCGGCCAGGTAGTCGGGGAACCAGAAGCTGTCCGGCGGCGGTACGCCGGCCGGCTGCACGCTGCGCCCGAAGCCGCGCCAGTCGGGGGCGACGACGGGCCGCACCGGGCCTTCGAGCGCGGTCAGCGCGTCGACCACGAACTGGAACGAAGCGCCGACGTCCATCCAGCCGTGCAGCAGCACGAGCAGCGGCCGCTCGTCGCCGGCCGCTTCGGGCTCGCCCCAGACCTGAAGATGATGGTTCCAGCCGCGCAGCGGCAGGATGCGGCTGGTGGCGGGCCGGCGCGGCACGTAGGCGGGTGGTTCCTGGGCAGGGGCGTGGGCGGCGGCGGCGGGCATGCCGTCACTGTAAGGTCAGTGCCCCGGTCGCTGCCGGCGCGCGGGATGTGGCAGCCGGGTGCCTGCTCCGGGCGGCGCTCAGGCGCCGAGCGCGACCAGTTTCTCGGGCTGGAGCCGGGCACGCATCTGGCGCCTGGGCAGCACACCGGTGATGGCGTACATCGGCTCGCGCGTGTCGCGCCGCACCGGCTCCGGCAGTGGGTGGCCGTAGACGCTCGTCATGGCTGCCACGATCGGTGTCATGACGGTCGCGCCGCGCGCGATGACAACGCCTGTCTCGCCGCAGGCCAAGGCAACGAAGCAGCCCGGCGGGTAGACGCCGAACTCCTTGACCAGGGCTGCACAGATTGGATGGCCCGGGTCCTGCATGAAGATCTCGCGCCCGGCGCGGTCTGCCGCCTCGGCCTCGCGCCCGGCGCGTGCGCTCAGCTTGGCGCAATAGACATCGGCGCGGTGCAGCAGCGTGGCCAGTTCGCTCGGCTCGCGCAGGCCACTGGGGTAGCCCGAGCCGTCGCGCTCCTCGTGGTGCTCGGCGACCGCGCGCAGCCAGTCCGCGTCCACGATGCCGGCCAGCTCGAGCATGCTGCGCCCGCGCGCCGGGTGGTTGCGGATCTGTGCCTGCTGTGCCTCGGTCGGGCCGTGCGCCTGCTCGGCGAGCTCGCCCTGCAGTTCCAGGATGGCGATGTTCATCGTCAGCGCGGCCTTGAAGGCGCGCTGCATGTCGGCGGCCGGCCAGCCCAGGCGCTGCGCGACCAGGCGGGCGACGATCGCCGCGTGCACCGAGTGCGTCACGCCGTACTCGGTGTGCGGGTTGCCCTCCTGGCGCAGGATCTGGAAGATCGCCAGGTCGGGGTCGCGGTCGATCAGGGTATGCAGCGGGGCCGCCGCCTCGTCGAGCGCGCCGCGGAAGGTCTCGGCGGCCGGCGTGCGCAGCACCTGCCCGACGCGCTCCATCGACGCCTGCCACAGGCGCGGCAGCTGTTCGCGCGCAGCCGTCGCCGGATCGGCTGCGGCGGGGCGCAGCTCGTGCAGGTCGACCAGGCTGCCGCGCTCGCACAAGGCCTCGACCTGGTGGTGCGACTGCAGCACCTGGCCGCGTGCGAGCAGCAGCGTGGCGTCCGGCCGGTAGACGTTGAACGGCAAGGGCTGGCCCGCCGCGATGCGGTGGCGGACCTGTTCGAGCGGCATGTGGTGCATGGGCGGCATCGGCGGATCGAACGGGCGGGGCGGGCAGGGCGGAGCTGACGTCGTCTGTTTCGGCCGCCGCTGGCGTCGACTTGAGCGATCCCGCCCGGCCCGATCCCGCATGCCCCGGCGCGGGGCCGAGGACGCATCACAATGCCGCGCCATGACCCTTACCGCCCCCCGTCTGCGCCCGGCCGAGCCCGCCGACGCCCCCGCCATCGTCGGCCTCATCCGCGAACTGGCCGTGTTCGAGCGGCTCGAGCACTTGGTCGAGGTGACGCCGCAGGCGCTGGCGACACACCTGTTCGGCGCACGGCCGGCGGCCGAAGCGGTGGTGGCCGAGCTGGACGGGGCGGACCGCGAGGGGATCGTCGGCTTTGCGCTGTACTTCACGAACTTCTCGACCTTTCTCGGCCGGCCCGGGCTGTACCTGGAAGACCTCTACGTGCGTCCGGCGGCGCGCGGCCGCGGCGTCGGCCGGGCGCTGCTGGAGCACCTGGGTGCGCTGGCGGTGGCGCGCGGCTGCGGCCGCTTCGAGTGGAGCGTGCTCGAATGGAACGCGCACGCGATCGCCTTCTACGAGCGCATGGGCGCGCAGCTTCTGCCCGACTGGCGCATCTGCCGCGTCACCGGCGACGCGCTGGCGCGCTTCGCGCGGCCCGAACCGTGAGCGTGGCCACCGACGCGGCGGCAGGCCGCCGGCTGCTGACCGTGGCCGTGCGGCGGATCATGGCCGTCGCGGTGATTGCCGCGTGGACGGGTGTGGGCAACGCCGGCGTCGACGTGTACGCCCTGTGGGACTACGGCCGCCCCGATCTGTCCGAAGCGCGCTTCCGCGCCGCGCTGGCGACAGCGTATGGCGATGACGCGCTGATCCTGCGCACCCAGATTGCCCGTACCTACTCGCTGCGGCGGCGCTTCGACGACGCGTACGCCGAGCTGGACGCGATCGCGGCGGCGGTCGGGCGCGCCGGCGACGCGGCCAAGGTGCACGCGCTGCTCGAGCGCGGGCGCACGCATCGCTCTGCCGGCCGGCCGGCCGATGCACGCCCGCTGTTCGAGGCGGCGGTCGAGACCGCCGAGCGCGCCGGGCTCGAGCGGCTGGCCGCCGACGCGCTGCACATGATCGCACTCGTCGAGCCGACGGTCGACGGCCAGATCGCCTGGCACCGGCGCACGATCGCCTATGCCCGCGGGGCAAGCGACCCGGCGGCGCGTGGTTGGCAGGCGCCGGCGCTGAACAATCTCGGCAACACCTTGCGCGACGCCGGCCGCTTGGCCGAGGCCTTGGCCGCCTTCCGCGAGGCCGAGGCCGCCTACGCGGCTCGGACGCCGAATGCCCCGGACAGCGAGCCGGTGCTGATCGCCCGCTGGCAGGTCGCCAGCACGCTGCGCCGGCTCGGCCGGCTCGACGAGGCGCTGGCCATCCAGCAGGCGCTGGAGGCCGCGTTCGCCGCCCGCGGCACACCCGACCCCTACGTGTTCGAGGAGCTGGCGCTGCTGCACGAGGCGCGCGGCGACGCCGCCCAGGCGGCAAGCTACCGGCAGCGCCAGCGCGAGGCCACGGCCGGGCGCTGAACGGGCCAGGCCCGGCAGGCCCGGCAGGCGCTGCGGGCGATCGCCGATGGCGGCGCGCCTGCGCCGGCCTATGCTCGGCACCATGCACGCGCCAGCCCATGACCCCTACCACGCGCTGCACCTGGGCTTTCGCTGGCAGGTGCCCCCCGGTTTCTCGATCGCCGAGGCCTGCGGCCGGCGCTGGGCGCGGCGCACGCCGCAGGCGGTGGCGATCCGCTGGGAGCACGAGGACGGCCGCGCCGGCGAGCTGAGCTACGGCGCGCTGCAAGCCGACGCCAACCGGCTCGCGCATGCACTGCGCCGGCTCGGCGTGCGGCGTGGCGACCGGGTCGCGATCGTGATGCCGCAGCGGCCGGAGACCGCGGTTGCGCAGCTCGCGGTGGCGCAGCTCGGCGCGGTCGCGATG